>Ga0209169_10000065_pt1 | contig 59678 bp, 59 predicted proteins | sample HubBroMetageWRM4_FD_188346 | JGI IMG/M metagenome (GOLD analysis project Ga0209169, IMG submission 188346) | Warmed soil microbial communities from the Hubbard Brook experimental Forest, New Hampshire - Hubbard Brook CCASE Soil Metagenome WRM 4... | ecosystem: Environmental > Terrestrial > Soil...
ACGTCCAGTACGCTGGACGACTCTCATTACATGAACGCGTCCATTTGGTACGGCAGGGCCATGGACGTTCCGGGGCCAATCGCGATTACGTCATCGAAACGGTACAGGCCCTGGAGGCGCTTGGTTACCGCGAGACCGATCTGCATCTTCTCGCCGCGCGGCTCTTGAGCACCCATCAGGGCGAGGCCATTCCTGTCGCCGATCACGACTGACCTTGCATTGTCTCGTTGCCCTCGGCGACGAGACGCGCCGTGGCTTCCTCGAGCACCTTCTGTAGATGCAATAGGAAATCGCGCCGCTCAAGGCCGGGCGGAATCGGTTCGAGCACCTCTACTAGGATCTTGCCGGGATAGCGTCGTAAGGAGCGCCGCGGCCAGTACAGTCCGGAATTCAGCGCCACCGGGACGCAGCTGAGGCCGGTCTCGGAATAGAGATGGGCTACACCGGGCAAATAACGTGGCTTGGCACCTGGCGGCCGCCGCGTACCTTCTGGGAAAACGACGACTTGTCGCGAGCGGGCAATCTCTTCGCGCGCCAACGCCGTCATGCGCGCTAGCGCGCTTGCCCGGGCGCCGCGGTCGATCGCAATCATGCGCGCTTTGGTGGCGAGCCAGCCGAACAGCGGTACCCACATTAATTCGCGCTTGAGCACGAAGGTTGGATCAGGAAGAAGCGCAAAGAGCGCGAAAGTTTCCCACAACGACTGGTGCTTGCAGGCGACGATGAAGGCGCCTTGCGGAAGCTTTTCGCGTCCGCGCCATTCTACGTCGGTGCCGCAGATAACCCGCAACAGGAATAGGCTGCTGCGGCTATACGCGCGCAGCACCCCAAGCAAGTACCTGTAAGGCAACACGATCGTCGGAAGCGCGACGATCATGCGCATGGTTATATTGACGTAAAACAGCGCATTGAAAAAAATCGACCTGACAGTCAATGCAATGGGATGAGGCAAGGCGGCGCGCCCTTAACAATCAGTGGGTCTGATGTGCGTCGGAGAGGCGATTATCGCTGGACGTCGCCGCAATGGAATCAAAAGGCATTCGTACTTTGGCGAAAAGATATTTGAAATACTCGGACAAAACGAGCTTGGTCGTCGCGCCGTTTGACCACCACGGTTCGATGCGCAGACGGTCGGACACGACCGGATACGGGATGACTGCGACATTGGGAAGTTGGTGCGAGATCTCCGCCAACGCGCGGGGCATATGATAGGCGGAAGTGACGACAATAAGAGAGTGAAACCCGCGATCAATCGCCCAGCGGCGTGTCTCTACCGCGTTGCCCAGTGTGTTGATGGCTGAATAATCGAGATCGACGCAACAGGCGAGGATTTTGCCGTAATCGGCGAACTGATGCGCAATATCCGCCGTCGTGGTGCCGGGATTGACGCCGGTGATGAGCAGGCGCTTGCCGCGCCGTGCCGCGAGGAGTTCGAGGGCATCGGTAATCCGCGATGTGCCGCCAGTCAGCACCACGATGCCATCGGCGTTGCGGTCTAGCTCGACTTCTTCGGCCGGCAGCAGCCACAGAAAAACAAAGAATCCGAGCACGAACGCGACCACGCCGGCGATAGCGAGTCGCGCCGAATAGGCCCTGAAATGCCGTCTTCTGACGGCGGCCTTGAGATCAGGCATGGCCGCGCGCAGCTCCTGCGCCGAAGTTTCTTCCGTCAGTCAAAATGCGTCTTCCGCGGATGCCATCATAGCCGCTATGCGGGCGTAAGGTCATCAAGCGCGGCGTTGCGATGTTAATCAATGGTCTGCAAGGTCCGTCTCACAGTGCGGCGCGAGGCAAACGCCGTCACCAGGGCGATGAATACTATTTGCAGAACGATCGCCAAATAGCCGGTTACGCCAATCGTGAGATTGCCAAACAAGGCCGCGACTTGATCCCCTTCTGGCGTGCCCCAAAGCCAAGCATTTGTCGCTTCTACGAGCCCGAACAAAAGAATTGCGGCGCCGCCGCCAATGGCGCCTCCCTTAAACCCAAGCACGAGAAAGTGGCGCTGAAATTGGCCGGCAATGAAATTGTCGGTAGCGCCTACGTAATGCAATACTTCGATGATAGGGCGATTGGTCGCCATGGCGCCGCGCGTGGCGAAGGTGACCGAAAGCACGGTGACGACAAGTACCAGCGCAAAAATGGCGATGCAGACACCGACGGCTGTTTCAGCCATTGTGCGCATGCTCTCGATCCAGCGGCGATGATCGTCGAGGCTTGCTGTGCTGACTTGCGTGGCCAGCATTTGACGCAGCGCCGCAAAATTAGGCCGCGCCCCCGGCAAGAGTTTCACGACTATCAGGCGCGGCATCGGCAGATCGTCCAGAGCCAAACCTGACCCGAGCCAGGGCTCGACCAAACGTGCGGATTCCTCCTTCGTGTAGGGCTGCACGTCCGCAATACCAGGAGCGCCGCGAACGATCTCAGTCGCCTTGCGCAAATCGCCTTCAATGTCGTGTCCAGGCGCGGGCCGGACCTGAATGGTAACTTCGCGGCCGACTTCGGATTCCCAGTCGCCCGCGGCGCTCACAACCACCATCGCCGCGCCGGTCGTAAGCGAAGCGAGGAACGTCATGATGGCGACGACGGCGCCAAGCGAACGCCCGGCCAGCGAATTTCTCGGGACGATGGCCGCTACTGCCGGCAACGCGTCAGCCGGCGGGGCGGCCGCTTCCAGGTCGTCCCAAGGTTCCGCCATGCCTTCGATGGGCTCAGTCATAGACATGCAGGCGTCCGTCGTGGAGGACCAACCGGCGCGCGTCGTACTCGTCCATCAGCGCAATATCATGCGTGGCAATGACGACCGCGGTGCCTGATTTATTGAGTTCGATGAACAAACGCAGCAGTCGTTGTCCGAGATTGGGATCGACGTTTCCGGTCGGTTCGTCGGCGAGCAGAAGCTGCGGGCGTGCAATGACCGCCCTTGCTATGGCGGCCCGTTGTTTTTCACCTCCCGAGAGAACGGCCGGCAGCGCCGCCATTCGCTCGCCTAACCCGACCCATTGCAGCAGCTCGATGACCTCGGCGCGATAATTGGCTTCATCCTTGCCGAGCACCCGCAGCGGCAGCGCGATGTTCTCATAGGTCGTCATATGATCGAGGAGCCTGAAATCCTGGAAGACGATGCCGATGCGCCGCCGCAAATGGGCGCGGTCCTCTTTGCTCAGTGTCGCGGTGTCATGTTTGAACATGCTGATCAGGCCACGCGTTGGCCGCAGCGACATCAGCATAAGCCGGAGAAGCGACGTCTTGCCGGCCCCTGAAGGCCCGGTGAGGAACTGGAAGGAATGGTTCTGGATTCCGAAATTGAGATCGCACAGAACCTCCCGGCCGAAGCCGTAGCGCAGCCCGACATTCTCGAATTGAATCACGCCGTCCTCCGGGGCGAGCGGCAACGATAGAGGCTAAGAAGCGGCCGATTAGTGGCCTTGCCGAGCAGTGCGACGCCAGGCGGCCAAAAAGAGCCCGGCGAGCCCGTTATGGTTTCCAATTCATTAATGGATCGGATGGTAGCACCGGCCTAGGTGCCGTCATACTGATTCGAGCCATGCTGATCGTCTGCCCCTCTTGCGAGACTTCCTATAGGGTCCGACCAAACAGCCTCCCGCCGCACGGACAGACGCGCTGCCTGCGGTGCCTGGTCATTTGGTCTCCCGAACGTCACCGGGCCGAGAAGCTTTTAGCCGCTGCGGCTGCGATCGGTAACGATTTTCCGCCCTTGCCAGACCCCGTGCCAGGCGACGGAAGCACAAGCCTCGACCCGGGCTGCGTTACTGTTCCCGAGATTGCCGTCGCAGATCCGGATCAGCCCCTCGCCATTGCGGGGGGCGCTGCCGCAAACCCAGAAACGACATCTTCCCTAAGCCCCCAGATCTACTTCGTAGACTTGGAGCCGGATCAGTTGCCCTACGTCGCGGAGGATGTAGCTGCGGTGGACTTGGACCCGGATCAGTTGCCCTACGTCGCGGAGGATGCGGCTGCGGTGGACTTGGAGCCGGATCAGTTGCCCTACGTCGGGGAGGATGTAGCCGCGGTGGACTTGGAGCCGGATCAGTTGCCCTTGGTCGCGGAGGACGCGGCTGCGGTGGATTTGGAGCCGGTTCTCCTTGTCGCAGCGAGCTCAGCGTCAGATCACGCGCCGGAGAATGGTGTTGTCCCCGAGGTCGCCGCTCAGGACGCGCAATTGGGTGACGGAGGCGGGACGTCCGATCAGTTGCCTAGTTCTGCGGATGTCGCATCGGCGCCATTGGCGCCCGTGGAAGAGCAATTCCACGCCTCGGTAGGCGAAGCGCCGGCATTTGATGCGGCATTGGACGAAGAGGTTGGCGCTCTCGCCGACGACATCTCGCCGCCCAACTATTTGCCCGCTAAAATTACTCAAGACGAAACCTCGGCCGACGGCGCCGTTGACGTGTCCGAACAAGAGCCGTCGGCCACGCTGGCGGAGATTGCGGGCAGTTTGATGTTGCGATCGGGAACTCAAGATGAGTCTGATCGCTCGAAGGATTCCGAGCATGAAACCCCACTAACCGAAAAGCCGCGCCCAGAAACCAAGAAGCGCTGGATCGTTCTTAAGACCGATTATTTCGGGGCTAGAACTTCTGAAAACGCCAAGGAAACCGCACACCAAGCGGCTTTGCGTTCGAGGCGAAACCTTCCGGTCTTGTCGAGTGCCGTGAATGTTCCGGCGCGGCGCTTTCTTCCACGTTGGCCAGTGTCAACCCTACATACCGGAATGCTGGCACTAGCGCTGGTCGATTTCCTTCTTGTCGGTTGGCGCGTCGACATTGTGCGGAAGTTACCCCAAACAGCATCGTTTTATGAGCTGGCCGGGCTGCCCGTGAATCTCCGCGGGCTCGCATTCCGTGGCATCACCACAACTACGGTTCGCCATGACGGCACGCCCGTTCTTGTCGTTGAAGGCGACATCGTCAACGACACGCACAAGGCCTTGCGCGTGCCGCAGCTCAGATTCGCGCTACGCGACGCTGCCGCTCAGGAAGTCTATTCTTGGACCGCGAGTGCAGATCGCACGTCGTTACCACCCGGTCAGGCGATGACTTTCCGCGCCCGTTTGGCCTCACCACCGGCGGGGGCGCGCGACGTCGTCCTTCGTTTCGTCAACCGCCGCGACATTGTCGCATCGATCCGCTGATCGCCATGGCGCGTATTCTCATAGCCGAAGATGAGGAAGCACTGCGCGCGCTATGCGCACGGGCGCTCGCTACTGCGGGACATGACGTCAAGACCGCTTGCGACGGTAAGGTAGCGCTCGACCTTCTCGTTGCCGAAGACGGTAGTTTCGATCTTCTGCTCTCTGACGTCCGCATGCCGGTGATGGATGGTATAGCGCTTGCGTTGACTGCAGCGCGAGAACGTCCCGAACTCGCTATTCTTTTGATGACCGGTTACGCCGACCAACGTGAGCGCGCACACGATATCGACCCGCTCATTCATGACGTTATTCCGAAGCCTTTTTCGGTCGCCGAGTTGCGGGCAGCGGTGCACGAAGCGCTGACCGTGCAAGCACGGTATTAGGCTTCACTCGTCGCCTGAGACGGCATAAGGCCGCGGTAACGGCTCTGCCGGCAGATCGGAATGCGGGCGGCCAAAATCCGGCGCCGGAGAATCCTGGCCAATCTGCACGATGCTGCGGCGAATGGTGCGGGTACGCGCGAAATGAGCGAACAGCGCTTCGCCGTCGCCGCGCCGGATGGCGCGGGTGAGGCGGGATAGATCTTCATTGAAGGTACCGAGCATTTCCAGCACGGCATCCTTGTTGGAGAGAAACACGTCCCGCCACATCGTGGGATCGGAGGCGGCGATGCGGGTGAAATCGCGAAAGCCGCCGGCGGAGAATTTGAGAACTTCCGATTGCGTAACTTCGGCCAGTTCGTCGGCAGTACCGACGATGGTGTAAGCAATGAGGTGCGGCAGGTGACTGGTAATCGCCAAGACCAAGTCGTGATGCGCAGCCGGCATGGTCTCGACGTGCGCGCCGAGTGACCGCCAGAATGCGGCCAGACGCTCAGTGGCGGTCGTATCCGCGTCTTCCGGCGGCGTGAGGATGCACCAGCGATCGACAAAAAGGCCGGCAAAGCCGGCGTCGGGGCCGGAATTTTCGGTGCCGGCGACCGGATGCGCCGGGATGAAATGAACTCCTGGCGGCAGATGTGGAGCCATGTCGCGCACGACCGCGGCCTTGACCGACCCGACATCAGAAAGAGTGCTGCCGGGCGCGAGGTGCGGACCGATCTCGGCGGCGACCGCTCCGCATGTTCCGACCGGTACGCAGACAATGACGAGATCGGCGCCAACGACCGCGGCCGCGTTATTTTCAACCACTTGGTCGGCGAGCCCGAGCTCCGCTACGCGCCGGCGTGTCGCAGCCGAGTGGGCGGTTGCCACGATCTCGCGCACCACGCCTTGCTTGCGCGCGGCGCGCGCGATCGAGGAGCCGATAAGGCCCATGCCGATCAGCGTCAGCCGGTTATAAAGCACGGTGGATTTGGTCACGGCATCACACGGGTTTGGCTAGAAAATCTTTGAGCGCCGCGACAACGAGCCGATTGGCCTCTTCGCTGCCAACGCTCATGCGCAACGCGTTGGGCAGCCCATAGACTCCGACTTGCCGCAAAACCAATCCGCGCGCCGTAAGGAAAGCATCTGCCTCCTGAGCCGTGCGGCCTTTTGTCGTTGCGAAGTGAATCAACAAAAAATTCGCCACGCTCGGCGTCACTTGCAATCCCAATTTTGCGATTTCTTGCGCCAGCCAAGCCAGCCAGCGCGTGTTGTGCTCGCGCGCGCGTTCTTGATGCTCCAAGTCGCGGATCGCTTCGATGCCCGCGGCAATCGCCGGCGTATTCACGTTGAACGGTCCGCGCACGCGATTAACGGCCGAAACTACGCCGCTTGGGCCGAACATCCAGCCAAGCCGCAGCGCCGCCAATCCATGAATTTTTGAGAACGTGCGGGTCATCACCACATTCTCGTTGGTGGCGACCAACTCGATGCCGGATTCATAATCATTACGCCGGACGTATTCGGCGTAGGCCGCGTCAAGCACGAGCAGTACGTCAGCCGGGAGATTGCGGTGTAGCCGCTTGACCTCGTCGAACGAAATGTACGTTCCAGTGGGATTATTTGGATTGGCTAGGAAAACGATTTTCGTCTTTTTGGTCACAGCAGCAAGAATTGCGTCCACGCTTGCGGTGTAGCCGCTTTCCGGAGCGACCACCGCGCGCGCTCCGCTGCCGCGGGTCGCGATCGGATAGACCAGGAAGCCGTGCGTGGTGTGAATGGCCTCATCGCCGTCGGCGAGATAGGCGCGCGCCAACAGATTGAGCAAATCGTCAGAGCCGGCGCCGCACACAATCCGCTCCGGATCGAGTCCGAATACGCCGCCAATGGCTTCTCGCAATTCGCTCGCCGAGCCGTCCGGATAATCTTCCAAGTGCGCCGCCACCGCTTGGTAGGCGGCGATAGCGCGCGGGCTCGGCCCGAGCGGCGTCTCGTTAGACGACAGCTTGAACACGCGCGCCACGCCAGGCGCGCTGCTTTTGCCGGGCACGTAGGCGCTGATATCGAGCACACCGGCCCTGGGACGAGGATAGATCGCAGTCATGGCATCCTTCCCCGCGCTCGAGGACGACAATTATCTTTAGCGCGGGACCGTATAGCGGGTTGCGTGGCTGCCGACGAGGGTCCTTGAGCGAATCGAAGCTCCGGTCGCCAGCAGCGCCTCGGCGACCTTCCCGATACCGTCGCGCACAACCGAGATTAGGAGGGCGCCGCCGTCGAAGGCGCGATCTGGAACGGCGATGGCGTCGGCGATGCCGGCAAGCTTGTCGACCGCGCTTGCGTTCCATCCCGACACGCGGACGCTCCAAACTTCGGTTTCGGTGACCATGGCGTCGGCCGGCACGCGGGAGATAACGAATACCGGGAACCCGGCCGGATGATCGGCGCGCTCGACGAAGGGCAATCGGGCGATGATTTTTGGCGCGGTCTCGAACTCGAGCGCGGTCCACCAAGGGCCGGCCCCGGCCACGGCGAAAGCCGGTACGAGGCCAAGATCGCCTCGCGACGCGGTCACGGCCTGAACTACGCCTGCGGCTCCGATGTGCGGCTCGAACGGGACAGTAAAGCCAAAATGGAAGCGCGCGGAGTCGCGCATGAGGGCGTCGCCGGCCGACAGGTCGGCATGCACTGAAAACGGCGCCTGCACGTAAGTGAAAGTCGAGATGATGACGCGCCAGATGCTTTCGACGGTGTCGAGCGGCAGACTGCCGTGATGGCGCTGCACAAGCCGGCGCATCATGTCGGCTTCCCGCGCGGGCCGGAAAGCCGAGCCGGTCTCCTGGCTTTTCTTTACCGCGATCAATTCGTCGATGATCTGACCTCGTTCGATAAGCAGCGCGTGCATCGTCTCGTCGATGCGGTCGATTTCTCGGCGCAAATCGGCGAGCGAAGAGGTCTTCTGGTGCGGCGCTTTTGCCATACTCGTGGAGCTTTGAATTTGACATTCGCTTCAGGAACTAGCGGATCGGTGGGCGGCGAACGTCAAATCCGTTCCACTAGGTCCCCGGGGCCGCACGATTGATAATGCCGTTATCTGTGAAATCAAAGAAAACATTGACACGGCCGGGCAGGGGCCTATTTACCGCCGTTTGACGCTGGTCGGGCGCCCCTTAAGGCGCCGGAAAGGCGTATCCGGGAAGTTATTCGGCATGGCCGAGGCTAGCGCGACGCTCGATTTCGCCGACCGCAGGCGCGAAGCGGACCATCCGCATTCGCTGGTGGTCCGCTTTCCGGCGAATAATCCGCTTCAACTCGATTGCGGCGTCGATCTTGGGCCGTTGCAGATCGCTTATCAGACCTACGGCACACTGAACGCCGAGCGCAGCAACGCGGTTCTGGTCTGCCACGCGCTCACCGGCGATCAGCACGCAGTCAACGACCACCCGGTGACCGGCAAACCCGGCTGGTGGGAAACCATGGTGGGGCCGGGACGCCCGATTGATACCAGGCGCTATTTCGTCATCTGCCCCAACGTGGTTGGCGGCTGCATGGGCAGCTCCGGTCCGGCATCGACCAATCCGGCGACCGGCGCGCCCTGGGGTCTCGACTTTCCGGTCATCACGGTGCGCGACATGGTGCGCGCCCAAGCGATGCTGCTAGATCATATCGGCATCGAGTCGCTGTTTGCGGTCGCGGGCGGCTCAATGGGCGGCATGCAGGTGCTGCAATGGGCCGCGAGCTACCCCGCGCGCGTGTTTGCCGCCTTACCGATCGCGGCATCGACGCGGCACACGGCTCAGAACATCGCCTTCCATGAGGTCGGACGGCAGGCCGTGATGGCCGATCCTGATTGGCGCGGTGGTCGCTATTTCGCCGAAGGCACTAACCCGCGTCGCGGGCTCGCGGTCGCGCGGATGGCCGCGCACATCACTTATTTGTCCGACGCGGCGATGCATCGGAAATTCGGCCGGCGTTTTCAGGATCGTGACAATCCGACGTTCTCGTTCGATGCCGACTTTCAAGTGGAGTCGTATCTGCGGCACCAAGGTATCACCTTTGTTGAACGCTTCGATGCCAATTCCTATTTGTATCTGACACGGGCCATGGACTATTTCGATCTCGCAGACGACTACAACGGCGTTGCGGCGAATGCGTTTCGTGCGACGCCGACGCGGTTCTGCGTTATTTCGTTTACCAGCGATTGGCTGTTCCCTACGGCCGAATCCCGCGCCGTCGTGCACGCGCTCAATGCCGCCGGTGCGCGCGTGTCGTTCGCCGAAATCACGACCGATAAAGGACATGACGCTTTCCTGCTTGAGGAGCCTGAATTGTTCACCACGGTGCGGGGCTTTCTCGATGGTGCGGCGGTAGCGCGCGGACTACAGCCGGCCGCGAGGTAAACATGCTCACGCGGGTCAAACAGGACCTCACCATGGCGGAAGCCGCGCGCAGCTCGGGCGGCGCGCGCATCGACTTGCTTGTCGTTGCCGACATGGTGCAGCCGGGCGCGCGCGTGCTCGACGTTGGTTGCGGGGACGGCGAGCTGTTGCGCTTGTTGGAGACGCGCGGCGTCGACGGCCGCGGCATTGAGTTGTCACGCGAAGGCGTGAACGAATGCGTCGCCAAAGGCCTCGCGGTCGTGCAAGGCGACGCCGACACCGACCTTGAAAACTACCCCGATGACGGCTTCGATTTCGTCATCCTATCGCAGACGCTACAGGCCACTCGGCGGCCGCGCGTCGTGCTCGAGCATATGTTGCGCATCGGCCGTCACGCCATCGTGTCGTTTCCCAATTTCGGGCACTGGCGGATAAGGATGCAGATCGGACTGGGCGGCCACATGCCGCATACCGACAATCTGCCCTATGCGTGGTACGAAACGCCCAACATCCATTTCTGCAGCATCAAGGACTTCCGCCAGCTTTGTCAGGTCGCCGGCGCCAAAATCGAGGAAGCGGTAGTGCTCAACGCCTGGGGCCGACGCATGCGGCTAAAAATGCCGTGGTGGTTCTGGAATCTGTTCAGCGAGCAGGCGGTGTTCTTGCTGAGTCGCCGAGGCTAGAGCGGGCGCCGTTTCCCCGTCCGCCGATTTTGCCGCCGCGCTTCTGCAGGTATAACAGGCGGCGCGGGCCCGTAGCTCAATGGTTAGAGCCAGCGGCTCATAACCGCTTGGTTGGAGGTTCGAGTCCTCCCGGGCCCACCACCTCGGAATTGCTTGGATACTGATCGCCGTCAATCTGATGCGCGCGGCACTGGAGAGCTGCCACCGCGGTTGGGGCCAACGTACGGCCCACAAACCTCAGAACGTGTTTTGCCGTGCGCCGCACTCTTTGCACGTAAACTCCACGCGCACTTGCCCTGGAGCGGCCAAGACGCGGTTCGGCGCGCCGCACTTCCCGCATTTACTCTCGATACGAGTCTGGCCCCGTTTAACGGTGAGGGAGTTACGCTCCAACGCCTCTTTCACCAGACGTTCGGTTTCGGCGCGCATCGCTTCCTTTGACATTTCATGCCTTCTTGGATTCTGCACGATAGGTCATACACGGTGGGGCCGCGTTCACAAGCGGCATTGTTCTCCTTCATCCCCGAGACTATCTTGAGCCCGCATTAGCGGAGATTAAAATGGCAAGTGGCACGGTGAAATGGTTCAATTCGCAAAAGGGTTACGGATTTATTCAGCCGCAGGGCGGCGGGAAGGATGTATTCGTTCACATCTCGGCTGTCGAGAAGGCTGGACTAGGCAATCTCAACGAAGGCCAGGTGGTCGAATACGAAGAAGTCGCGAACAAAGGAAAGACATCAGCGGAAAACCTCAAGGTGCAACGCTGATTTTGCCGAAAGGACAGGGGCACATTAACGAGCCTCGGCCGGTCCGGTCCTGGGTCTACCAAGAAAGCCAAATCATTCGTCGGACTTCCTCAATAGATAAGTGTCCATGATCCAGCCCTTTCGAGTTTTGGCTTCGCCTCGCCTTTTCTCGATGTCGTGCATGACCTCCGGCAAATTTCCCGACACAAGAATTTCGTCCTCGGTGCCGATATAAGCGCCCCAATAGATATCGATCTCCGGGTCCTTCGCGTTTTTGAAAGAGCATTCGGCGTCAAGCATCACTACGACGTCGCCGAGGGTGTTGGGTAATCCTTTGGCGATGTTGCGGCCTGTCGTGATGTGAATGGATTTACCGATGCGGTTCAGCGCGATCCTGTGTCGCGCCGCTAGCGCCTGCACGCTGCTGATGCCGGGAATAACTTCGTATTCGAAAGCAACGCTTCCTTTCGCCGCGACCCGCTCAATAATGCGCAGCGTACTGTCATAGAGGCAGGGGTCGCCCCAGATCAGGAACGCGCCGCATTCGCCCTCGCCGAGTTCCTTTTCGATCAATCGTTCGTAGATCGCGGCCCGTTGCTCGTGCCAAGCCTCGACCGCCGGTGCGTATGACGCTGACGTTCGATCCCGGACCGGATCTGCGGACTCGATGATCCTGTACGATTTGTCCGTGATGTAGCGCTCGCAGATCTCCCGGCGCAGGCGGAGCAAATCCTCTTTCTCCTCGCCTTTGTCCATCATGAAGAAGACGTCGACTTGGTTGAGCGCATTGATGGCTTGCACGGTGATGTACTCGGGGTTGCCCGCGCCTATACCAATAAGGAACAGCTTCTTCATTGCAGTCTCCGTGCTGGCGGCTCTCCGGATGCTCCAAGAACGGGCGCGATGGATTTGCCAACAAAGGCATTTAGGTCGGGGGCGCTGTCTTCCCGGCGCGCAAGAGCTTTTCCACTTGCGGCAGGCACGTTGGGCAAAGACAGTCTTTGAGAATTCCGATCGTGGGCGGCGTCGGCAGCGGTAGCCGATAGCTTTCGTTCATACACCAACATGCCGTCACATCGCTGCGCGAACACGTGAATTCGGCGCCGCAATTCTCGCATACCACTCGTCTTGGACCCGCTTCCATCCAGGCCATCGTACCGGTGAAACGAAGCTTGCTCGCTCAAAATTCGCTATTAGTGTCCATGATCAGAGACCGCCGGTGGCAAAGGTTCGGCGCAGACGATTGACGACCGGGCGGTTCATTGAGCATTGTTGCCGTGGCTTCTCAAGGTAATTTTGGATCACAAGCGGCAAGCCCTCGCTCCAGGGAGAACGCTATGCTGTCCGCCTCGACCGATCATCTCGGCGACCTAACGCCCGACAAACGCTTGCATGCCCTCGGCATAATTTTGCCGCCGGCGGCGGCCGCGGTCGGCGATTACGCACCCACCGCTATTATCGGCAACCTTCTGATGACCTCCGGTCAGTTGCCGTGGGTCGCGGGCGACCTCAAATTTAAGGGAAAAATCGGAGCAGACTTGACGGTCGAGCAGGGATACCAGGCGTGTCGCCTCAGTGCGCTCAATGCCGTTGCTCAACTGAGCGCGACCCTCGGCAGTCTGGACCGGGTCAAGCAAATCGTTCGTCTGGAAGGTACGCTCAATTGTGCGCCGGGCTTCACCGATCAGCCGGCCGCGCTCAACGGCGCTTCGCATGTAATCAATGAAATTTTTGGACTGCGGGGACGCCATACCCGCATGGTTTACTCGAACCACGAAATGCCGATGAATTGCGCGACGCTCGTGGTGCTCTACGCCGAGATCGTGCCGCCATCCGATAAGACAACGCGGTTTAGCGCTAACATCCGCGTGTAGTTTCTCTCGGGCTGGGTTGTCGAAGGGAATATCTTTGCAGGGGAGGCGCCGATGATTGTCACGTTTCTGCGCCATGGCTCGAATGCGTGGCTGGCGCTCGGGCTTGCCGTGCCGGCGGCGGCATTCGCGACCAGGCTACTCCCGTTTTCGCTATTTTGGCTGGTTATAGGTGCACTCACGTTCTACGTCAGCGAGTACGGATTTCATCGTTTCGGCTTCCACGCCCAACCCTCGCGCTTTGCTTTTATCCGTAAATTACAGCACCGGTTGCATTATGATCACCACACCGAGCCGAACCGGCTTGATCTGTTGTTTTTACCGGTGTGGTTCCTCGCGCCCAACCTGGTGCTGACCGCGCTCGGCTTCGCAATCATTTTCGGATGGCAGGTGGCTGGATCGGCAATATGCGGCGTGATGCTCGCCATATTCCACTACGAATGGGTTCACTATGTCGCGCACATTCCCTATCAGCCGCGCACGCGGATTGGACGATGGATCAAGCAATATCATCTGCGTCATCACTTCATCAGCGAGAAGTTCTGGTTTGGGGTCTCGAATCCTTCCATGGACTTTATTGGGCGCACCTACAAAGTCGCGACGCAAGTGAAGCGTAGCGCAACGACCCGCAAACTTTTCGGTTAATCGCAAGATGGCGATGAGTGGCACACCCGAACTTGACGCTGTGATGCTGCGCCGGCTTGCCGCGCGCATTCGTCTGCAGGCGACCGAGATGGTGGCCATCCAGGGCTTCGGTTACCTCGGGCAGGTGCTTTCTTCGGCGGAAATTTTCGCCACGTTGTTCGGCGGCGTCATGCGCTACGGTCACGACCGTTTCGTGCTGTCGCCGGGCCATTACGTCATCGCGCTTTATGCCACCGCCGCCGAAATCGGCTTGCTCGATCCGCAAGCGCTTGCGACGTACGGAAAAGACGGCTCGATCCTGGAAGCGATCGGCAGCGAACGTACTCCGCTCGGCGACCTCGTCTGCGGCTCACTTGGACAAGGGCTTTCCGGTGCGGTCGGCTTCGCGCTGGCCGCCGAGTTTGCCGGCGAGGATCGAGACGTCTTCGCGTTTCTTAGCGACGGTGAAATGGAGGAGGGGCAAATCTGGGAGGCGGCGATGTTCGCCGCGCATCGACAATTAGGCCGCTTAACGGTTGTGATCGATGCGAACAATTCGCAGGTCGACGGCCCGGTCGACTCGGTCACCACGCTCGAGCCTCTAGCCGACAAATGGCGCGCGTTTGGCTGGCGCGTGGCCGAACTCGATGGTCACGATGTCGAGGCATTGTGGCGTGCGTTTTCCGCGCGCCACGACGGTCCGGAGCCCTTCGCCATTGTCGCACGCACGCAAATCTTGGGAAGATTGCGCGCCATTCCGCCCGCGGTCGACGGCCATTTTATCAAGCTCGATGCCGCTCTGAAGGCGGCAATCACATCGGAACTCGAGGCCGCGATTGCGTGAGCCGCCTTACGCGACCGTCCTCAAGCCTTACGGCGCGGCGCTGGTCGAACTGGCGCGGCAGCGGCCTGAAATTATCTGCATCGGCGCCGATCTGACCAGACAGACAGAGACCGATCTGTTCCGTGACGAACTGCCGGACCGTTTCGTCAACATCGGCATGGCCGAGGCCAATATGATCAGCGTTGCCGGGGGTCTGGCGCGGGCTGGCCGGGTCGTCTTTGTCAACACTTTCGGCGTCTTTTCTACCCGCCGATGCTTCGACCAGATCGCGATGTCGGTCGCTTACCCGAACCTCAACGTCAAGATCGTGGGGTTCATGCCGGGCCTTTCCAGTCCCGGCGGCCCGAGCCACCAAGCGATTGAGGACGTCGCCTTGATGCGGGCGCTGCCGAACTTCACGGTAATCGAGCCCGCCGACGCCGTCGAAACCAAACAAGCCGTCGCCGCTATCGCCGCGCGTCCCGGCCCGGTCTATCTACGGCTCAAGCGTGGCGAGATTCCGGTCATCTTCGATGACAGCTACCGGCTTGATTTACGCAAAGCGCAAATCGTCGTCGGTGGTGAAGGCTGTGAACTCTGCATTGTTGCTTCCGGCATGATGCTTTCCGCCGCGCTCGCCGCGGCGCGCACGCTCATCGAAAACGGGGTTAGTGCCGCGGTACTTAACGCGCCGGTCATCAAGCCCTTCGACGAAGCGACAGTTCTGGCCGTGGCGCGCGCGAGCCGCCTTGTCATTACCGCGGAAAACCACACTATTATCGGAGGACTGGGCTCCGCCGTCGCCGAAGTATTGGCGGAGGCGGGTCTTGCGGTGCCGCTGCGCCGCATTGGCATCGCCGATACGTTCGCTGAGGCGGGAAGCCGTGAATATCTGTTTGCCAAATATGGATTGGGCACTCAGGACATCGTCAACGCCGCATGGGACGGGCTCAAGATCAACCGGCCGCCACCGCTGGCGCGGGTGGTTGAACAAAGTCCCGGCGTTTACGCGCCGGTATAGCTGTCGATCAGTGAAAAGCGGTTTTGCCCCGTATCAGGTCGGCGGCCTTTTCGCCGATCATGATCGCCGGCGCATTGGTATTGCCGCTGGTCACGGCCGGCATGACGGAAGCGTCGGCGACGCGCAGGCCTTCGACGCCATAGACCCGCAGTTGCGGATCGACAACGCTCATGGCGTCGATCCCCATTTTACAGGTGCCGGCTTGATGGTGGTAGGTTTCGCAGGTCTGCCGCACCCACTGTTCGCGCTCGGCGCGCGTCTTGGCTTTGGGCCAGACCGAACGTTTGCGCCATTTGGCAAACGCTGCGTTTTCCAAAATCTCGATTGAGACTTCGAGCGAATGGACGAGAGCGTTGAGGTCGGCCGTCTGGCTCAGATATTTGGGATCGAGGCGGATCGGCGCGCCGGGGTCATTCGCGGTCAGCTTTAATTCGCCGCGCGACGCTGGGCGTACGATGCCCGGTGCGATCGCATAGGAATGTGGTGGGATTTCCAGCCCGGGCAGCGGCGGCGCGTTGCACATGAATAGCGGTTGATGGTCGGGCGCCGGCAGCCGCGGGTCGCTTTTCGCGAATAAATGGGCTTCGAGGATGTTGTGCTTTGGCGCGGGAATTTCGCGGCTGGCTTCGTAGATGGCAAAAGTCAGAAGATGGTCGTGGAGGTTTTGTCCGACCCCGCGCGAGTCGGCGTTGACGCGGATGCCGAGCTTGTTCAGGTCGTCAGCCGGCCCGACCCCGGACAGCAAGAGAAGGTGCGGCGATCCGATCGTGCCAGCGCTGACAATGACTTCGGCTGAGGCATTGGCGGTGTGCAGTTTGCCGTCGTGCTCATAGACGACGCCTTGACACCGTCCGTTCTCGATCACGAGCCGATGGCTGCGTGCGCCGGTTTGGACAGTCAGATTGCTGCGATTGTGCGCCGGCACGAGGAAAGCCAGCGCAACATTGCAGCGGCGGCCGTCACGCATCGTCGTGGTATCGGCATAGCCGGCGCCGACGATTTCAGGCCCGGAAAAATCGTAATTAATTGGATGGCCGGTGTTGACCGCGGCCTCGATAAAAGCGTCCGTCAAAGGATTGGGATGGGTATGGCGCAGGACCGAAAGCGGCCCGCCGACGCCGTGATAACGCGATGCGCCGCCGTAATAGTCTTCCGATTTCCTGAAATAGGGCAGCACACTCTCGTAATCCCAGCCGGCGTTGCCGAGATAGGCCCATTGGTCGTAATCGGCGGGTGCGCCGCGGATGTAGATCGTACCGTTAAGGCAGCTTGAGCCGCCGAGCACTTTGCCGCGGGGCCAAAACAGTTCCCGGTTCAGCGCGCCGGGCTGCGGAACGGTTGTGAAGGCCCAATCAAAGGGTGTGCTCCACAATTCCCATGCGCGATGCGGTGTGGAGATTCTCTCGTCGTCGTGATTTGGTCCGCCTGCCTCGAGCAACAGCACGTTGACCGAAGGGTCTTCGGAGAGCCTTGCGGCGATGACACTTCCAGACGATCCCGCGCCGACGACGACGTAGTCGTACTCAGCCACTGGCTCCCCCCAGCTTTCCGGTGTTTGGCAGCTAAACCGGTTCCCGATGTAACTATCGCAGTGGGACCTGCGTCAATCAAGTAGAAGGATGGTGCGCACCCGCTTCACTGTCGAGATGCGCCATCTGCGGCGCGTCGTAGCGCGTTCCGGCGGTGAGGTCCGGGGTTACCGCTGCGTCGATGCGTGCGAGGTCGGCGGTATCGAGTTTTAAAGTGAGCGCACCGAGGCACTCATCGAGCTGTTCGCGGCGCCGCGCGCCGACCACGGGGATAATGTCCGATCCACGCGAGAGCACCCAGCTGAGCGCAAGCTGTGCCGGGGTGGCGTTTTTTTCATGGGCGATCTGCCGCAATGCCTCGACCAATTTCAGGTTCTGCTCAAGATTGCCCTGCTGATAACGCGGCATGCGGACAATGCGGATATCGCCCTTATTGGTCGCCGGTGGCACCCGGCCGCTGAGGATTCCCCGCGACAAGACTCCATAAGCGGTGATGGCGATGCCAAGTTGGCGCGTCGTCGGCAGAATACTGGTTTCAATGCCGCGACTCATGAGCGAGTATTCGATCTGCAGGTCGGCGATCGGATGCACGGCTTGCGCGCGCCGGATGGTCTCAGCGCTGACTTCCGACAAGCCGACATGGCGGACATAGCCGGCGCGGATCATGTCAGCGATGGCGCCGATGGTATCCTCGATCGGTACCGTCGGATCGAGCCGCGCGGGACGGTATATGTCAATGTAATCGGTGCCGAGACGCCGCAGCGTATAGGCAAGGAAATTTTTCACCGCCTGCGGGCGGCCGTCGTTGCCGCCGAACATGCCGGCCGGATCGCGCAGCGCACCGAATTTCACTGAGATGACAACTTGAGAGCGCGGCACGCCTTCCAGCGCGCGCCGGATCAGCATTTCGTTGTGACCCATGCCGTAGAAGTCGCCGGTGTCGATCAGGGTGATGCCGGCATCGATCGCCGCTCGAATCGTGGCTAGAGCTTCTGCCTCGTCGGAGGGCCCGTAGACGCCGGGCGACATGCCCATACAACCGAGGCCGATGACTCCGACCGTCGGTCCGGTTCGACCTAGCTTAACTGTTTCCATAACTTCCTCGCGCTTGCGAGCGCTGCCGCTCGTCCAGGCTTTCAATGCGGTGCCGCCGACAGAGTCAACCGTTGAATCCAAGCCGATACGTTGTAGCCGGCGTGCCGACGGCTCTTGACGGGGGAGTGTGCCGGGCACATGCACTCTCGGTACGAGTCGTATCGGCGGCTTCAGATGACATCGACACTGCCTGCCATTCCGGTCATCGACGTGCGTGAGGGCGGTCCACTGCGTCACGCGCAGTTGCGGCCTGCGCAAGCTAGAGCATTGCGCGACTCCTGCTTGCAGTTTCTCCCGTGTGCGGCACTGCCGTTGATCCCGGCGCTCGATCGGCTTGCACGTCGCGCTTTGCGGCGATCACGTTCCCCGTATCTCGCCGAAATCGCGGCGATTGCGAAGACCTTGGACTTTTCCGGTGTCTGGATGCTCAACGCGTCTTATCAATGGGGCTGTACCGCACGAGCTTGCCAAGAGCACGGCGAGCCGTGGCTTATTCGCACGCTGGATTGGCCGTTCAAAGGTCTGGGGCGACACACCGAGATTGCACGCATGCGCGGTGCTGGCGGCGACTTTTTCAGCGTCACTTGGCCCGGCTATATCGGGGTACTAACGGCGATGGCGCCGCGGCGCTTCGCGGCCTCGCTCAATCAGGCGCCGATGTGGCGCCGCACCCGCCATCGCTGGCTACGGCCCTTTGACCACGCAATCAACATGCTGCGGGTGTCGGGCGTGCCATGCATCGCACCGGATCAGCTGTTGCGGCGGGCGTTTGACGAATGCAGGGACTTTGCTTCGGCGCGACATCTGCTGGAAGTGACGCCCGTTGCGCGTCCAGCCATCTACACGCTCGTAGGCTGCGCTCCGGACGAGGGTTGCGTGATCGAGCGCACCGAGACGGAATTCCTTACCCGCTTTGGCGGTACGTGCGCGGCCAACGATTGGGAGCCGTGTCGTCCCGGCTGGGAAGGGCGGATCGGCATGCGGCGGTTTCTGGTCAGTTCGTTCGCCGAGGCGGCCGGTTTCAGCAGGGCCCGTCGTGAGTCGCTTGCGGCGTGGAACGGCTCGTTGTCGGCAAGCGAATTCGATTGGCTGCGGGAGCCGGTGCTCAATCCCTACACGCGGCTCGCGGTCAGCATGAATCCGGCGCGCGGGATTTTGCGGGCGGTTGGCTATGATCTGACCGGCGACGTCTTGCCGGCGCCGGTAACGGAGATTTGCGAGCTCGAACTTTTGGCCGAGGCGGCCTAGCAAATGACAGCGAGAAACCGATGACTAAAATCACTGCGCCTGACGGCACCAAGCTTTATTGCGAAGAAGCTGGCACCGGCATTCCGATCGTCTTTGTCCACGAATTTGCGGGCGACTATCGCACGTGGGAACCGCAGATGCGTTATTTCTCGCGTTCGCATCGCTGCATTACGTTTTCCGCGCGGGGCTATCCGCCCTCAGACATACCGGAAGATCCGGCCCGCTATGGTCAGGACATCGCCTGCGATGATGTCGTGGCGGTCATGGATGGGCTCGGCGTCGACAAGGCCCACATCGTCGGACATTCAATGGGCGCCTACACCGCGCTTCATGTCGGTATCCTACACCCGCGACGCTGTATCTCGGTGACGGCCGCTGGCTGCGGTTGGGGCTCGTTGTCCGATCCGGAGGCACGCGAGGCGATGCGCAGATTCGCCGCGTCGACTGCGCTGATGTTCACCGAGAAAGGCATGGTGGAGGCGGCTGCAACCTACGCCGAGGGGCCGGGTCGGCTGAGCTACAAATACAAAGACCCGCGCGGTTTTGCCGAATTTGCCCGGATGCTCGGCGAGCATTCGGCGCAGGGCCACTCTCTGACCATGTCGATGGTGCAAGCGCGCCGCCCGACCCTCTTTGACATGGAAGCGGTCTTGCGAAGATTTGCTGTTCCTCTTCTGATTATTGTGGGCGACGAGGACGACACCTGTCTCGAGGGAAGTTTGTTCCTTAAGCGCACGGTGCACACGGCGGGGCTGTCGGTAATCCCGCGTTCCGGTCACACCATCACCAGCGAGGAGCCGGCGGCGGTCAATGCGGCGATCGAGGAATTGTTCGCGGCCACCGAGGCCGGCCGCTGGCTTGCGCACCGGCCGCCCGCGTGAGGTGAGGTGAGGCGCTGGCTTCGGTCTAACGAACCTCGTCTTCGAGCGGTAATTCGCGATGGCGACCTAAACACGGCGCAGCGGCATCGACCACGCCAGCCAGGCGCCAATAGCGGTGAAGGCCGCGATCGTCACAAAGGCGGCGCGGAAGGCTCCGGCGATCTCTCCTTGCACGACGGTTTGGCGCGCAACGGGCAGAGCGGCAATGGCGTCGGGCCCTTGATCGATCAACGCTCCGAACAGGCCGGCGGTCTCCCGATCGCCGGCGGCAAGAACGGAAAACAAAACCGCCGCGACCGCGGCAGTGCCGAATGCCGCGCCAACCGAACGAGAAAACTGCACCATTGCGGCGCCGGTGCCGAGCATGCGTTGGCCGGCGACGGCTTGTACGGTGACTTGGACGACACCCATGACCGTGCCCATGAAAATCGCCATGCCGCCAAAGACCCATGGGAGTTCCGCGAGCGTCAGGCGCGGCACGTAAAAGGCGAGAAAGAGCAGCGAAGCCGTCGCCGCGACGTAGCCGTAGGAGGGGAAAACCGCAGTGCGCCCGGTTCGCGTGACCAATTGACCAGTGACCAGCGAACCGATCCCAATGCCGAACATTAGCGGGAGCAACAATAGCCCGGTTTCGGCCGGCGAGGCGCCGCGCACCGCGCGAAGATAAATCGGCAAAAATGTAATCAACGAGACCAACGCGGCACCGTGACAGGCGGCCAAGCCGTCGCTCCGCCACACCGAGGGCTCTCTGAACAAAGCTGGCGGAATGAGCGGCGAACTCGAATGCCTTTCCTGCCAAATCAAGGCCAGAAGGGCCAGCCCGCCCAGCAACAAAAGCCCAAAGACAAGCGGTAAGGTCCGCGCATCCATACGCTGGACCTGTTCCAGGGCCAGAATGAGGGGAGACACGAACATCGTGAACAGCACGAGACCCGGGGCGTCGAATGTCGTTCGCCGGCGGTCGGTCGGCTGCGTCTCGAGCCGCAATACCAGGGCCACTGCAATGAGGCCGAGCGGTAGATTGACAAGGAAAATTGATCGCCATCCGAACGCTTGCGTCAGATAGCCGCCGGCGACCGGTCCAAACGTGCTGGAGGCGACTGAAACACCCGCCAAGTACCCTTGGTAGCGGCCGCGCTCGCGCGGCGGAACGATTTCGCCGACCAGCGCTTGCGACAAGGTCATCAACCCGCCGCCGCCAAATCCTTGCAGCACGCGGGTTGCGGTGAGAATTTCAATATTTGGTGCGAGCGCGCAGAGCAGCGACCCGATGATAAAGATCGCGAGCGCGGTGAGGATCATGCGTCGGCGCCCGTACGAGTCGCCCAGCCGTCCATAGACCGGCGCCGCAATGGTGTTGGCGATCAAATACGAGACGACGACCCAAGACACCCGCTCGACGTCTCCGAGGTCCGAGGCCACGGCGGGAAGCGCCGTGGCGACAATGGTTTGATCGGCCACAGCGAGAAACATCGGCAGCATGATGGAGGGGAAAGCCGCCCAAAACAGCGATTTGCTGTCAGGCTTGGCTTGTGGCTCGGCCCCGGCACTTGATTCAGGATCAACGAGATTTTCATTCAAAGCGGCGGCCTTGCATCTTTTAGATGCTGACGCTGTCAGCGCGTCGGAAGGCTAGCCCATCGGCCGCACAAAAACACCGGCCGCTTGAGGCGGCCGGTTCAAGTCAGATCACTCTCAACCGCGGATTCTCAACCGAGGAAGCCAACCCGCTCTTGTTCTCGGGTTTCAGCTTCGGTTTTCGGCTGCGCCGGCAGTTGCAACACGCTCGCCGCTTGGCCTTCGCACAAAAGTGTCAAGAGTACGATGCGTCCATCGGGAAATTCGAGCGCATCATGGTGTGCTGCCAACTTGTCCTTGTTGACTTGGCGGAAGATGGCGGTGGCGTGGTTGATCGTTTTCGTTTTCCAGCCGAGTAGCCCGGCCGGTAAGCAAGCGACCTCGCCGGCAAAGGCCAACTCCGTTCCCGGCAACAAGCACACCGCCGTTGCGAAATCCTCGGCATCGGCAAATCCGCGCGTTCCAGTGCCGAAGTCGCGCGTTACCAGCTTGTCACCAACTTCTGCAGGTCGCGATCGCACGCTTTGAAGGCTAAAGTCACACATCGGCGACTCTCCTTTCTCCCCCGGGCTTCGTCATCCGGGGTCGTCGGTTACCCCCCGCTACCCCTGCGCTAACGAACTCAAGCAAGAATGGTGCTGCGCGTACTGCACATTGGGCCGCAGCAGCATGTCGCAATTAAGGCTCTCGTCCGGCGAGAGATGCTGAACATTTGTCATAAAAACACACGCGTCGGCGATGTTTTCAGGGAAGTCGCGACTTGGAGAAAATCACGTGACGAACGCGGGCGATACCGGCGGCCTCAATGTCCCGCCGACGCCCGCGCCGCCGCCGGATTGACGCGCCTGATGAGCAGGAGCGTGATCGGTACCAGTATCGCGGCGAAAATCGCCCAGCTGAAAAAGATGTCGATATAAGCCATGAGCGCCGCTTGGCTGTCGATCAGTTGAGCGATGTAGCCGATCGCGTGGCCTCGCGCGGTGGCCGGCGGTCCGGTCTGTCCGAAATATTGCGTGAGGTTATGAACGGCGGATTGATAGGCGGGCGAATCCGGAGACATGTTCTCGGTCAGTCGGGATTGGTGAAATTGCGATCGCCGTGCCAGTTCGGTAGCGGCGAGCGATACCCCGACACTGCCGCCGAGATTGCGCGCCACGTTAATAAGAGCGGAGCCTTCGTTGGTTTTCTGCGGCGGCAGCTCGGCATAAGCGATGGAATTGATCGGAATGAACATGAACGGCATGCCGAGCGTCTGCAACACACGCACCGACGCGAAATAGGTGAAGCTCGCGTCCGGTACGAGCGAGGTCGATACCCACATCCCGAGTGCAATAAGCGCCAGTCCAATGGCCAGCCAGTATTTCGGCTGCATATGCGGAATGATCTGTCCTGCAATCGGCATCAGCAACAGCATTGTCAGTCCGCCCGGCATCATCGCCAGGCCCGATAGCATCGCCGTGTAGGGAAAGTTCGTCTGCATGAGCTGCGGCGTGACCTGATTTGAGCCGAACAGGAGCGCGCCCACCGCCAGCATGACAATGAACGCCATGGCGAACTGGCGATGGAACAACAGGCGGATGTCGACGATGGGATCGTCGCGCGTGAGTTCCCAAGGAATAAAGAAGATGAACGAACACGCGGCAATGGTCGCGAAAGTGACGATCGTCGCCGACGAGAACCAATCGTCGAGCTGCCCGCGGTCAAGCACGATCTCAAGGCTGCCGAATGTCAGCGCAATCAGCGCAAACCCGATCCAGTCAACTTTTAGTCCGCCGGCCAACCGCTCGCGGCGCTCGCGCTCGAGCACTTCCGGTTCGACCACAAGCCATTGCACGAGGATCAGCGACAAAATGCCGAACGGTACATTGATGAAGAAGATCCAGTGCCACGAGTAATTGTCGGTGAGCCACCCGCCGATGGTGGGACCGACGGTGGGTGCCACAATGACGGCAATACCGTAGATCGCGAAGGCTTGCGGCCGTTTCGCCGGTGGGAACGTATCGGTGAGCATCGCCTGCTCACTGGTCGGCATGCCTCCGCCGCCAAGCCCCTGCAGGATGCGGAAAATGATCAAGGCGGTAAGACTTGAGGCGAGCCCGCACAGCAGGGATGCGACCGTAAATATCGCGACGCAAATCATGTAGAAGCGCTTGCGCCCGATCACATTCGACAACCATCCGCTTACCGGAAGCACTACCGCGTTTGCGATGAGGTAGGTCGTCACCACCCAGGTACTTTCGTCGACACTAATGGCAAGGCTGCCCGCGATATAGCGCAGCGCCACGTTGGCGATGGCGGTATCCAGCACGACCATGAAGGTCGCGATCGAGACGACGAGAGCGATGAGATAAGGGCTGCGATCGCCGGCCGCCGAACGGCTTTCAGATGCCGGGGTGCCGCGCGCGGCGGTCATTGGGTCTTGACCGTGGGCACGACCGACATGCCCGGTCCGAGCAGGATGTCGGGCGGTTGATCGAACACGATTTTGACCGGGACGCGCTGCACGATCTTGACGAAGTTACCGGTCGCATTCTCGGCGGGCAGAAGGCTGAAAGCGGTTCCGCTTCCCGGCTGGATGCTGTCGACATGGCCCTTGAATATGCGATCGGGGAAGGCGTCGATCCTGATATCGACCGAAGCGCCGGGCCGCACCGTGCGCAACTGGGTCTCCTTAAAGTTCGCCGTCACCCATACGTCCCGCGGTACGAACATCAGTAACGCCTGACCTACGCCGGCATAATTTCCCTTGGTGGCGGTGAGTCGCGCGACGCGGCCGCCAACCGGCGCGGTAATAATGGTGCGTGACAAATTGGCGGCCGCTTGTTCTTTGGCTGCGGTCACTTGCTCCCATTGCGCTTGTGCCTGCAGGCGCTGCGCCTGCAGGACGGGAAGCTGTTTCTCGTTCGCGATCGCATTGGCCCGTGCCCCATCGTAGTTGGCGCGGGCTTGCAGGAGACGCGACACATATTGTTGCGCCTGCTCCTGAGTAACGGCGCCTTGCTTAACGAGCGCCGTGTAGCGCTCTTCTTGCTGCTCGGCGAATGCAAGCGAAGCTTGTGACTCAGCGGCTTGCTTTGCGGCCTGGTCGATGCGCGCTTGCTGGGCGGCAACTTGCGCATCGACGTTGGTCAGATTGGCTTTGGCTTGGTCCACTTGGGCGGTGGCTTGATCGAACTGCGCCTTGTAGTCGCGGTCATCGAGCCGCACCAAGGCCGCGCCCGACTCGACCAGCTGATTGTCCGTTACCGGTACGTCGACGATGGCCGCGTTGATCTGCGAACTAATCGAGACGGTGCGCGCGTCGATGAATGCGTCGTCGGTCGTTTCATATCCGCTTGCGTTGAACCACCAGGTCACGGCGCCAACGATTATGGCGATGATCAAGGCGGTAATGACCAGCACCATCCGGCGCCGTCGCCGCGGGCGCCCGACCACGGATTGCGGTTTTCCCGCCGGCCCCGTAGTCGGTCTCGCTTCCCGGCCCGGCGCAGTGTCCTGCCGACGTTCGTCGTTGGTACGTTGGTCCATGCCTGGAATGAACTTTAGCGCGCCTTCGGAACTGCCGCTCGTCGAGCGGCGCATAGCGCCCAGCTCGAATCTGCCTTGTTTCTAGCCGCTAATGGCCATGCAGTCACGAGGGCGAATACGGCGCAATTCCTGTTAATGCGATAGGGTGGCCGGCCGTTGGCGGGTGGGCTTTAAAGCTGTTGCCGGCGCCGGCGGCTGGCCGGGTTTTGTCTCTGCACGCGCTGCGCAGAACTCCTCTACCGCAGCGACGACCGCCGCGCTTATCAAGGCGCGCCGTTCCGGGGTCGCCATTTCCAGCTCCTCCTTTCGATTGACGATTGAGCCGGCCTCAAGCAGCACCGCCGGCATCAGCGTGTTGCGAAGCACGATGAGCTGGTCGTATCGATAGACGCCCGCCTCGGCGTCGACGAGTTGATGACGATGCCTGCCCATGAGCGGCAGAGTGTAATGCGGCGTGTAATGCATGCCGCGCGCTTGCAGTTCGCGTCCCAAGAGGTGGCCAAACGCCAAGCTGCCTTTGCGATCGGCATTAGCGTCTGAAACGAAAATGGAATAGCCGCGAAAGCGGTCGCTGAACCGGTGTGTCTCTCCGTTGTATTCCCATTTCTCTATGAGATTATCCGGCACCGAATCGTGGTGGATGGCGATGAAAAGATTGGCGCGCAGTTCGTTGGCGCGCGCAGCCCGCTCGAACAAACCGCGCCACGGAGCTGTCGCCGTGATCAGGCGGACGGTTTTGCTAAAGCCTGCGGCAGCCAACGCCTGTTTGATGGAGTCGGTCAGCTGAAGATTAAAGGTGTATTCCGGCACTCCGCGAGCGCTGTCGGCGCCGGGAACCCGCATGGTGTGACCGACGTCCAGCACGACACGAAAGTCGGAACGCTGACACGCATCCCTTTTTTCCACCGGCGGGGCATCTTCGACACTCTGCGCCGGTTGCGCACCTAAGACGAGGGCGGCGGCGGCGAGAACCGCAAGAACCGAGTTCGTTGGTCGCAGCTTGCTGATCGCTCGCATGATCCGTCCAATTTTATACTTTACGGCCGCCGCGCCGGTGCTGATCTGATGAGGGCGCACAACGCCTGCTTGTGCGAAACGGGCCTCTGTCGTACCAAAAACACCTGTCTAGAGTGAGTGGCTGATATGACCATAGTCCGCGAACCGCTGATAGCGGCCGTTGCCATCGCTGATCTGAGGCCCACGCAAATCACCGTTGGTATGCGCGAGGTCCTCAGCAAAAGGAAACGCTGGCGCGAACTCGGCGCCAAGAAAGACCAGAAGTTTCTCGGCAAGCATATCATCCCGGTGGTCTTGGGTCCGAAGCAGCACCCTTACGTGGTCGATCATCATCACCTCGCCCGCGCCCTGCATGAGGAAGGGGTCAAAGAGGTGGCGATCGTCGTTGGCAACAACCTCAGTGGATTGGATCGTGACGCGTTTTGGACGGTGATGGACAACCGCAACTGGATGCATCCCTACGACGCTGAAGGGGTGCGGCGGCCCTATCGCGATATTCCAAAAAGCGTTGTCGATCTGATCGACGATCCATTCCGGTCGCTGGCCGGCGAACTGCGTCGCGCCGGCGGCTTCGCCAAGGATACGACGCCATTCAGTGAATTTCTCTGGGCCGATTTTTTGCGCCGCCGTCTCAAGCGCAAAATTCTCGACCAGGACTTCGACCATGCGATCGAAAAGGCGCTGGAGCTGGCGAAAAGTCAGGACGCAGGTTATTTGCCCGGATGGTGTGGTCCCTCACCTGAGGGATGACCGTTAGCCCCTTGCGGGCTCGGTGCGCTGTATCGCGCTATTTTGAATCGAGGTTGGGATGACTCCCGTAGTCGCGGTGATTGCCGCTGGAATGATGGGCGCTGCGGTTGGCAGAAGGCTTTCCGACCAGGGCATCAAGGTATTGACGTCGCTCGTCGGCCGTGGCGCATCAACGGCGGCCCGCGCCAAGGAAGCTCGCATGGTCGCGACGAACGATGCCGAAATTGCGGCCGCGGATTTCCTATTATCGATCGTGCCGCCGGGCGACGCATTGTCGCTCGCCGAACGTTTCGCGCCGGCGCTCAAGGCGAGTAATGCGAAGCCGGTCTATGTCGATTGCAACGCCATCAATCCGGCGACCCTCGGCCGGGTGGCCGCGGTCGTCGCGCCCGCTGGATGCTCGTTCGTCGACTGCGGCATCATCGGGCCGCCGCCACCACGCCCTTCACCTTCACAAACGGCGGGCGGAGAGGTCATTCTCGCCGGTCCGCGCTTTTATGCTTCAGGTCCTGCCGCGGCGCAGTTTGCCGCCTTGCGGCAATACGGTCTCGACGTTCGCGTATTGGAGGGTCCTCCGGACGCTGCGTCGGCGCTGAAGATGTCCTATGCCGGCATCACCAAGGGCACGCAGGCGGTCGGGGCGGCGATGATGCTGGCGGCCAAACGGGCCGGCTCGGCGGGCGCGCTCTACGACGAGCTTGCCTACAGCCAGGACGCGGCGCTCAAGCAATTCAAACAACAACTGCCGATGATGCCGGCCAAGGCTTATCGGTGGGTAGCCGAAATGCAGGAAATCGCCGGCTTTGTCGGTGAGGGCTCCGCCGCACACGAACTTTATGAAGCGGCGGCGCATTTCTATGCGCGCATGGCTGAAGACTTTGCCGCCGATAAAGAAGATACCGCGGCTCTCGATGCGTTTCTAAAGAACGCTCCGGCCAAATAAGCGGTATTCCCGGGCGAAGCCAGGTATGGCTCTAATCGGCTCTCGCCGGCTTTGTGCTGACGGCGGCGTTATCCGGCGACGGCGGAATGCTGGCAGCTGCGAACCAGATCGACGATCGCCGCGATCGAGCGAAAGTTCGCAGGCGTCATGTCTCGCTCCGAGATGTTGAGCGAAAAATCTGTCTCGACCGAGAGCATGAGATTCACGAGATCGAGTGACGAAAGGCCGCAGGCGCGCAGATCGTCATCAGTTCCAACTGGCCGCGCAATCGCGCGCTTTTCCATGACTTTGCGCACAAGCAGCGCCACGCGATCGGTCAACTCGGCATCGGAGAAATCGGGCACGGTTAATACTCTCCAAACACACGGCAGCTCATACGCCGCGAAAAATTCTGCACCCGACTATTTACAGATGAATTGCTTTCAATTGGTAACCTTTATGAGAAAGAACAGAGACAATTGCGCGCATTATCCGCCGAAAAGTCAAAATTTTGCGCTACCTCTGACGCTGCCAAAGCCGCAAAAGCCGACTGGCAATAGAGGTGCCCATGAGCGCATCCACCACTATTCGAACCGCAGCATTGCAAGGCGTCGCAATCTCACGCGGGCCGGCGCGCGGGTTGCTGGTTACGAATGGCCAAGTTTATACCAGCACCGAAAGCCTGGCGTCGCGTGTTGAAAAAGTGGTGCGCGTTGCCGCCGCGAACGCGGCGGCCGTTGATCGCGAGTCGCGCCTGCCGCAAGAAGCCATCACTGCGCTACGCGACGCCCGCCTCCTCGGCGTGGCGGTGCCGCGCGAATTCGGCGGCGAGGGCGCCTCGGTCGCCGATGTGGCCGATATTTGTTACGCGTTGGGCCGTGCGTGCTCCTCGACGGCCATGATCTACGCCATGCACCAGACCAAGGTGGCGTGCATCAGTCGGCACGGCCGCGGCAGCTCCTGGCATCAACTGCTAATGCGGCGCATCTGCGGAGAGCAGATGTTGCTCGCGTCTTCGACCACCGAGGGCGACCGCGGCGGCGATATCCGCAACAGCGCGGCCGCGGTCGAGCGTCACGACTCGCGGATCACGCTCGAGCGGAACGCTACCGTGATTTCCTACGGCGAAGCGGCGGACGGAATTGTAACGACGGCGCGGCGCGCCAATGACGCCGCCAGCGCGGATCAAGTTTTGGTCGTCTTCCTCAAGCAGGATTACACGCTGCAGCGGCAAGTCGGGTGGGACGCACTCGGCATGCGCGGTACGTGTAGCGCGGGCTTCCAGCTCGTCGCATCGGGAGCCGGCGAGCAGGTGTTGCCGGTCGCTTATAGCGAGATACACGCCCGCACCATGATGCCCGTTGCTCACCTGATGTGGAGCAGTGCGTGGGCAGGAATTGCGGCAGCTTCCGTCGAACGCGCGCGCGGGTTCGTTCGTAAGGCGAGACATCGCGCCGACGGCGCGCTGCCGCCTGGCGCGGCGCATTTCACCCGGGCAAGCGCCTCGCTGCAGACGCTGCGCTCGCTTATTGCCGCGGCGTTGCAGCGGTTTGAAGCGATCGTGGACGACGGCCCGGCGCTTGAGTCTCTCGATTATCAAACCAGCATGAACCTCCACAAAGTCAAAGCGTCCGAACTCGCCGTTTCGACCGTGATGAGTGCGATGCAGGCTTGCGGACTTTCCGGTTATCGCAATGACAGCGAGTTCAGTCTCGGCCGGCACCTGCGCGATGTTTTGTCATCGCCGATCATGATCAACAATGACCGCATCCTCGCCAATTTGGCCGATGCGTCTCTGTTAAATGGAGTCCCGACCAGTCTGCGCGGCTAAATGCGGCAAAAAAGTCCGCAACAGAAAAACGTGAGGCGTGTACATGAATATCGCGTTCAAGGCTCCCAAGCCGTCGTTTCGTTCGCTCGATGCCATCGCCGAGAAGCTGTTGCTGCCGACCGGCATCGATGGCGTCTACACGCGCACGGCGGCTTTCGAGACTGTCGTTGAGGCGTTGAGCGCTTTGATCTCCCGTCATCGGGAGCCGGGAACGGAAGTGTTGCGCTTTCCTCCGGTGATGAGCCGCCGTCAAGTCGAAAAATCGGGCTATTTGAAAAGTTTCCCGCACTTTCTCGGGTGCGTCTGCTGTCTTCCCGGAAAGGAAAGCGAAGTGCGGACTGCGGTCGATCGTTTCGAAGCCGATCAAGACTGGACGCCGGCTTTGTCCGCGTCGGACCTCGTGCTCAGCCCCGCGGCCTGTTATCCGGTCTATCCGCTGGCCGCGAGCCGCGGAGACGTGCCCGCAGAGGGCCTGAACTTCGATGTCGCCGGCGATTGTTTCCGGCGCGAACCGTCCAAAGACCTTGATCGGTTGCAGTCGTTCCGAATGCGCGAATTCGTTCGCGCCGGTACGCCGCAGCAGATCGACGATTTTCGCCGCCGCTGGCTCGCCTGGGCGCCGGGCTTCGCCGAACGACTCGGCCTCAGCTACCAGATCGCCCAAGCCAGCGACGCGTTTTTCGGCCGCGGCGGCAAGCTGATGGCGTTGAGCCAAATCGAGCAGGCGTTGAAATTTGAGCTATTGGTGCCGGTGCGCTCAGTCGAGGAGCCGACCGCCTGCATGAGCTTCAACAACCACCGCGACCATTTCGGTACGGCCTGGAACTTGCGCGACAACGCGGGGCAGGTGGTCAATACCGGCTGCGTCGCCTTCGGCATGGATCGCCTGGCATTGGCGCTGTTTACCGCGCATGGAGCGGAGATCGAAAGCTGGCCCGCGACGGTGCGCGCGGAGTTGCGGATTTAAACTCCAAGCAGGGCGTACTCGGTGTACGCCAGATCTCCGAGGCGCGGGCGCTGCGGCCCCTTGTAGTATTTCGGCATCTTGCCGCGCTGATACCAGCCCACCAGTCCGGGTATCGGGCCGTTCGCGTCTATCACCACGAAAAACTTGCCGCGCCGGGCGAGGAATCTTCCGATTGGTGCGGCAAAGCGAACAAAGTCGTTGACGTCACGACAATAGATCAGCTGCGCGCAGGGTATCCGGCCTTTGACCAAGCGCGGTCGGAATACAAACGGCGAAGCTTGCCCCGCTGCGACGCACCACACGCTGTCACAGCCAAGCGCGGCATGCTGCAGCAGCACTTCGCGGTCGAAAGGATCGCATGCAATGTCGGCTTGCTCGGCCGCGTCGATCACCTTGGCGATGCGGCCGCGAAAAAGCCCGTTCAACGCGGTGATCGCGACAAAGACGCCATCGCTATAACGCGAAAAGCCCTGCGCCTCGATAATTGGCCGGGTGTGCGGTGCCGGCGAAACATTTGTGTAAGTCACGTCTTTGTGCCGGATAGCCCGTGCGACCAGCATGGGCGCGTAGGCGCGAAACTCGGGGTCGACATACCAGCTCGACAGGTTGCACCGGGTAGTCGCCGCGCCGCCCGTTCGCAATGTCGAGCAAATCAGAAGGAGAGCACCGACAACCTCGTCGCCCATCGCCAAAAGGTAACCATATTTCGGCAGCCCGGCGGGCGGCTCATGGCGGGCCAGTTGCGCCAAAGCCTTCAGCCAGAACTCGCGGTCGTGGACCGGAAAGCCGCGCGCCAGCAAAGACGCCACTGCCTCGATATCGGCCGCCTCAATCTGACGGCAACGCAATGCCGCAACGGGAGAAACCATTCGCGTTGACCACGAGCGTTTCGTGAACTTGATCGTAAGTGTTGCGCGAATATACCGAGCCGGGATGAACAAACAGTAGGCGCAGCATGTCGGTAAAGTTAACCATAATGCAGCAGATGGAGCAGGTGGCCCGTGAGCACGGCAAGATTTTGCCGCCGCTGAAGGAAGATCTCGTGCTGGCCAATTGCGGTTTGGACTCGCTCGGCTTTGCCGTTCTCGTGGCGCGGCTCGAGGATACGCTCGGCATCGATCCGTTCACCGCCGCCGACGATGCGATTTTTCCGATTACGCTCGGCGATTTCGTAAAAGTCTATGAGCATGGCCAGCGGTGAAACCGCGCTGCGGGACTACGTAGCCGCGCGGGCCACCGAAAGGTGGCTCTGGGATCGCGGCAGGTCCGTCTGCCTCACCGATCTTCATAGCGGCACCACTCTTGGTGCCGGGCTTCCATCGCTTGCCGGACGCTCCGTCCTGGTCGCGGCTGAAAATCAGCTCAACGCAGCGCTAGCGCTGATCGAACTCGACGGCATCGCACGGCGCGTGGTGATTTTGCCGCCTGGCGTCGAGTTCGGCCACCTGGCCGAGATCATCGCCGCTTCACAGGTCGACGCGGCCGTGATCGACAGTGGATCGCCGTCTCTGACGACGCTCGGACTTCCAATTCAAGTCTCTTGCGAGCCTTCGATCATTCGCACGACGGAAGATCCGGCCAACCGCATTTCCACCGAGTGGGTCCTGGTGACGTCAGGCACGACCGGCGTTCCCAAAATGGTCGTGCACAATCTTGCGAGCCTTACCGCGCCTTTGCAGGCGCCAAGTCCCGCAGACGGCGCCACCGTGTGGGGGACTTTTTACGACATTCGCCGCTACGGCGGCCTGCAAATTTATCTTCGCGCGCTTCTCGGCGGCGCCTCACTTGTACTGTCAAATCCCGAGGAGAGCGTCGCCGACCATCTCGCGAGGCTGGCGCAGCGCGAGATGACCCATCTATCTGGGACGCCGTCGCACTGGCGGCGAGCGCTGATGAACCCGGCCATCGAAAAAATTGCGCCGCGCTATGTCAGGTTATCGGGCGAAATCGCCGATCAAGCGGTTCTCGACGGTTTGCGCGCTACCTTCCCGCAAGCCGTGGTCGGACACGCCTATGCTTCGACCGAAGCCGGCGTTGCTTTCGATGTCAACGACAGCCGCGCCGGGTTTCCGGCCGACTATTTTGCAGTCACTCGCGATGACGTGGAGATGAAAGTAGTCGACGGATCGCTACGCATCCGTTCGCCCCGTACCGCTTCAGCCTATCTCGGCGCCGCGCCGCCGCTCGCTGCCGCCGATGGTTTTGTTGACACCGGTGACATCGTCGAGCAGCACGGCGACCGTTGTTTTTTCGCCGGCCGTAAGGGTGGTATCATCAACATCGGCGGAATGAAGGTTCATCCGGAAGAGGTCGAAGCGGTAATCAATCGCCACCCGCGCGTGCGCATGTCGCTGGTGCGCGGACGACAAAGTCCCATTACCGGGTCGGTCGTGGTCGCTGACGTCGTGCTGAGTTCAGGCCAGGATCTCGAGGGCAAGCGCCAAATCGAGGTCAAAAACGATATCCTCAAATTCTGCAGCAACGCGCTGCCACGGCACAAAGTCCCAGCGTCGATCAGCTTTGTGCCAAAGCTCGATGTCGCCGCTACCGGCAAGCTCGTCCGGCGGCAGGGTTAGACGCGATGCCGGAAACAACCCGCAACATTCTTGTGACCGGCGGCAGCCGCGGACTGGGCCTTGCCATCGCGCGGAAACTCGCGGGCGCGGGGTACCGGGTCATTGCGGTCGCACGGCAAAAGAACAAAGAAACTGCAGACGCCATCGCGCAAATTGAAAGCGCGCAAGGCCCCGGTGCGCTTCACTTCGCGCCGTTCGACTTGGGCAAGATTAATGAGATTCCTGTGCTGCTGCGGGGACTGCGCAAGGAATTCGGTCCGCTCTTCGGGTTGGTCAACAATGCTGCGCTCGGCACCGACGGCGCGCTTGCGCTGATGCACAACGCGAAAATCGAGCAGCTTGTGCGCGTCAATACGTTATCGCCGCTCGTGCTCACCAAATACGTCGTGCGCGGCATGATGGCCGATGGCGCGGGAAGAATTGTCAATATCGCCTCGATCATCGGTTTCACCGGTTACAGCGGACTTTCGGCTTACGCGGCGACGAAAGCGTCCATGCTTGGATTCACGCGTTCACTCGCGCGCGAGGTCGGGCGGATGGGCATCACGGTGAATGCCGTGGCGCCGGGCTTTTTGGCGACCGAGATGACCGATGCGCTCGCCGATGAGCAGCGCCAACGCATTGCGCGAAGAAGCGCACTGAAGCGGCTTGCAGAGGTTGACGACGTCGCCAATGCGGTCGAATTCTTGCTGAGCCCGAAGGCGCGCAATATTTCTGGCACCGTGCTCACGGTCGATGCCGGGGCGACCGCCTAGCAATCGCCAGTCGCCAAAGGTTGGATCGGCAATAGCCGGCTCGTCAGCTTTGTGCGTGATGCTCCGCTTCGCGCCGGGTCCGCATCGTAGTAAATGAGTTACAGTGCGGACGCAGCGAGGGCTGGAACGGTGGCACTGGCGATAATCGTCCTACTTGCCGGGTTGATGGGCGCAAGCGGTGTCATCCTTGCCGCCGCGGGCGCGCATGGCGCCCCTAATGCCGGCGCCGAAAGCGCGGCCTACATGCTTTTATTCCACGCTGCCGCCGTGCTTGGGGGTGTCGCGCTCACGCAGCAGGGGCTGTTTTGGCGGCCGCTGATGTTCGTGGTTCTTGGCGCTTGGATTGTCGGAGCTGCGCTTTTTTCGGGCGATATCGCGCTTCGGGTTTTCGCGGGCCATCGCCTATTTGCGATGGCGGCTCCTACCGGAGGCACTATCCTGATTGCCGCGTGGCTTGCGCTCGCCGGCGCCGCCGTTTGCGCGCTTACCCGCCACGCCGGTTGACCGCTTCGGCGTCAATTGCCGCTGCTCGATTGGGCATTGGTCAGGCTTTTTGGTCGCTGAATGCGTCGCACGCCTTTCGGCGTGGGAATTGCATATCCGATCCTCAGCCACATTGGCGATTTACGGCGCGAGGATGCCCATGAGCGAGCCTGTTCATCCGGTTGACCAGATATTGCCCTATCCGAAGCTCGCTGCGCTCGGTCTGCAACACGTGCTGGTCATGTACGCCAACGCGGTTGCGGTACCGCTGATCATCGGCGGCGCGCTCCATCTGCCGAAGGATCAGCTCGCGCTATTGATCAACGCCGACTTGTTTGCGTGCGGAATAGCGACCTTGATCCAAACGGTCGGCTTCGGGCCATTCGGCATCCGTTTGCCCATCATCATGGGCGTGACCGCGGTGTCGATCTCGCCGATGCTGGCGATGGCGGCTATGCCGGGCGTCGGATTGACCGGAATCTACGGCGCGGTTCTGGTCGGCGGCATTTTCGGGCTGTGCGTCGCGCCGTTCGTCAAATATGTGCTGCGTTTCTTTCCGGCAGTGGTCACCGGCACGATCATCACCATGATTGGTGTGGTGCTGATGCGGGTCGGCGTCAATTGGGCGGGCGGCGGAGCAGGGAAGGCGGACTTCGGCGCGGCCGGTTACTTGTTGGTCGCCGGCTTGGTGCTTCTCGTTATCCTGTTGCTGATTAAGTTCACGCGGGGCTTCCTCCAGAACGTCGCCGTGCTGATCGGAATTACAGCCGGCTATCTCGTCACCATCGCGCTTGGCTGGACGGATTTTAGCGGCATCGACAATGAGCCGATCGTGCGCGTGGTCCTGCCGCTGCAGTTCGGCTGGCCGCAATTCTATCTGATCCCGTGCCTGACCATGTGTCTCGTGGTGACCATCGTCTTTATCGAGGCGACCGGGATGTTCCTCGCGCTCGGCGCCATGACCGGGCGGAAGGTCGACGCCGACGATATAAAACGCGGCCTGCGTGCGGATTCACTCGGCACCATTATCGGCGCCATCTTCAACACGTTTCCCTATGTTTCCTACTCGCAGAATATCGGTCTGGTCGGTGTGACCGGCGTGTACAGCCGCTGGGTCTGCGTTGCCGGCGGCGTCATTATGCTCGTGCTCGGTCTCATTCCGAAGCTTGCGTTCATTGTTGCGTCAGTGCCGCAATGCGTGCTCGGCGGCGCCGGCTTCATTATGTTCGGCATGGTGGCGGCGACCGGCATCAAGATCCTGTCGACCGTGGATTACGCCAAGCAGCGTAACAGCGTCCTTGTGGTGGCCATCTCCATCGGCTTCGGCCTTATTCCGATCGTGGCGCCGACCTTCTTCCACGTTTTCCCGGACACGCTGAAGCCGATTTTCGGCGACGGCATCATCCTGACCTCGATTTCGGCGGTTCTGCTAAACGCGTTTTTCAATAGAACCAGCGCCGAGCAAGCGGAGGCTGACACATTCTTTGCGGCCCAGGCGGCCGAACACATCTAATCGGCGCCAGCGGCGGCCGCCTTACAGCCGCACTCCGCCGGCGGTAATGCGGGCGAAAAGCGCGGCGTCGAGGCGGACAAACGCCTTTTTCGCCGGATCGTCGAAGTAGATCGCGTCGCTCGTCGCCGCTGGATCAAAACCTTCGCGCTGCAAATTGGTTTTGGTGTGCTTGAAGGTAGCCGTTGCTTCGAGCCGATCGGCAACGCGCAGGAACAACGGCCGCGCGTAAGCCGGCAGCCATGCGGCGAGGTGCTTGTGCAGCGCGGCCAGATCGAGATTACCGCTGCGAGTGATTGCCGCCATGCCCGCGGCGCCCTCCGTGCCGGGGACGCGCACACCGTAAACGTTGGCTTCTTTGACTCCGGGAAACGCCCCGATAGCGGCGGCGACTTCCGAGGTCGAGACATTTTCGCCTTTCCAGCGAAAGGTATCGCCGATGCGGTCGACGAAATAATAGAAGCCGCTGTCGTCGCTGCGCATGAGGTCGCCAGTGCGATACCAGGCGTCGCCGCGCTCGAATACGTCGCGCAAGACTTTTTGTTCGGACTGCTCCGCTTTATTGTAGCCTTCGAATTCGGCCCCGGCGCGAGCCGAAGCATCGCGAATCCGGCCGATGGCTTCGCCGGCCTCGCCGATGCCACAGCGGACGCAAAACCCATCCTTGCCGCGCAGCGGCGCGCCACTCTGGTCGTCGAATTTTACCAGCGTCAGGGGAAAGCGGTGGCGCAGAAAAGAGGGGACGCGGCCGATAGCGCCGACTTTGCCTTCGACATTGTAGAGCGAAAAATTGCCCTCTGTGGATGCGTAAAATTCGAGAATGCGCGGGATGGCAAACCTTGCTTGGAATTTCTCCCAGATGTCGCCGCGAAGCCCGTTGCCGCAGGCAAGCCGCAGCCGATGTTCGCGCTCGCGCGGATGGGGAGGCGCGTTCACCAAATAGCGGGCAAGCTCGCCGATATATTGAAAGATAGTGCAGCCGCCGCTGGCGATATCGTTCCAGAACTGATGCGTGGAAAATCGATCGCGGATCAGCACCGAACCGCCGCGTACTAAAGCCGCCCCTGTGGCAACGATCCCGCCGACGCTGTGATACATCGGCAGGCAATCATAGACACGATCAAGCGGGCTGATGTTCATAAGCCCGGCGAACCATAAGCTCCACGAGAGCAGCCGCCGATGGCTGACATTGGCGGCCTTGGGCAGGCCGGTTGTGCCGGAGGTGTAAATCAGGAGAGCTCGGTCGGCGATAGTTATCCGCCGCCGCTCCGATGTGGTCAGTGCTGTGCCGGAAAGCTTGGCAATCGTATGATCGATGCGTTGAAACGCGCTGTCTCCGCCGTGACACCAGATTGTCGGCCGGCCCTGCAAGCCCGCCGTCAGAGATTGGACGTGCAGCGAAAATTCGGCCGCAACTATGACATGCGCCGGGGTCACTGCATCGATGCAATGCACCAGCGAAGCGCCGCGAAGTTGCGTGTTGATCAGTGCTACGACCACGCCAACCGACGTGAGTCCGAGCCAGATCGCGAGGTATTCCGGCCGGTTCGGCATTATCAAACAGACGATATCGCCTTTGGCGAGGTTTTGAGCGATCGCCCAGCGCGCATACATATTGGTGCGGGCCGCGAGCTGCGCGTAGGTGAAGCTCTCATCGGCGCTAATCAGCGCCGGCGCATCGGGAGATGTTCGTGCCAGGCCTTCGATGACATGGAACAAAAGGCGTTTCGGTTGAGCCGCTACTGGCGCAGTGGCCTCGAGCGCGCGCAGCCAATCGCGATGCGCTGTCTCAGCGCCGCTCGATTCACGCCTTCGGTGTTCAGCGTCGAGGAGAGCCATCGCGAAGAAGGTGGCTCAACAAAGTAAATCTTTAGCTTCGAGATTGCCTAAAACTTTAGTGATCGCAGAGGAACTGGTTAACGTTACTCGTTCGAATTGTTGACCGTTAAGTTGTTTGCCGTGCGCGCGACGGATAAAAAACGAAAAGGGGATAGCATCTGTGAGGGGTAGAGATCGCGACACGGCGGGGAATTATGAAAAGCGATACGGTGGCTATCCACGGCGGTTACGAGACTGAGCCGACCACTAAAGCCGTCGCTGTTCCCATCTACCAAACCGTTGCTTACGAATTCGACAGCGCCGATCAGGGCGCCGCGCTGTTTAATCTCGAAATCGAAGGTCATCGTTACAGCCGGATCAGTAATCCGACGACGGCTGTGCTCGAGCGGCGGGTGGCCGCGCTCGAGGGCGGTCTGGAAGCGCTGTGTGTCAGCTCTGGCCAGGCCGCACTCAATTATGCCGTGCTCAATTTGACTGCGATCGGCACCAACATCGTTTCCATTCCCCAGCTTTACGGCACCACCCACACGCTGTTCGCTTACACGCTGCCAAGCCAGGGCGTGCAGGTCCGTTTCGCGCAATCCGATCAAGCCGACGCGCTCGAACGGCTGATCGATGACCAAACGCGCGCGTTGTTCTGCGAGAGCATTGGCAATCCGGCCGGGAACATCTGCGACATCGAGGCGCTGGCCGCGGTCGCCGCGCGGCACGGCATTCCGCTCATTGTCGACAATACCGTCGCCACGCCGATCCTGCTGCGCCCGATTGATTACGGCGCCGACATCGTCGTGCACTCGTTGACCAAGTTCCTGGGCGGCCACGGCACGACGCTCGGCGGCGCCATCGTCGATTCCGGGCGCTTTCCCTGGCGCGCCAACGCCAGGCGCTTCCCGATGTTCAGCGAGCCTGATCGTTCGTATCACGGACTGACTTACACGGATCATTTTGGCGCGGCCGCCTACATCGCGCGGTGCCGCAGTGTCTATCAGCGCACCACCGGCGCGGTGCTCTCGCCGCTGTCGGCGTTTCTTCTGCTGCAAGGTATCGAGACCGTTGCCTTGCGGGTCGAGCGACACGTCGACAACGCGCGCCGTGTCGCGGAATTCTTGCGTGCCGATCCGCGCGTGCAATGGGTCAATTACGCCGGGTTTGCCGACAATCCGTATCACGCTATGGCGCAGAAATATTTTCCCGGGCGCGCCTGCTCGATTTTGACCTTCGGCATCGCCGGAGGATTTGAGGCAGGAAAATCGTTTTACGATGCGCTCAAGCTGTTCAAGCGGCTGGTCAATATGGGTGACGCCAAATCTCTGGCGTGTCACCCCGCATCCACGACGCATCGGCAAATGTCGCCGACTGAGCAGGAAAAAGCCGGGGTGCGGCCGGAAATGATCCGGCTCTCGGTCGGCATCGAACACATCGATGACATTATCGCCGACCTCGACCAAGCGCTCGCCGCCGCGCAATCGTTTCGCTCGCCGTTGATAGCGGCCGAATAATCGCCGGTATAACGTCGATGCCAATTCTCCTCGATACGTCCCGGTCTTGCGCAAGCGCTGAATTGCGCGGCGACAATTGCCTGACCATCGGGCTCGTCAACAACATGCCGGATGCGGCGCTTGACGCGACCGAGCGTCAGTTTATCGCGCTCGTCAGGGCGGCATCGCCCGACGTGATCGTCCGCTTCAAGCTGTTTTCGGTGCCGGAAGTTCCGCGCAGCGCGCAGGCGCGCGCGGCGCTCGTGACGCGATACCGTGACGTTTCCGAGCTTTGGGACACCCATCTCGACGGCCTGATCGTGACCGGCAACGAGCCGCGCGCCGCATCGCTACGTGATGAGCCTTATTGGCCCAGTCTGACCAAATTGATGGCGTGGGCCGAGCACAATACCGATTCGACGATCTGGTCGTGTCTTGCTGCGCACGCCGCCGTTCTCCAAGCCGACGGCATTGAACGCGAGCTCCGCCAAGAGAAGCTGTTCGGGGTGTTTCATTGCGACGTCGTGCGTTGGCATGCGCTAACCACCGGCATGCCGTCGCGGCTTCCCGTTCCACACTCGCGGCACAACGATCTCCCCGCCGCGGCGCTCAATGCCGCCGGCTATCGCGTCCTGAGCCGATCGGCCGCGACCGGCGCCGATATGTTTGTGGGCCGTGATCGCGGCGCGTCGCTATTTTTGTTCTTTCAAGGCCATCCGGAATACGACGCAGATTCACTGGCGCGGGAGTATCGCCGCGATGTCGGCCGGTTTTTGCGCGGCGATCGCGACAACTTTCCGGCATTGCCACAGGGCTACTTCGACGACGAGGCGAGCAAGCTGATCGAAGACTTTTGCACCCGCGCCCGAACCGAACGGACCGAAAAGCTTATTAGACACTTTCCCATGAAGGCGATCGAAGGCGGATTGCAAAACACTTGGCAGGCGCCGGCAATCGGCATCTATCAAAACTGGGTCGCTTATTTGCAGGAGCGCAAGGCAAAGCGCCGGGCTCCGGTTTGGCCGGTCCAACGCATGAGCCGCGAAACTGTCAGGCGTGCGCGGGACCAGGTTGCGAGTCTCGTTGACAAGCCGGTGGCGGTTCCTTAAGCAACCCGCAACAACGCCGGATTGCTCCCATGAAAGTCCGTAATTCATTAAAGTCGCTTCGCGGTCGGCACCGCGATAACCGGATCGTGCGCCGGAAGGGCCGCGTTTACGTCATCAATAAGACGCAGCGCCGCTTCAAAGCCCGCCAAGGCTGAAGGCACGCTTTATCACATCGGGTTCGTTCACGCCGCTGTGAGTGGAATTCGGCCTTGCTGTGCCGCATTCCGCGGTTAGACTCACTGTCATGGCTTGGCGATTCACCGGCAGTTTTGCCCTTTCGGCATGCCTGCTTTCAGCTGCCTGCGTAGCGGCGATGCCCTCCTTTGCGCAGAGCGGCCCGGAGGCCAAGCCAGCGCCTGACTGGGTGACGCCGCCCAGCGATTTGCCGCGGCAAGATCACGGCCCGCGCGCGCCGAGCCTCGATACGCTGTTCGATGCGCTCAAGATTGCGCCCGATGCGGAGAGCGCTAAGGCTATCGAGACCCGCATCTGGGGCGTTTGGATGATTTCCGGCAGCGATACGTGCAATCTGCTGATGGGCCGGGCAAAAGCCGCCGCCGACGAGAAAGATTACGACCTTGCGATCAAGCTTCTCGATGCCGTGGTCGAGATCAGGCCGGGCTACGTCGAAGGATGGAACCGGCGCGCCACTGTTTATTACCTGATGAACGACTATGGCCACTCACTGGCGGATATCCGCGAAGTGCTTTCCCGCGAACCGCGCCACTTCGGGGCGCTGGCGGGGCTGGGCCTGATCCTGCAAGAGCTTGGTGACGACGCGCACGCTCTCGAAGCCTATCGCCGCGCGCTTGCGATCAATCCGCACCTGGAGCATGTCGGCGAAACGGTAAAGACCTTGCGGGAGAAGGTCGAAGGCCGCGATATCTGATACCATTCTTTCCGCTCCGCTGAGAAAGGATGGACGATCTCATGCCCGATATTGCCGCCGACAAAGTCGCTATCCGCGAATTGGTAGAGAATTGGGCCGTGTGGCGCGACGCCCGCTTGTGGGATCGCTTCCGGACGGTGTGGCATGCGGAGGGCCGCATGATGGCCACCTGGTTCCAGGGCGGCTTTGAGGAGTTCATTAAAGTCAATGACGAAGGCTGGGCCCGCGGCGTCCGTATCCTGCACTTTCTTGGCGGCACTTCGATCGACGTGTCCGGGCATCGCGCCACCGCGCAAACCAAAATGACTATCTCACAGCGTGCCGCTGTCGAGGGGGTGGTCTGCGACGTCGTGTGCACGGGACGCTTCCACGATTTCATCGAGAAACGCGACGGCCGCTGGGGAATCGTTTTGCGCCAGCCGATCTACGAAAAGGATCGGCTCGACCCGGTCGATCCGTCGGCTAAACTTGTGCTCGACCAAGATCTGCTGGCGCGCTTCCCGGAAGGCTATCGGCATCTCGCCTATTTGCAGAGCAAGATCGGTTACAAAGTCAAAACGGACATGCCGGGGATAGAAGGCGCGGAGCTCGACAAGCTTTACGCCCGCGGTGCGGCTTGGTTGAAGGGCGAGCCGCTTGGTGTTTAAGCGCGAAGTTCGAACCGCTCGCCGGTGCTCATTGGTATGACTGCGCTGATTATCATCGTTGTCATCTTCTTGGCTGGCGCCGCGGTCACGCTGGCTTCCACGTGGCTGATTGAGTGGCGGCATCCGCCTCACGGCCGTTTCATCGACGTTCACGGCTTGCCGCGGCACGTCGTTGAACTCGGATTTAGCGCACATGCGAACGATGTGTTACCCGTCGTTCTCCTCCACGGCGCCGGAGCGAACCTTAGGGACATGGAGATCGCTTTAGGCGAGCGGCTCGCCGCACGCCATCGCGTCATTCTGATCGATCGGCCCGGTTTCGGATTTAGCGCGCGCAGGAAGGGCGGTGAGACTACGCCGACCGAACAAGCGGTCGTGCTGGACGAATTGCTGAGCAGGATTGGCGTCGATCGCGCTGTTATTGTCGGCCATTCCTGGGGTGGTACGTTGGCGCTCACCTTCGCGCTGGATTTTCCGGCGCGCGTGGCCGGGCTTGTCCTTATTGCGGCCCCTACTCATCCAGGCCTTTGGGGCATGGCCAAGCTTAACGCCGTGCTGGCGACGCCGATCGGGTGGCTGTTTGCCCGCACCTTGGCGCTCCCTTTCGGTGCGATCTTCATCTGGCCGGGCTCGCGTACCGCTTTCTTGCCGCAGGTGATCCCTCCCGGCTACATCAAGCGCACGGCCGCGATGCTGGTGCTGCGGCCAAAGACGCTCTTGGCCAATTGGTCCGACGTTGGCGTTCTTGACGGGTTTCTCGAGAGACAATTCGGGCGTTATGGCGCGCTTCGCGGTCCCGTTGTTGCATTCAACGGCGACCGCGATCCATTGGTGCCGCCGGAAAAGCACGCCGTGAGACTAGCCGCGGCTACCCCAGTGGTAAAAGTCGAAGTGCTCGAAGGCTTCGGCCATATGCTCCACCATGCTGCGGCTGATCGCATCGCTGCAGCCATCGAAGAAATGATTCGGAGCTTGCAGGAACCAAGGCAAAAGGCGGCCGAGCCGGTCGATTGACGCGCGCCGCTAGGCGAGGGCGCTTGCGGTGCCGGCAACGTAGGCGACCCGCATCATATTCGTCGCGCCCGGCGTTCCCAAAGGCACCCCCGCTACGATAATCACCCGCTCACCGGCCTTGGCGAAGTCTTCTTTGCTGGCGATCTCACAGGCGCGTTCGACCATATCGTCCTGATCGCGCGCATCCTCGGCGACGACGCAATGAATACCCCATACCAGCGACAGTTTTCGTCCGGCGCCAAGCATTGGCGAAATAGCGACGATCGGCGGCCGCGGCCGCTCTCGCGCCACCCGCATTCCAGTTGCGCCCGATGAGGTCCAACAGACGATCGCGGCAAGGTCGAGGGTTTCGGCGACTTGCCGCGCCGCCGCGGCGATGGCGTCAGCGCCGGTCGGCTCCGGCTCGGTGTGCAGGACATGCAGGGCCGGAAGGTAGATTCCTTCTTCTCGTTCCACTTCCTCGGCGATTTTATTCATCGTCGCCACCGCTTCGATCGGATATTGCCCCGCGGCCGATTCAGCGGAGAGCATAACGGCGTCAGCGCCATCGAAAATGGCGGTGGCGACGTCCGAGACTTCGGCGCGGGTCGGCACCGGGCTCGAGATCATCGATTCCAGCATCTGGGTAGCGACGATCACGGGTTTGCCGGCGCGACGACAGGCGCGCGTCATCTCCTTTTGCACGCCGGGCACCCTCTCCAGCGGCATTTCAACTCCCAAATCGCCGCGCGCCACCATCAGCGCGTCGGCAAGTTCGAGAATCTCGTCTAATCGCGCGACAGCCTGCGGCTTCTCGATCTTGGCCATTACCGCGGCGCGGCCGCGGGTGATTTTCTTCGCTTCGGCGACGTCCTCGGGGCGCTGGATGAATGACAAAGCGACCCAATCAATCCCGGCATCGAGCGCCGCTTCGAGGTCGGCGATATCCTTCGGCGCAAGAGCGGCAAGGGGCACCACGGTGTTGGGGAGGCTTACGCCCTTGCGGCTCGAGACTTTGCCGCCGACGTTGACTTGCGCGACAATCCGCCGGGGCTCGACCAGCGCGGCGGTGAGCCGCAATTTGCCGTCGTCGATCAGCAAACTGTCGCCCGGCTGGATGGCAGCGAAGATCTCGGCATGCGGCAGGTTCACCCGCGTCGCATCGCCGGGCGCCGGATCGGTGTCGAGCACGAAATCCTGGCCGGTGTCGAGTTGGGCAAATTCATTCTTGAAGTTGCCGAGCCGCAATTTCGGACCCTGCAAATCGACCAGGATGCCGATCGGTCGATTGCAATCCTTCTCGACGGCGCGAATTGTCTGCACGAGCTCGCGCATCTTGTCGTGCGCGGTATGGCTCATGTTGATGCGAAATACGTCGGCGCCGGCCTCGAACAACTTACCGATCATACTTCGGCTCGAAGAGGCCGGTCCGAGCGTCGCGACCAGTTTGGTGCGCCGACGCCGCCTCATCGATTTGCCGGCGGTACGATCGAGGTGGGTGCACTGGGCGCCGTGCGGCCGCCCCCGGGCGTGGCTCGCGCGCCGTTGGCCGGCGCTGTTGGAGAGAGAGGATTATCGCCTGGCAACGGATGTTGTGGGGCCTGTTCGCTCGATTCGGTGAGCTGGACCGTCCAGGCGCGCTGTTCGCCGGTGTCGACCTCGAAAAAGCCGGTGCGGTCGAAGCCGCGGGCTAGGCAATCGGCGATCCCCCGGATGGTGAACTCCTTGTCGCGGGTGCACATAACGGCCTGTCCCATCCATTCGCCGCCACGATCGTAGTCGATCGCATAAACGTAATAGAAACGGGCCACCAGGTTGCCCTTGAGAATGGTCTCACAAGTATGTGACGGCAAGTTCCACCAGCCTTCGGTGGTCCAGCCTTCGGCATCCTTGTAGCCGACGGCAACGCCGACGCGGCTCGCCGTGTTGTTGCACAAACGAAAGTCCGCGGCTGCCGGTTCAGTGGTCGCGCTTAGAAACATCAACGCCGCCGCTAGCGCGAACAGCGCGGGTGTCGCTGCAAAGACGAGTTCCCGGAGTCTGCGCTCAGTCCGCGCGCGCGGGAGCAGTGGCGCCCCCATCCCGAGATCGATCGCGTCCTTCATTGGCAGTTCAGAATCCGGTTCTGGGCTATCTGTCAATAAGAATGGCGCGGAAGTCGGTGACGTTAGTGAATGTCGGACCCGGGCGGAAAAGATCGCCGATGCCATTGAAGAATCCCGTGGAATCGTTGTCTTCGAGAAAGGCGGCGGCATCTTGGCCGGCGGCCTTGGCCCGGTTCAGCGTGCTCGGGTCGACGAAGGCGCCGGCCGGGTCGGTGCTTCGGCCGCCGCCGCCGTCGGTTCCATCGGTATCCGCCGCGAGCGCATAGACCTGCGCCACACCCTCAAGATTCAGGGCGAGCGCGAGAGCGTATTCCTGGTTAGGACCGCCGCGCCCTTTGCCGCGCAGGGTGACGGTCAGCTCGCCGCCGGACAGCAGCGCCACCCGGCCGCCTTGCGCGAGGATCTCGCGAGCAAGCTGCGCATGCTCGCGGGCAATTTCGCGAGCTTCGCCCTGAAGGCGGTCGCCTAATACGATGCATTCATATCCGGCCGCTCGCGCGACCTGCGCGGCGGCCTGCAAAGCGTCGGCTGGTCGGGCCACAATGCGATATTCCGCTTGAGCGAAGACCGCGTCGCCCGGCTTGGGTGTTTCATTGGCAGGATCGGAAAGCGCGCGGATCACGTCTTCCGGCAGGGCGAGCGCGCGCCGCCGAACGATGTCGCGGGCGTCGGCAAGCGTTGTCGGATCGGGCACCGTCGGTCCTGACCCGATGACCGCCGGGTCGTCGCCGGGAACGTCGGAAATGGCGAGCGTCACCACTTTTGCCGGGTGAGCACGCACAGCGAGCCGGCCGCCTTTGATGCGCGAAAGGTGTTTGCGGACCGCGTTCATCTCGTCGATCGCCGCGCCGCTTCTTAATAGCGCGCGCGTCGCGTCCTGCTTTTGTTCGAGCGCGAGCCCTTGCGCCGGCGCGATCCAATTGGCCGAGGCGCCGCCTGACAACAGGACGAGGACAAGATCACCGCCGTCCACGGCGTCCGCCATCGCGAGCACCCGCTTCGTCGCGGATATGCCCGCCTGATCCGGTACCGGGTGTCCAGCCTCGATCACCGGGATGAACCGGGTCGGGCGGCCGTAGCCATGCCGCGTGACGCCGAGACCGGCAAGCCGCTCGCGCGGCAGGACGGTGGCATAGTGCGCTTCTGCGACTTCGACCATTGATCCGGCAGCCTTGCCGGCGGCAAGAATGACCAAACGGCCTCGGTCTGGTGGTTCCGGTAGGCTTGGCGGCAGACAAGCGGAAGGGTGCGCGGCGCTCACCGCGGCGCGGAACAAAGATTCGAGCAGTTGTCGCGCTGAAATCGCCCGGGTGTCCGACATTGCCGCCATGTGATTGCCAGTGTGGCGGTTTAGAAGTCCGCATCATTCTTGCCGAAAACTCGTCATGCGGACTTCTGAACCAAAGCCACACTAGCCTCAATAACTTGCTAGTGTCCCTTTGATTCCGAAGTTCGCAAACGAGGGTATCGTGGGATGATGCGAACTTCGGAATCGGGATACTAGGCGCAGGATAGCAACATGCCCCGCGCGTCTCTATCTTCGAGGCATCAATACGCCGCGGAGGACAACATGGCTACCGACGACCAAAGCCGCCTGGAATTGGAAGCGGCGGTCTATCGCCGCCTGGTCGAGCATTTGCGGTCGCGGACCGACGTGCAGAACATCGACCTGATGAACCTCGCCGGGTTCTGCCGCAACTGCCTGTCCAACTGGATGAAGGAAGCGGCCGACAAGCAAGGTGTCGCGCTGACCAAAGAGCAAAGCCGTGAACGTGTTTACGGCATGCCTTACGACGAATGGCGCGCTAAGTATCAAAAAGACGCTTCCGCCGAACAAAAAGCGGCGTTCGAAAAAGCAAGCCAAAAGCATTGAACGGCGCGTTATGCGCCGCTCAACCTGTGTAGTGCTGTGGATGAAGCGCGAAGTGCTTGACCAGAGCCACCGCGCTTTCGAATGGTCTGCCTGACTTATTGAAATTGTTTTTCTCGCAAAGTCCGACCGGCGTCTCCATCGGACTGTGCACGTCAGGAGTGCCCGATGGCAATTGCTGCAAACGCCGCCGCTAAGGACGATGAATCGCCTCGCCGCTTTGCCAAGGATCACTTGAAGGCGTTTGTCGAACGAGTCGAAAAATTGGAAGAAGAAAAGAAGGCGATCGCGGACGACATCCGCGATGTTTATGCCGAAGCCAAGGCTACCGGCTTCGACGTCAAGGCGCTGCGTACCATCGTTCGCCTGCGCAAGCAGGACGTTAACGAGCGCAAAGAGTACGAAGCGGTTCTCGAAACCTATTTGCATGCTCTCGGCATGCTGAACTAGGATTCGCGCCGACAAAAGCGGCGCGCTCGAGTCGCTTCGCGGTACGGCTATTAAGCCTGCAACGCACGTTGCGGTCGCGCTATCGCGGCCGGGCTCGATGAGATGCTATTGGAGTTCGGCGGTGCGGAGCGGGTAGGTGACCGTGGATATGAACACGATCGCACTGCCGCTGAAATGATCGTTGGTAAGCCCAGACGCTGGATCGGTCGCAAATGTCATCAGCACCGAATTGGCGGGCTTCACCATCAGCGGCGAGAGTGAACGGAAGTCGCGCGCGCCAAGCTCGGTGACGTACAGGAAACGGTGGACGCTGGGCGACCATACGACTGCCCGTAACCAGGGATCGTCGAGGCGCATGACGTTGGCAAGAATGCCCGGCGATGTCTTCTTCGCGACTGTCAGTATGGCCGATGTCGGCCGCCCGCTGACGCGCTTTACCGCAATGGTCATTTCATCGGCACCGGCGCGGACTGCGACCGGGCCGGTCACAGTCGCTCGCGGCGTCGCTGTGGCGCTGGCGATTGCTTCGCCGTCCATGGACTCCGCATAGGCGAGAGCGCCTTCCGGCGCGGCGCGATCGTGACGCGCCGCCGAGAATGGCGGAATAGACTCGGTCGTCTCCGGCTCGCTATTGGCGATCTCTGCAGCCGGCGTTGGACGGGCTAGGGCAGCAACGGATCTGGCCGCTGCGACCGCCGCAGAGCGAATGGCTTCGCCTTCCGGGATGCCTTGCCAGAATCCCCGCGTCTCAATGACCTCGTTCGGCGTTGCGGTTACGGTTGCTGCCTCGGCGCGGGTGATGACGCGTGCTTTCGAAGCAATCTTGATCAGCTTTGTTTTTTCCGCTGCGAGCTTGTCTTCGGCGTTGGAAGCGACCTGAGCGAGCTTGGCCTTTTCCGCGGCGAGCTTGTCTTCCGCGCGGGAGGCGACGTCGACCAGTTTTCGCTTCTCGGCCGCGATCTTGTCGCCGGTCCGCGAGATGGCGGCCGCTAGGGCCGCCTTTGCGCCGGTTCGTTGCGGCTCGGTGGTCGAGGCCGTAGCTGCCGGCGCCTCGCCCTCGTCATCTTCATCGGCCGGCGCCAAGCCGAACAATTTCTTGAATGGGCGAGCAATCCGATGCGCAACACCACCGTCGGCAACATCGAATCCGGCGCTACGCACGGCCTCCAAGGAGGCATCCGACGGGCTGTCGCCGCGATTTTTGATATCGGCCAGTGCGAGCGCATAGCCGGGCAGTGGCCGTCCGTCGGTCGGAATATGGACGGTGCGGCCATCAGGAAATACGCGGACCAATTGCTCCCGGGTCATGCGCGGCCAGTGCCGTATGCCGCCCGTGTCCATGTGGACGAACGGAGACCCGGAGGTCGGATAGAAGCCAACGCCGCCGCGCTGTAGGCGCAGACCGATGGCGCGCAGCTGATCCAGCGGCACGCCCGGAATGTAGAAATCCATGGCATGGCCGAGGATGTGCTGGCTAAAACGCGCCACGCCGTTGCTGTGACGGCGCAGCATGGCGTTGGTCTCGGGCGAGCGATAGCCACAGACCACCCAGATCGGCTCTTTCGACCCGGCCTCCCGCTGCACTTCCCAGATCAGGTCAACGAGATGCGGATCCATCCGCGTCTCTTGTTGCTTTCGCCAGTCGCGCAGGAACCAGTTGATCTTCTCCAGCGCCGCCTCGTCGTAGCGTCCGTCGCGCTTGAAGGTGATGGTGATGTCCTCGCTCGTATGCATGTGATGCATCGAGATCGTGCGGGTGTCGCCTTCGGCGATAGCGTTCTGCAAACCGCGCGAACCGAAGACGAGGGCGAAAAGGGCTAGGCCGCAGGCATAGAATGCGGGAGCTGCCGCAATGCGAAAACTATTTGGCCGCTCCCCACTAAAGCCCACTAGCGTCCCCGCGTTGACACACCGGATCGGTGTGATCCGCCGCGGCATCCCCACCGCAGCGAAACCCGTAACACAGCGCTCACGTGGGAAGGGTTAACGGGATATTACCCAGTCACCCACCCCCGACCCTTCCGGATTAACCGTGTAGTGTGGCGAAAAATGGCCATTTCGGGCTTTTGGTACTTCGCTGGGCCGGATCGTCGAAAATAAGGGTAACACTTTCCTACGGCCGCTGAATTGCGGTTTATCAATAGTTATCAATCGGTTAGAGGGATGAACCGCCCGCGTGCCGGCGATCGGACGTGAAAAGCCTGAGGTTAGCCCCGGTTTTAGTGCCCTCATTGCCTCATTTGACCGGTGCCGACGGACGCGCGAACCGGCTTCCCGAGACGGGCAAGGTCAAGGCGCAGACTTGAGATTGCCTACTTAATCGAACACTGACGCGCTTCTGTTGGCCTCACCAAACGATGCTTGTGAACGGTCGCCGCGTCTATTCCACGCAAATTGAAATCTGCCGTAAAGTCGCAACCGCTCGCTTCCGCTGGCACAGACGGGGATTTTCATGTCCGCGCAGACCGACGCAAGTCCGGCCGCTAACCGAACCGGAGCGGGCGCCATGGAGCCAGTCTGGTACGCCTCCTATCCGCCGGGAATTCCGCGCACCATCGACCCCGATAGTTATCCATCGCTGACGGCCATGCTGCTGGATGCATGCGCCCGGCATGCCGATCATCCCGCCTTCGAGTGCCTCGGATCGCGGCTGACCTTTACCGAATGGGACCAGGTCAGCCGCAACTTCGCGGCGTTTCTCGTTGAACAACTCGCCTGCAAGCCCGGCGATCGGATCGCGATCATGCTGCCGAACCTTATCGCTTACCCGGTCGCGTTCCTTGGCGCACTTCGGGCAGGACTTGTCGTCGTCAACGTCAACCCGCTCTACACCCCTCGCGAGCTCGGCAATCAGCTCAACGACTCGGGCGCCACCGTCATCGTGATCATGGAGAATTTCGCGCACAAACTTGAGTTCGTGCTGAACGACACGCCGATCAAGCACGTGGTAGTGGCGAGGCTCGGCGATTTCATGCCGACGCTGAAGCGCACGATGTTTAATTTCGTCAACGGTTACGTTCGACGGGCTGTGCCGGCGTGGCGCATCAACAACTGCACTATGCTGCAAGCGGCGTGTGACCGTCCGGCGAGTGTGCTCTACGTTGATGAAAAGCTTCCGTCCTCGGCTCCCGCCGTGCTGCAATACACTGGCGGGACGACCGGCATCCCCAAGGGCGCCGTGCTGACGCACCGCAATCTGGTCGCCAACTGTTTGCAGTGTCGTGCCTGGATCGCGCCAAACCTTCCTGAAGAGAAGGGCAGCGTGCTGACGCCGTTGCCGCTCTATCACATCTTTTCGCTCACCGCGAACTTGTTGGCGTTTGCGCTGATGGGCGGATTGAGCGTGCTCGTTCCCGACCCGCGCGATCTGAAAGGACTTATTCGGACCATGCGCCGCGCGCGGGTGACCACGATGACCGGCGTCAACACGCTGTTCAACGCGCTCATTAACCGGCCCGACTTCGCGACGTTGGATTTTTCCAGCCTGAGCTTCGCGATCGGCGGCGGCGCCGCCGTGCAAAGTGCGGTTGCGACTCGCTGGCGCGAACTGACCGGCAGCCATCTCGTCGAAGGCTACGGTTTGACGGAAACGTCTCCGGTCGTCTGCATCAATCCTGTCAAAAGTCCGAAACTCGGAACGGTTGGGCTGCCGGTGTCCTCTACGGAGGTCGCCATCCGCGACGATAACGGCAACGATCTAGCCATCGGTCAAGCGGGCGAGATTTGCGTGCGCGGGCCTCAAGTCATGCAGGGTTATTGGCAGCGGCCCGACGAGACCAAACTCGTTCTCACTAAAGACGGCTGGCTGCATACCGGCGATATCGGAGCGCTCGACGAGCAGGGCTTCCTGAAAATCCTCGATCGCAAGAAGGACATGATCAACGTCTCCGGCTTCAAGGTCTTCCCCAACGAGGTCGAGGACATCATCGCGCGGCACCCCGGCGTCCTGGAAGCGGCGGTCATCGGGGTGACCGATTCGCAAACCGGGCAGGGGGTGAAGCTCTTTGTCGTTAAGCGCGATCCGGCGCTCGATGCGGCGGAGATCAAGAAATTCGCCCGCGAAAACCTTGCCGCTTACAAAGTGCCCAAGATCATCGTATTTGTTGACGCCTTACCCAAGAGCAATATCGGCAAGATCATCCGCAAAGACTTGCGATGACGAGCACGGGCGTTACCAGACGAGCGTCAGTGCGCCATCAAAACGGGGAGCTTGGCATTAGCAAGGACGTGTCGCGTAGTGCCGCCGAAAATCATCTGCCGCAGCCTGCTTTGCGTATACGCGCCCTTGATAATGAGATCGCAGCCAAGCTCCTCGGCTTTTGCCAGGATCACCTGTCCGGCGCTGATTTTCCCGGCGGCCATTGTAATCGCCTCGGCGGCGATGCCATTGGCGCGGAGCGTCTGAGCCATTTCGGTGCCGCTCGGTCCCGCAACGGTTGCTCCTTCGACAGTCAAAATCGTGACACGCTCGGCAGCGCGAAGAAGCGGCATGGAAAAGGCCATGGTACGCGCCTGTTCGGTTGAGCGGTTCCACGCGATAAGGATATTGGCGCCGAGAGACCGCGGCGACGTTGGCGGCGCAATGAGGACCGGACGGCCGCTTTCGAACAGAGCCGATTCAAGCGTCACCATCCCCGGGCTCTGCCACTCTTCGCCCGGCCTTGCCAGTACGATGATGTCAAAGACCCGGCCGTAGCTGCCGACGAATTCGTGGCCGCTTGGAGCTGCGGGGAGCCACGTCCAGGATAGCGAAGCCGTCCCCGCGCCGTCCGCGCGGCGTTGAACATTGTGGGTTTCCATGAATGAGCGAAACAGGCTTTCGGCCTGACGCACCATTTCCGCGTCGTTCTCTTTGACAGCGACCATGGTCAAACCCGCGTCCGGGTCCATGGCCAGCATATCGGCGACGGCGGGCCTTAAAGGGAATCCCTCGATACAGCTTTCGAACTTTCTTGCCAGCAGCAGCGCCGTCTCCAACGCCGAAACCATCGGCGCATTTTGTTCGGCGTTGTATTCAATTGGAACAAGAATGGTCTTCATTGCCCGGCCTGCGGAGAACACCAGTTCGAGCGATCATACCGCCGTCGGCGCGATGCCGATAGTGCAGGGGCATTCTTGATCTTGACGGCCCCACGTAGAGCACGCTAGCCGCGAGGCACTGGAGATTTTCATGGCCGTCTACACCGACGTCGCAGCAGAGGACCTAGCGCTCTTCCTTGCGGATTACGATATCGGCGGCCTTTTGGCCTACAAGGGAATCGCCGAAGGCGTCGAGAACTCGAATTTCCTGCTCCACACCAGCCGCGGTTATTTCATCCTGACCCTCTACGAGCGGCGCGTGGCGGCGGGTGATTTGCCCTTTTTCTTGGCGCTGATGGAGCATCTCGCAAGCCGCGGCATCACCTGCCCGCAACCGGTGAAGACCCGTGCCGGGCAAACGCTCGGCCGGTTGGCCGGCCGGCCGGCGGCGATTGTCACCTTTCTCGACGGCATGTGGATGCGCCGGCCGAGCGCCGCCCATGCTGCAGCATTGGGCGAGGCCTTGGCGCAGCTCCATCTCGCTGGCGCCGATTTCGGCATGCGTCGCGACAATGCGCTCTCGGTCGCCGGTTGGCGGGCGCTCTACGAGGCGTGCCGGGACCGCGCCAACACGGTACAGGGCGATTTGCAGGAAGTGCTCGCCGCCGAACTCGAGCGGCTCGAGCGCGATTGGCCGGAAGGCCTCCCGCAGGGTGTGATCCACGCCGATCTGTTTCCCGACAACGTTTTTTTTCTCGGCAACAAGCTATCCGGTTTGATCGATTTCTACTTCGCCTGCACCGATACGCTGGTCTACGACGTGGCCATTTGCCTCAACGCTTGGTGTTTCGAGCCCGATCATTCCTACAATGTGACCAAGGGGCGGGCGCTGTTGGCAAGTTACGCGCGGACCCGGCCGCTATCGGCGCGCGAGTGGGAGAATCTGCCGCTGTGCGCGCGCGGCGCCGCGGTGCGTTTTCTGCTGACGCGCTTGGTGGATTGGCTTGACGTGCCGCCAGGCGCCCTGGTGCGTCCGAAAGATCCCATCGAATACTTACGCAAGCTGCGGTTTCACCAGAAGGCGACCAGCGCCCGCGATTATGGAATCGACGCGCCGTGAGCCCGACGCTGCCGCACGTCATTATTCACACCGACGGCGCTTGCTCGGGCAATCCCGGTCCGGGTGGATGGGCCGCGATCCTCGCCTTCGGCGAAAGCGAGAAGGAGCTCAAAGGCGGCGAGCTTTTAACCACGAATAATCGCATGGAGTTGATGGCGGCCATTGCCGCGTTGGAAGCTCTCAAGCGGCCCTGCCGGGTCGATCTACACACTGACAGCCAATATCTGCGCAGCGGCATCACGTCGTGGATCACGAAATGGAAGCAAAACGGCTGGCGAACCGCGGACAAGAAACCAGTGAAGAACGCTGACCTGTGGCGGCGGCTCGATGCCGCGCTCGGCGACCACGAAATTCGCTGGCATTGGGTCCGCGGCCATGCCGGGCACGACGTCAATGAACGCGCCGACCTACTCGCCCGGGGGGCGATCGATGAAATCCGCAATAATGCGAAAGCCACGGATTGAGACGTGCGAATTCACCCTTAATTTCAATGTTGATTTATTTTCAACGCTGTTTTGCTATGACCAGAGTCTGACGGGGCCTTGGAGCCAACCCCGCTTTTAAATAGGCCTTCGATGATCCCACTCCTGCGCCGAAGCACGGTCCAGTCGACCAAAAGGGACCTCGCCGCGGTAACCCCGCTGATCACAGGCGAAGTTCAAGCCGAGAGGGATCAGATGCGGGCGGAGTTTGTCATGTCGATCCGGCGGCTGGAGATCGGCATGGAGAGGTTGCGTGAAAAGGCCATGGCCCGCCTTGGGCCGGCTGATAAACGCGCCACCGAGATAAACCACCTCCAAGCCGAACTCGATAACAAGGCCGCGCTGATTGTAACACTGCGCACGCAGGCCGAGTGGCACAAAACCGTCGCCAGAAAGATTGTCAAACTCCTTTTGTATATTTTTGCTCGGACGCGCCGGCGGCAACGCACGGCCGTTGCGGCGCCGCCCCTTTTCAAGTTTGAACAAGGCCCGCAGTGGGAGTTCAAAAAACAACCGGTGCAACGTGGCTACGCGTCCGCCGCGGCGCCGATAGCTGCCAGAACGCTGCCGGTCCAAGCTGATCGTGCCGTCGCGCCGACGTTTGCGGCCAAAGCGCAGCCGATGCAAAACGATCTCGCCGTCGCCGCGCCGACGGTGCCGGCCAAAATTCAGTCAGCGCAAAATGGTCTCGCAACCATCGCGACGCCGTTAGCGCCCAAAGAGCAACCGCCGCAAAGCGACCTCGCGGCCACCGCGGCGGCTATCGCGGCGGTCAATCTCAAGCGCCGCCGCGCGGTCTCAAACAAGGTTTGAGAGAGCGGCGCCGCATAAGCGCGCCGCGCTTTATTCGTTAGATCTGTTTGAGCAGATTATCCGCGCTGGACAGTTCCGCTTTGCCGGGCGCTTCCTCGACGTTGAGCTGTTTGATCACGCCGTCTTCCACCAGCATGGCGTAGCGCTTGGAGCGGATGCCGAGCCCGGCGCCGGATGCATCCAGCGACAAATCCAATGCCTTGGCGAATTCGGCGTTGCCGTCGGATAAAAATTCAATCTTGGGGCCCGCTCCGGTCGACTTTTTCCAGGCATCGAATACGAACACGTCATTGACGCCGGTCACCGCAATCGTGTCGACGCCCTTGCCCTTAAAAGCATCGGCATTTTTCAAGAAACCGGGGAGGTGGTTGTTGTTGCATGTCGGCGTGAACGCGCCGGGAACCGCAAAAAGCACGACCTTCTTGCCCTTGAATATGTCGGCGGTTGTCTTCACGGCCGGACCATCTGGTCCCATCACTCGAAATTTCGCTTCAGGCAGGCGATCACCAACTTTAACGGACATGTTCCTATCCTCTGGTTATGCAGATCAATTTCTTTCGGGGCGTTAAATTAGCGCATCGAACGGATTAGTCGAGACGCGCTTTGACCTCAATCGCGTCGGTCGGCGAAACTGCGGTCAGTGTCAGCGTTGCACCTTTGGCTTGAGTGTTGGGGGGAAGGCCTTCAAGCGCAAAGATAAAACGTCGCAATGAAATTGGGCCGGCGATTGTCGGCTTGTCGGCTTCCGGCAGCGGCAAGGCCCAATCCGGCGTTGGCCCTTCGGCGAAAAGTTCGACCGGTGCGCCCGCCGGTGCGACCACCTCGACGACGACGCGCTGACGACTTTCGTCAAGCTCACGATGCACGGAGCGTACGGCGAGAACTCCGCCGGCGTCACTTGTCGGAGCCAGGGCCGCGCGCCGCGGCACGCGGGCCTCAGCGGCCGTCAGCACACCGTCTTCGGCGCCCCTTTTTCCGGACAGCGAAAGCCCAAGATCGGCCTCCGCGGGCACGCAGAGTTTGCCGCAGACGGCATAGTGGAGTTTGACGTGCAGCGAAGCCGGCTTCGACGCGTCCTTCGGCGTGACCCGCAACGGCCATATCACGTGATCGTGGTAACCAATCGAATGGCCGCCGGCGCCATCATCGAATCGCATCGGCGCGGGCCACTCCATCGAAACCGATTTGACGTTCGTTGATTCTGCGAAATCGAAGGTCGGCGGTGTGCCGGAATCCCCGGGATCGCGCCAATACGTTTTCCAGCCGGGATCGAGCTGGACTTCGACACCCGCGCGTAATGACTTCGAGCCGGCTTCGGTTGCAGCGGCGCCGGCGATCAGTCGCGCGGAGGCATGCAGTTCCTGGGTCCACGCGGTCGCATCTTGCCCGTGTGCCGTTGCGGTGCCGGCTGAAACCAGCGCCAGCGCCGCGGCCGCCAAGCGGTTGTTTAGCGAAAGTGACATCATTCGCCGTTTCTTAGAACGAACCCGTCGGCACGCGCCACTGACATGATTGTGACCGCAACGTTTGTCGTCTGCGCATAGCCGCTTTCCCTAAAGCTTTGAGAACTTTTGTCGTTGCCGCTCGTTTGCAAAACTGGGTTGATCGGCTAACCTTCGGTCATGAAATTGCCAAGCGAGACGTCGGCAAAAAACCGCAATCGCGGCCGGGGCTATCTGGACGGGCAGATGCTGATCGCCATGCCGGCGATGCTTGATGACCGTTTTGCACGCTCGTTGATCTATGTTTGCGCGCACTCGTCCGAAGGCGCGATGGGCATTGTCGTCAACCATCCGGCGCCCAACATCAACTTTTCCGATTTGCTGGTGAAGCTCGACGTCATCCCTGCCGCGGATGCGATCCGATTGCCGACGCGCGCCGAAGTCATAAAGGTGATGCGCGGCGGACCAGTGGAAACCGAGCGCGGTTTCGTCCTCCATTCCGCCGACTTCTTTATTGAGAATTCGACACTGCCGATCGATGAGGGCATTTGCCTTACCGCCACGCTCGATATTCTCAAAGCGATTGCTCGCGGCGCCGGGCCCGTGAGCGCGATTCTCGCACTCGGCTATGCCGGCTGGGCGCCGGGCCAGCTAGAAAGCGAAATCCAAGGCAATGGCTGGCTGCATTGTCCTCCGGATTCGGAACTCATTTTCGGCCCCGATATAGGCGGAAAATACGACAAGGCGCTGAAGAAAATCGGTATCGATCTCGGCATGCTGTCGAGCGAAGCCGGCCACGCCTAGATTAAAGCCAGAGGTAATCTTATCGCTGCAGCCGGCGTGCGGATCGGCGCCGCTTCGAGCATTCGCTACCTCGCCATTTCGGGTTTGGCATGCGGCTGCAGCAACTCGCGCGCCTTCTCTTCCGGCATCGGTTCACCGAACACGAAGCCTTGGGCGTACTCGCAACCGAGTTGGTAGAGCTCAACCGCGTCTGAATCGGTTTCGGCGCCCTCCGCGACCACGTCCATGCCGAGATCGTGCGCGAGCGCGATAATCGAGCGCAGGATCACCGGCCGGGTGCCTTTGGCGGTCGTGCGCACGAAAGATTGGTCGATCTTTATGGTGTCGAAGGGAAAGCGCTGCAGATAAGCCAGCGAAGAATAACCGGTGCCGAAATCGTCGAGCGCAAGACCGGCCCCGAGCTCGCGAATTCGATGCAACATCTGCGCCGCATGTTCCGGGTTTTCCATGACGACTGACTCGGTCAACTCGAGCTTGAGCGATCCGCGCGCAAGGGGGGCGCGCGCCAATACAGAACGCAGGTCTTGAATCAGATCATGGCGCAGCAATTGCCGCGAGGAAATATTGACGCTGGCGAACACATGGTCACGTGCACGCAGCGTGCGCTGCCAGGCGCTCAGCTGCCGCGCCGTGCGCTCAAGAACGAACAGGCCGAGCTCGACAATGAGGCCCGATTCCTCGGCGATGGTTATGAATTCCGCCGGCGACATCTTGCCGAGGCGCGGGTGGTTCCACCGCGCCAGCGCCTCGAACCCGGCAACGGAGCGGTCCTCCAGCCGCACGATCGGCTGATAGAGGATGCTGATCTCTTCGCGCTCGATGGCGCGGCGCAAATCGGATTCGATCGATAGCCGATCGGATTTTCGCGCGCGCATCGGCGGCTTGAACACGTCGATGCGATCGCCGCCGTTGCGTTTGGCGTAGTACATGGCAAGCTCGGCATCCTTCAACCGCTCTTCGGCGCGCTGTTGCTCGCCATCACCTGTCGCTATTCCGATAGAGCCGGTCAGAAAGATTTCGCGGTCGTTGAAGGTGATTGGCGCGCGCACCGTGCGTTTAATGGTTTCGGCGAGCGCCGTGACGCGCGCGGTTTCGCGCTCCGATAACAGCAAAAGGCCGAATTGATCGCCCGACAAGCGGGCCAGCGAGTCCTGCGGCTTGATCAGACGGCCAAGCCGGCGGGCCAACGTCAGCAGGATTGAATCAGCAAGCGCCATGCCGACAGAATCGTTGACCTGTTTGAAGCGGTCGATGTCGATCACCATGACGGTCGGCTTGATCAAAACGTCATTCTTGGCAAAGCCGAGCACCGCCTCCAGGCGATCGAGAAACAATTGCCGATTAGGCAAGCCGGTCAGGTTGTCATGCACGGCGTCGTGCAGCAGCCGTTCCTCGGCAGTCTTGACGTCGGTGACGTCGCTCAACGTCCCGACCAGGCGAATGACTTCGCCGTCGCTGCCGACGACCGGCCTCGCTCGCAGCGCAAACCAAAGATAATGGCCGTCGGCCGTGCGCATCCGGAAATCTTGGGCGATACGTCCGCGCCGTTGCTCGATGATGCCGTCCAGCGTCGCGCGAAAGCGATCGCGGTCCAGCGGATGCACCACTTCAAGCCAGTTCGCCGCCGGGCCGTCGAGCGATCCGCTCTTGAGGCCAAGCGCGGTTTCGGTCTCCGGGCTGGTGAAAACGCGATCGGCGGCGACGTCCCAATCCCAGATCATGTCGCCGGCACCGGTCAGCGCCAAAGCACGGCGCTCCACGTCAGATACGATCCCCTGCGCAAGCCCGCCGGCGAATGCGTGCTGCATCACCGTGAAACCGATTAACATGACGATGAGAACGAGGCCGCCAAGCAGCGCCGGCCCAACGATGTCGTTGGTCAGGAATCCCAGAACCGTCATTGCCGCACCGATCACCCAGACCACTAAAAGAAGCCAGGTCGGAATCAGCATCACCGCGCGGTCAAAACCGTGGGTCGAGAGATAGATAACCAGACCCAGTCCAAGCACAGCTATGAAAAACAGCGAGACGCGCGCGATGCCGGATGCGACGGCCGGCGAGAACATGGCGAGCGCCACCAAGGCGGCTAGAAAGGCGAGCCACCCCAGCGTGATGTGGGAATAGCGGACGTGCCAACGGTTCAAGTTGAGATACGCGAATAGGAACACCAATAGCGTCGCGACCAGGATCGCCTCGCTCGACGCGCGCCAGATGCGCTCGGCGCCGGACGACATATCGAACACTTTGCCCCAAAAACCGAAATCGATGCCGATATAGATCA
>Ga0209169_10000066_pt1 | contig 58990 bp, 41 predicted proteins | sample HubBroMetageWRM4_FD_188346 | JGI IMG/M metagenome (GOLD analysis project Ga0209169, IMG submission 188346) | Warmed soil microbial communities from the Hubbard Brook experimental Forest, New Hampshire - Hubbard Brook CCASE Soil Metagenome WRM 4... | ecosystem: Environmental > Terrestrial > Soil...
AACTTGGAATTCAGGCATTGCTTGATCCTTCGGTCAAGAAGATTTCGATTGGGAATCCTGCTACCGCGCCATATGGACGCGCTGCGGAGGCTACGCTGCGGCACTTTGGAATTTACGATCAGGTTTCCAACCGACTTGTTCTGGGAGAGAACATTTCGCAGGCGGCGCAGTTCGTCGAATCGGGCAATGCGCAGGCTGGGCTGATCGCGCTCTCGCACGCGCTCGCGCCTGCGATGAAAGATAAAGGCCGCTATTGGACGGTTCCGCTTGATGCGTACCCCACGTTGAACCAGGCGGCGGTTGTGCTTTCAAAATCAAAACAGCAGGATGCGGCTCGCAAATTTCTCGACTTTTTACGCAGCTCAGAGGGCTCTTCCCTGCTCACCAGTTACGGTTTCAGCCTGCCTACAGAGACGCATTGAAATGGAGAAGCATTAAATGAACTGGGAGGCGTTCTGGTTGACGGTGCGTCTCGCCGCCATCGTCTCGACGCTGCTGATCGTCATCGGAATTCCCATCGCATACTGGCTGACTTACTCGCGCTGGCGCTGGAAATTTCTGGCCGAGGCAGTGGTCGCGCTTCCTATTGTTCTACCGCCGACTGTGCTTGGGTTCTATGTTCTCGTCGCACTCGGGTCGCGGAGTCCGCTTGGGCGCTGGTGGGAATCGCTCACCGGCCACACGCTCGCATTTACCTTTGAAGGTCTAGTGATCGGGTCTTTGATATATAGCCTGCCTTTCGCGGTACAACCATTCGCGGCGTCTTTCGGCGCGGTCGACAGCAAGCTCCTTCGCGCGTCGGCATCGCTTGGACATTCGCCGGTGCACACTTTTCGGCGTATCGTGCTTCCACTCTCAAAGGCTGGGCTGGTCACCGGATTTGCACTTAGCTTCGCGCATACGCTGGGTGAATTCGGCGTGGTGCTCATGGTGGGAGGAAATATTCCGGGCGTGACGCGCACGATTTCGATTGATATTTACGATCAGGTGGAGGCCGCAAATTATTCCAGCGCCAACTGGACGGCTCTGGTGCTGCTGATCATTTCATTTTCAGTTCTATCGACGGTATACGGCCTGAACCGGCGTTCGTGGGCGGTGGGTCCATGGCGGTAAAGATTATTTTGCCGGCGCGACCGGCATCGCAGTCCGCATTGGCATCGATGGAGCCGATCTCTTCTGAACTCGAAGTCCGCATCCGCAAGCGCTATCCGAATCCCGAGGGAACCTTTAATCTGAATGTCCACTTCCGCGCGCTTGCCGGTTTCACGATTCTCTTCGGCGCCTCTGGCGCGGGAAAAACAACTCTGCTGGATTGCATTGCTGGACTGACCGATCCTGATGAAGGGCGGATCGCTATCGGTGGTGAGGATCTTTACGACTCCGAAAACAAGCGCGACGTTGCAGCCTGGAAGCGCCTTATTGGCTACGTGCATCAGGACCTGGCGCTCTTTCCGCACCTGACCGCTGAAGAGAATGTCGCGTACGGTCTCCGTACCCTATCCGATTCGGATCGACGAGCACGCACCCGCGAAATACTTACTGCGTTCCGCATCGATCATTTGCGGGGCCGCCGACCGGCGCAGATTTCTGGAGGTGAACGCCAACGTGTCGCGCTGGCGCGTACTTTGGTGACTAATCCTCGCGCGCTGCTGCTTGATGAGCCATTGGCTGCGCTGGATCGTCCGACAAAGTCGTCTCTCGTTGCAGATCTGCGCAAGTGGAACCAGCATCACCGCGTCCCGATTCTCTTTGTCACCCATAGTAGCGAGGAAGTATTTGCGCTGGGTGATGAAGTTATCATGCTTGATACAGGAAGAATCGTGGCGCAAGGGCATCCGCATGATGTGATGCGCGCTCCGCGACTGGAGACGGTCGCGCATCTGTCAGGGTTCGAAAATATCTTCGACGCTACGGTGACGACGCTCCACGAAGCCCGCGGCAGTATGACGTGCCATCTCGGAACCGGCGAGGTGGATTTAGAAACCCCGCTGGTGCGGGCCGAGATTGGCTCGCGCCTGCGCGTCGGGATTCGAGCGGGCGATCTCTTGCTGGCAACGGTAAGTCCGCAAGGGCTTAGCGCTCGAAACATATTGCCAGGCACGATTCGACGACTGGTGCAAAAAGATGTGATGATCTCGACGATCGTGGATTGTGGTGGCACGGAGTTTGAGGTGCACCTAACGCTGGCGGCTCGCGACGATCTGCAACTTAGTGTTGGCAAGAACGTCTGGGTTGTGGTCAAGACGTATTCTTGCCACTTGATGGGCGGGTGAATCTTCGACTCTCAACACTCTTCAATCCTCAACGCTCTTCGATTTTCAATGCCCCACGGCAATTACAGCGACCCATTGACCGTTCAGTTCTTTGAGATAGGCAATGGTCCCGCCAAGACTCTGGGCAATATCTTCGGGTCGCAAGTCGCGATGGTAGCCGAAAAAGTTTTCTTTTGCGTGCTGCCACGCGTCCCAGTCTTCGAAGAGCGGGTGGGGTGGCTGATATTTTGTGGAAAAGACCAAGGCTACGTCAAACTGGCCCCGCGCCTTCGCAGCCAATTCGATCTGGGGTGCTGAGAAATCCTCTACACGCAGCACGCGGAAAGGCTGACTAACATAGCCGAGCCAAGGTCGCGTGAGCTCGTCAGACGCTGGCCATGCAGTGAGAACTCGCTCGCCGGGATATTGCATCGTTAGAAAACGACTGGCTTCCGCATGCATGATGATGTAGTCACGATAGGCTAGATTGTCTTCGAGGGAAAACCCGTATGGTGGATTGCTGAACAGGCCGGCTACAAAGGCGATTGCGACTGCCCCCACAATGAGTGCCCAGTGGCGTACGCGTCGCCAGAGAGTCGAGACCCATGCCAGCATTACGAACGGGACGACCGGTAGCATGTAACGAGCCAGGACTGCCCCACCTACGGCCGACATGAAAATTAAGTAGGCCAGCAACACCGAGAGTAATGCTCCCTGAATCCAGAAAGGGATTCGCGGACGTGAAACCCGGTTCTTGGCCTCGTTCTCCGACCGTGGCGGACGGAGCATAGCCAGCAACCCTGCGAGCGTGAGCAGATAAAGGCTGAAATATCCGAAGACTTGCCAGAGCCTTATTCCCAGCGCCAGCGGAATGCGCAGAGGATCTAGTGTGGCGGCGACGTTGTAACGAAAATATTCTGGATTGCCTAATACGAACCCTGTCTTCGCATAGTGATATGCGTACCAGGCAGCCAGCGGCACGATGGGAAGCAGCAGATAAAGGGAGCTCGCACGCCTGTCCACGGGCGGAAGAAGTTCTTTCCATCTAGAATTAGTTTTGGAACTGGAGTTTCGACGCAGAAGGTACCCGAGCAGTTCCCATCCAAACAACGCCAGCGGAGCAAGAATAGCAGTCTCTTTGGTAAGGGCGGCCAGCGAAAACCAGACTGCTGGCTTCCACCAACTGCCTTCCTTACGAGCACCAGTTTCGTATTCGTCGATGTAAGCGGCGAGCGCCCAGAACGTAAATCCTGCAGCTGGCAAATCGACCTGCGCCAAGGAACTCTGGGTGAAGTACACCGGATAAAGCGCTACTAACACGGTCGTTGCCCATGCTACTGAGTGGTTGGCGGCGATCCGCGAAAATCGAAATAGGCCCAGCAACGAAAACGCGCTCAGCGCGAGCATGGCAATGCGCGTGACTGCCGTGGAGTATCCGAAAACACGCCAGGCCAGTCCCAGCCACGCCATCACCAGCGGCGGATGCGCATTCGATGGCGTGGACAGCGGAATGAACGTCCCGCTGAGAAACAAATCGCGTGCGACCGGAACATAATAGCCAGCCTCATCCCAGAAATAAGGCAGGCGCAGAAGCGGCGCGTGCAAAAGCGTCAGTCCGAAGAAAAAGAGCGCGAACAAAAGAAACTGCAGCGCCCATGCGGACGATGCTGGCGGCGATTTAATTTTCAGATCGAGCTGCGCCGCTGGCCGCGCCGTCATTAGTGAATGGGTCCACCAGGCGCGCGCGGGTCAAGCTTGATCTCCCCGAACGCGGACTCGTAGTTCTGCACGTTCTGCTGCAAGAGCGCCATGAGAGCTTTCGCCTGTTGTGGGCTGAGATAAATTCCTTGAAAGTTTCGCAATTCCACTTGCGTCTCGGTGCTTTGCTGCATGGTTCCGAAAACGAGGAAAAAATCCCAGACATTCACCCGGATCTGCACACTGTTGGAATACGCTTCACGGTAGTCGGGGGTTTGGACAAACTTCACATTCGGTTGATTCCCTGTATTCATAGTGGGCAGTGTACCGAATCAGTGGAGCGAAGGGCAAAGAGTGGAATCGATCCAGAGTGGATCGTGAGCCGCCTCGAATTGGATGTTTCATAAACGACTCAGCCAGGCTAGAGAACAGGTCTCCGGCCCGGCTGAGCGATGAAACTTACAACCTTACAAATTTACTTGCCCGCAGATTTACTTTTTCGCCAGCCTTACGCTGGGGAAGTTGAATGCGTCGAACAGGTCGTCCAGCGCAGGACTATTGGTCGGCACATAAGGGTTCGATCCCACAGACGGGTTGGGGAAATTGTCACGGGAAGTTGCGGTAATGGTTGGCAGACTCCAGTTCCGCTCGATGAATTTGATGATGGAAACATGGTCAGCATAGCTGTGGTTGACCACTCCACCGGTGGAGTAAGGCGAAACGATCAGCAATGGAATACGCGTGCCATCCCCGAAGAAATCGACGGGCTGAATGTAGCCCGAGTCGTAGTAGCCGCCGCCTTCATCGAAGGTAACGAAGATCGCAGTGCTCGACCACAAGGACGAAGCCTGCACCTGATTGACGATCCGCGCCACAAATCCTTCGAACAAGTCGAGCTTCGAAGAAGCCGGGTGGCCATCCAGGAATCCATCCGGCTTCACGATCGAAACCGCCGGCAGATTGCCGAGAGCGATGTCCTGATACAGGCTGGTGGTGTCCTGAATGTGGGCTTCGCGTTGAGCCGGATTGGTCATTATGTCAGTCGCGTATTGAAAAGGGTTACAGATATTGCAATAGCGGTCGTAGGGGTTGGCTCCGGTCGGGTCGGCCGTGTAGAGATCCCAGCCTTCGCCGAAGTAGGTGTAGGAGAGACCGGCGGCTCCGAGCACATCGCCAATATGGGGCTGCGCGGTAGGAGGAATGTTGAACTGAGTGTATTGGCTGTCCAGTTGGCCGTCACCGACGAATCCGGGGTTGTAGTTATTCAACAAGTAGTACGCGCCAGCAGCGCAGCGCGGGTTGATCGCCGGAGTCAAGCTGGCCAGGTAATTCTCGACTGCTACGACACCGGGCTGGGTCGGGTCGGAGCAATTACTGTAGCTGCCGCCCGAGTAACCATCCTGATCGTACCAGTTGTTAGTACCCGCCTGCGGGTCTGGTTCTTCGATCTGATTCGTCGGTGGGGTTTCGATGTTGCCGTTGCCGTCGCTGTAATAGAGAGCGTCAGCATAGCCAAACATAATGTGATTGGCTCCGGTGCCACCCATCACAGACTGATGCATGTTGTCGCTCAGAGTGAAGTTGTCGGCGAGATACTTCATATAGGGAGCATCGCCACTCTGAACGTCATAGATGCCGAGAGCGGTCGAGCCCTCACCGGTGGTGAGATTGTTGAACGGCTTGGGCTGAGGCTCTCCATTGGTACCCGCTCCGACGGTGAGCTCGGTCCATGCAAAGAGATCGCCCAAGCATCCGCTGGGGTTGCTTGCCGATCCGGTCGATGCAGAGCAGTCAGTCTGCTGCCACATTTGATAGAAACGGTGAACCGGGCTAGCAGCGTAATCGTCATACTTTACGCCGGGCGTGAGGCGAAATACGCCGCTTGGCAGGTCGTTGACGTTCTTGATTCGCGTGTCGGTCACGCTGTGAGCCAGACCCGTGGCACCCGTGGTCAGGTACTTGTAGTATTTTCCGAAAAGATCGGGTTCGGCTAGTTTTGCTACGGCGAGAGTTTGGAACGGAGCGGGATCGGTATCGCTCGGCGCGGTCGGCGCGCCTCCGGTACCAGGCACCGGTAGAGGCGCATACACTACTTTGCTACCTGGGCTGATCTCGTAAGTGGTTTCGTCGAGAGCACTATTCTGTGTCGTCAAAGCGTAATTGGGGCCAGGTTTTCCTGCACTGGTAACAATGCCTTTGGAGAGCAGGTTCGACACGGTCTGCCCAGCCGCCGGCACATAGGTTCCGTAAACGTGATCGAAACTCCGGTTCTCCCCGATGATTACAATCACGTGCTGAATCGGAGTTATTGCTGCTGCAGTGTGATGTTCCTGAGCGGCGGCAGAGACCGGCGCTCCCATGTTGGCAAGCAGAGCAACTAAGCTTGAACCAACCGCGAAGTTTTGCCTGACTTTTGTCAGGAAACTAATCGACGACATGAATTTCTCTCCTGTAATACGTGCATTACTACACACGTACCAAGGTTGCTAGGATGGAGTTACTGAAAGATGACAGAAAGATAAACGTCCGATGAAAATAAATTCACTGCTGTGAATAATTTATTTGCGAAGTCGCAGGGCGGGAGTGTACCGGTGCCGCCATGTCTAATCAAGAGCCGCACAAGGCAGTACGTAATGTTATCGCGCCGATATAAGCGCGAGTTTCTTTGCTACTGGCAGCCAGTGCATACTGGGGTTCGCGCGGCGTAGTATCCGAAAGATACCTGAGCTGAAGCCGTTGGCGGGGTGGTCGGCGGTATCGAGTTCAGAAGATCCGTTTCGACAAAGAAACCATGATCTGCATCAATGAAGTAATAATTCACCGCGAATTCGTTGCTGGAGTTGTTCCCAACTGTGAATGCACTGCTCTGATTAGTATTTTCGAGAGTGCCCGCAAAGGGACCGACGGAGGATGGGGAATTAAACACGCCGGCAAAGCTTTGGTCGGGCAAACTCTGGACACCGCTGTTAAAGCTGCTATCAGCAATACCCGTTAAGGTTAGGGCGGTCGGGTTCACATTCATCTCGGAGGTTCCGTCGTTTTCGCTCCCATTCTGCTGGGTGAAGCTCAGCCCGTAATCGCCGCTGAATGCAGGAGCCGCGGTCGATTGTGTGTAAGCGATTCCGCTTCCGAGGGATGGATAGTGCTGGTTGGGCTGGGGACCGGGATCGCCGACTCCAAGAACCAGCGCCGCCGGGTCTGTACCGGTGAGACCTGTGAGATAGAAAAAGAACTCGGGCCGATATGTAGGCTGCAACGCGGAGTTAAAGGTGAAGTCGTTCAAAATGGTTCGGCCGGTTCCGCTAGGATCGACGGAGTATGTGCCACTGAATGACGAACTGATCTGGGCTCCCTGTGGATTCTTTTGGATGAGGCTGTAGAGCAGAAAAGTGTCGGTGTACCCGCTATTGCTAACGATGTTACCGTTGCCATCGGTTTGAAACTGACCCACCGAAGTCAAAGTCGTCGGAAGATAGCCGTTATCGACGGAGTTAGCGGAAAGATCTACCCCGGTAACTCCAAACACATACGTTGACCCGGAAGGTAACGACGCATTGGTGAAGTTACCATAACTGCCCGGAGCTTGGCCGATGGCTAGTCCGCCGGTCTGACCGAAGGGGGTAAGGTTATTCGCATTGGTGTCGGATTCAATGAGTTTTATGTGGGTGGCATCCACAATATAGCCTGTCAAAACCACGGTTATAGGCTTCGGATGGCTGGCGCTGAGAAGTCCGATTAGCGAAAACGTGACCTGACCGAATGTATCGGGACCCGACGAGATCTCCGAACCGGTGGCAAACGCCGCATTGCTTACCTTCTGTGTTTCGTTGATGATCTCGTCGGTCACGCCGGAGATGGCAGCCTGGCCGGACGGAATATCAAGAACGCCGCCAAAAGCCAACGGCACGTCGTTATCGAGCACATCGGTGCCGTTCATCACGAAAGCGTAGCTGCCCGAGGGTGTTGTGATACCCGACTGCTGGAGATCCATGGTTCCGGTAGCCGAGGCTCCGGTTTGTGCAGGCTGAATGTCGAACTGAGATAGCAGCGCCTGGGGGTTCTGGGAATTGTTAAGAAACACAAAGGCAAAAGTCTCAATGCCGGCGCTCGGGTCATTGAGCGTAATCTGCCCCCGTCCGTCGCTGCCCATGAAATAGCTGCTGCCTGTAGGAACGATGGTGTCGGTCACGGATTCTCCGTTGGAATTGACGGTTTGCTCGCCGGCCGTCACGTTCCCCTGGCCATCGAGTGTAATCACACCCGCAAACTGATATGGCGTGCTTCCATTTTGAACGCCCTGAACCTGGAGCACATAGTTACCCGCTTTGAGGCTGCTATCAAAGGTCGTGATTGTAATCGGAGAGACATTGTTTGCCGTTTCCTGCGCCTCCGCATAGGCCACAATTTCCGTGACCATGCTGGATGAAGAAAGCGTTGCGGGTGCAGTGTAGGTGATGGCTGTGCCGCTCGGGCTAAACGGACTACTAAGCGTGCCGCATATGCTGCCGGAGCCGGCTTGGCACGTCAAATACCAAGCTACTCCTTCACCGACCTGAGTAGCGGTGCCTTGAACCGTTGCTGTCAGGCTTACTATGCCATTGACTGGAACTGATCCGTTAGTCAATCCTCTCGTTTGGACGCTGATGGTGACGTTGGACGGCGGTGGCGGAGGAGGATTCTGCACATTCGAAGTACTACCGCTGTTGCATCCGGCGAGCACTGCGATCATCGCCGCTAGCGGAAGAAAGAGAATCCATCGTTTAGTTGCCACTTCCGACCTCCTTGAATTACTTTGCATCATTGACCCGTACCCCGCAGGTACACAAGTTGCGGCTCACCGAATGGTTCCGGCGTGTAATTAATCGTGAGGCTTCCAGGGGCGAATCCCACACTGCTGGGCTTGAAAGTTACAGTCACAGTGCAACTGCTGCCGGGAGCCAGCGTAACCGGGCAATCGTCGGTCTCAGAGTAGTTGCCTTGCACCACGATCTTGCCGACGAAGGTAACTGTCTGCGGGGTCGCCAATGTCGGATCGTTGAGCAGCGTGATCGTTAATGGAGTGCTCGTCTTGCCCTTGGTCTGACTGCCAAAATCCAGACCGGCGCTGGGAGACATCCGCAAAGGGCTTGGCGTATTCGCTCTTAGCTCCACTGGAAAACGTCCGCTATCGATTTCGCAATCGGACGTTACCGAGCCATAACATTGCACCGTGTTCAGTTCCAGAAAATAATCCAGACCACTATTGACGTCGGTGTCCGGCTGCGGCGCATATGTCACCTGCAGGCTGCAACTTGCCTGAGGAGCGAGCACGGTTCCCGTGCAGCTATCGGAGGAGATCTGGAAATTTGGCAGCGACGTACCGGGATCGCTGTCGCAGCGGTAGAAGATAGTCGCGGGAGCGGTGCCGGGGTCCTGGAGGATTTGATAGACGTCATTGCTCACCACTTGCAGTCCGGCGACAGGGGTGCTGGCGAGCCTGGGGGACGGGAGCGTAGTGTGGCTCGTCGGCGATTGATTCAAGCAAGACGCTCTACCCAGAATCTGCACCGGATTCTCACTGTAGTTCGTAAACGACAGCATTTGCGGAAGACTGGCTTCGCCGGTTTCCGGCGGATTAAGCTGTCCTTGTTGCTCCGCTCCGAAATCAAGTTCTGGGGTCGAGGGTTGAACGGCACTGAGTCCGGTGCCAGTGACGGGAACGGCAAAGACCGTATCGTTGTCCGTACTCGAAGGACTGTTAACCGTTACCTGTGCGGTCTGAGGAAACGGACACCTTTCTGGCGCAGCGCCAGTAATGGCTGGCGGATTGCCGTAGGGTAACCATGGGCAGCTTTCCTGAGGGGAAAACGAAACTGCGATGGTACAGGACTGCCCCGAAGCAAGGTCGAAAGGCTGTCCTCCCGAGGAGACACCTCCGGAACCACAAGCATCCGTCTCTGCATAACTGGCGAGGCCATTGAAGTCGCTAAAACCGTTGAAGAGGTTGTCGTAGTTGTTGCTGAAAATCAGCGCCAGACCATTCAGCACAGAGCTGGAATTATTTGTCAGAGTGATTGTCTGAGTAGTTGGAGTCGATCCCAACGTCTGAGCAGGAAAAGTAATAACCGACGGAGACAGCGTAATGGGTTGTTGACAGGCAGTTGAATTGTTCAATGCCAAACAGATGTCCCCGGAATCTCCAGCGGTACTTACGGCACCGAGGTTACCCGGGCAGGAACTACTGGCCAATATGTAGGACGGGCCCACGCCATGCAGAATGTAACCGCCTTGCGAGGACTCCAGGATAACGGGGTTAACACCTGTTGCCGAGACTGCCGGTCCGCCGATCTGACCTAAAATTGATCCATTAGTTCCGATGATCTGGAGGATGACGGTATTGCCACTGATTTGTCCGTTCACGGAGGCTTGAGGGAAACAAGGGTAATCGCTTAGCAGAGTTGTCGGGTTAATAAAACTCAGCGTGCCCGTGATAGTGGCGTTACTGGCTCCAATATTCTGGCCCTGCGTAAACGATCCGGTGACGGCGAAATCTTGATTGGTCAGATCTGTGCCCACTTCTGTGCTATGAAAACTCCCCTGGATAGAGCCTGTAAGTGGTGGAACGGATACTGCACTCCACGGCAGTCCTGTTTCGACGTATCCGCAGACTGAACCATTGGCCGCCGTCCCGGCGGTTGACGTATAAGTCCCCATCATCGTCGAACCATCGGAACTCAGTGTTCCTGTAAGCGTGAAAGTTTGTGTGCCGGCGACCTCAGTAATGGTCACATTCTGTCCACTGATGGTTACAGTGACTGGGGCCGATCCACTGTTGCACGGCGTTTGGGTGGCGGACGGCGTGATGGAGTAGACCGTTTGTCCGGTAGCCGAATTATTGTTCTGCAGCAGAAACCCACCCATCAGACCGCCGTTGAAAGTTGGATCGTTATTGTTTCCGTCGGTCTGAGGCGCCATGGTGAACTGCCAGTTGCCCGAAAGCGTGGCGCTCTCCTGTGAGCCACCAGAGTTACTACCTCCACACGCGGATAGTGCGATCGTAATCATTATTGTGGCGGCGAAGAGCAAGGCCGGCAGAGCATTCGCTCGTTGTCCGGAAAATGGGTGCAATTCACAATTCGCGCGCCGTGGCGTCGGATGCTTAGTCGATGTCTGCATGATGCCCCACATTCCGCAAAGTGCGATTGCTGGCGCTAGATAGCGTTTGCACGCTATCGATTTCGGGCGTCGAGGCGGCGACGGCGTTCATAGTGGGGTTCTCACCGGTGCCGGTGATCGGTGCGGCAAAAATCATCTCGTTGTTCGGGCTGGTCACAGTCAGCGTCGCATTCAGAGGAGACGGACACTGGGCAGGTGGAGTTCCGACCGCACAGGTTTCCAGCGGAGCGAAGCTAATGGTAACGACACAAGACTGCCCTCCAATAAGATTGAAGGGTTGTCCTTGCGACGGAGCGGCATTGACACCACACGAGTCCGTCTCCGCAAAATTACTGACACCATCATTGTTCGTCAGGCTCAACGTAACACCGCCAAGAGCAGCACTCGAGGCGTTTGCCAGCGTTATCGTCTGCGTAGCCGGAGGCAAACCAAGCGTTTGCACGGGAAAGATCAAAGCTGACGGAGTCAACGTGATCGGTCCCTGGCAAGCGTTTGTGCCGTTTAACGCAAGACATATATTCCCGAAATCTCCAGCAGCAGCTACGTTTTGAAGGGTTCCGGGGCAGGGTGTCGTGGCGACTAGATAGGATGGCCCAGCTCCTTGCAGAGCGTAGCCGCCATTCACAGAGTTCAGGGTAACTGGATTGACGCCTGTGCTTCCGAATGAACCAACCGGTTCTCCCATCAGACCCACTTCTGATCCATCAGGCCCAACCATTTCCAGGGTGACTGAATTACCGCTAATCTGGCCATACACTGACGCGCTTGCTAAGCAGGGATAGTCACTTTCATTCGTGATCGCATTCAGAAAGCTCAAACTTCCCGTGATAGCCGCAGCGCTGGCGCCGGCATTCGCCGTTTGGTTGAGTGTTCCCGACACCAGGAAGTCTTGCTGGTTGAGGCTCGCGCCCGCGCTGTGAAAACTTCCCTGGATTGAGCCGGTGAGCGGCGGCACAAGAACTGCGCTCCATTGCAAGCCCGATTGGGAGGTTCCGCAGGGCGAACCGTCACTCGCAGTACCCGGAGTTGCGGTGTAGGTACCGGCCATCGTCGAACTGTCCAAACTCAGCGTTCCGGTAAGCGTAAAGGTCTGTGTGCCCGCTACCGCGGTAAGCGTCTGCACATTCCGGCCGCTGATGGTTCCAGTAACCGCCGCTGATCCGGTATTGCATGGGATTAACAGATTTGGCAATGAGACGGCATAACTTGCGGCTCCCGTGACTGTGCCATTGTTCTGTACCAGAAATCCGCCCTGCAGGCCCCCGAGGAACGAACCGTCAGCCGGAGGCGCCATCGTAAACTGCCAGTTGCCCGAAAGCGTCAGGGGGATCTGTGAGCCATCGCTCGAACTGCTGCTTCCGCAAGCAGCAAGCATGATCGTGAGGGTCAACAACAATAGCGATAGGCTCTCCACCCGCGCACGGTAAAACCGAAGCGAAAGCGAGTTAAGACTCAGCCTGTTGCCTATTGCTCGACTTTTAGTAAATGTTTGCATAACGTCCTAGAAGCCCAGCTTGAGACCGAACTGAATAGTCCGGGGGCGATGTGCATCAACTGGGTGCAAGAAAGAAGCGCCGGTGACGCAATCGGCTCCGCTACCCCTAAACCCCGCAGAATATGACGGTCCGGCATAGCAACTGATGATGTTGTTCCCAGTACTGCCCGGGTTATCCGGATCGTAGATCCGGAACTGAGTGTGATTAAAAACATTGAACGCCTCAGCGCGGAATTCAAGTTGGGCGGACTCTCGGATCTTGAAATGTTTCAGCAGCGCCACGTCGAAGTTCACGCGCCCCGGATTATTCAGATAGTTCCGCCCAGCGTCGCCGAAGGTGAGACCCCGCGGAGCCACAAACTGCGACGGATTGCCGATGAGCGGACCGAAGCTTTGGGAGTTGTCGCCAGGCGACGGCAGTCCACGCGCCAGATCGGGGTATGAGGCGGCGATGCCGAGCCCGCTGGAAACTCCGGCGTTATCAGTCAGAGAAATGCCGGTGTTACCGGCGCTGTTGATCACTGTGAACGGCGTGCCTGACTGAAACAGCGTTACTCCCGAAATTTCCCAGCCGTCGAGAAGATTATTCGTCAGCGTCGAACAACATTGCGACTTCACCGTTGTGTCAGCTTGCTGCGTCTGTTCTTTAGGTTTGTCTTCAGTTGCCCAATCTTCTTTGGCCCAATCGATGAGCTGACGAGAAATCATCTTGAACGGTACCTGATACACATAGCTGATGTTGGCCAGATGACGCTCGTCGAAACTAGAGCTGGCCTTGTTTTCGCGCAGATTGTATGAATTGACCAGAATGGGATCGCTTCGATCCGAAGCGTCGTCAATCGAATGGCTGTAGGAATAAGAGACACCCAGGGTGAGCGGTCCGCTGGTTCGTCGCATTGTGCCCTGAAATGCGTGATAGCTCGAGTCGGCCACATTTTGCAACGAGAGCACTCTTCCCAGACCAGGGTAAGGTCTTCCGGGTAGAGAATTAACATTGGGAATATTTGGATTCGTACATGCCGCCTGCAAATACATGTAGGCAGGATTCTGCGGTGTCACTTGCGTTCCATTCTGAAGCGCAAATGCAGTAGTGCCATCTCCTGGGTTACTGATTGCTCCCGGCGCGGGGACTGTGCAATCGGTGATGGTCAGTGGCTCGTTTGGTCCGAAGGGATTCTCGCTTGCCGGTAATGGTGCCAACTGGTTGAGTTGGCGTTCGACTGTCAAATGCGTGCCTTTGCTCCCGACGTAAGCTAGGTTGACCACAACCGCGCTACGCAGTTCCCGCTGGATACCGAAGCTCCATTGCTGAGCATAGGGCCAAATCGCCTTGGTCGGAATCGAGGTGACATCGAGGGGGAAAACGGAGCCCGCCATTGGCGGAGATCCACCCAGTGGGCTTGCGCAAGCACTGTTAGTCGGGTCAAATGCGGGACCATACCCCACGTTGCCGATGCACGTGTAACTAATCGGAAGCGGCTGTGTCATGCTGAGCACGAGCGGTGCGCTTGCTTCAAGCGAGCCGGTGTTAGCTTCGTTGCCGGTACCGTGCTCAAAAAAAATGCCGTAGCCGCCCCGAATTGATGTTTTGCCGTCGCCCCAAGGATCCCAGGCAAAACCAACCCGCGGCGCCGGGTTAAACAGGTGCCCATTCATGCAACTCGAGGGCGTACCGTTAGATCCGCACCGGACCAGGCCCAAGTCGCTGACCACGCCGGGATCCAATTGGAAAGTGACGGGATTAAACGGTATTGCCATCGACCCATTAGTTCTATCCAGCAGTTCGCCATAGATAGGATCAACCGCAAATCGTGATGGATTGAATCGCGCCGCTTCCCAATTCCAGGCGCTTCGATTCTTCTCGCTATAAGTACCAAACAAACTGATTCGTAGGCCCAAATTCAAGGTAAGTCGAGGAGTTATCTTCCAGTCATCCTGAAGATAAGGTTCGGCGATCTGGTAACGCTGGTAGTAACGGTGTTGTGTAGAATCTTGCGTAAAACTCTGGATGAATCCTTGCGAATTGTGGGGCGGATTAAGGGTCGATTCAACCAGAAAATCGGCGAAAGCATTTCCAGTGCTGTGTGCCAGATTGTCGTAGGTCAGGAGGCCCTGTTTGTCGCCGGAGGCGGCGCCGATGGAATTGTTATCTTGATTACGCTGGTAGTACACATACTGCGCTCCGAATTGAAGAGTGTGTTTGCCGATCGCTTTGCCCACGTCGTCACGCAGGGAATAGGTTGGACTGGTGTGGCCCCATGGCATGTAGGCGGAATCTGCGGCAAAACCTCTGCCACCATAGGCTGCATTTGTGCCCAGAAAATTGACTCCCGGATTCTTGCCGCCAAAGCCGTTGTTGAAGATGTAGCCCATCGCGCATTGCGGGAAACCTGTCACTGGGTCAGCGCTCAGTACCGGATTGCACTGTCCGGGAGCTGACGGATCGGCAACTAGCGGCTCATCGAGCGTGGGATCCCGCTGAAACACCGCGCCACCGGGCCCGTTCTGGTCCGTCAGGGTTATGCCCGAATTCACGTAGCTGACGACCAGATCATTCAGCAGGGTTGGCGATATCGTGTCCGTCACCCGCGCCACGAGGCTTACGCCTGGCCCAAAGAACCGGTTCTGTATGGTGGGGAACGTCGCCACCGAGGGGTGGTTGATGCTCAGATAGCTCCACTGCGGGTTCAGCACCGTCGTGTCCCAGGCATCATGAATATAGCGAAACGAAACTTTGACCTTGTCGGTCACTACCTGGTCAATGCGAAACAACTCCTCGCGCCAGTAAGTTGAAGGGGAAACCGCGGTGTTGTAACAACGATTCGGATCGCTCGGGTCGGGGCTCGCGGAATTGAAATTAACCAGGCTGAAATTGCAACCAAAAGGAGCGTTGGGTAGCGGTATCACGTTCGAGTTCAAGATCGCCAATGCGTTCTTATCTACGCCGAATGTGGACTGACCGCCATTCAACGCGACCTGTTCCAAGTGATTACTGTTAATCGTGCTGAGACCATTTGAACCGAGGGTGGCCGGGCAGTCCGGGAACTGCGCGCGGGAAAAGCCGTCCGCCCCGCCCAACGGGCAAACATCACTAAAATCGAAGTCCTGAAAAACCACCCCGTTAGAACTGCTTTGCAGATTTTTCTGGATCCCCTGCGACGTCGAAATCAGTCCGCGTTCTTTCAACCCCGGCACCGCCTGGTTGTATTCCGTCGGAGTTTTCTCCAGACGAAATTCCTCGGAATAGAAGAAGAATGTCTTGTCTTTTTTGGTATTGAAAACGTGAGGGATGAAGAGCGGGCCGCCGATGGTGCCACCAAAATCCTGCCGCCGATATAGGGGAGCCTTGGTCCCAAATGTCTGTCCGCCGACAGTTTGCCCGGGAGGGGGTGGGGTTGTATATACGATGTCAAAGTAATTTCGCGAGTTAAATGCTTCGTTACGGATGAAATCGTAGATGTTTCCGTGCCACTTAGGGGCTCCAGACTTTGTGGTTACCTGCACCGTACCGGATGCGGTGCGTCCGAACTGAGCGCCATAATTGGAGGTTAGTACCTTCACTTCTTGAATGGCATCGAGGCTGGGGTAGACCATGAGCGTGCTTGCGGCGCCGTTCAGGCCAGTGTTCAACACGTCGCTGCCATCAACTTCAAAAGTGTTGTACTCGACGCGACCTCCATTCACGCTGTACTTCACACTACCTACTACTCCGACCTTGGCTTCGTCCTGCCCGGTTTGATTACTGACGCCAGGTGCAAGTGCGATTAACTGGGTGAAGTTACGTCCGTTGAGTCCGATCGAAACAACTTCCTTTTGCGTGATCGTGCCGGAAACACTGGCGGTTTCTGTCTCAACGTTTCCCACACCGCCGGACTCCACGTTCACCTCGGTTTTGGCGCTAGCTGGTTCCATTGCCGCGTCCAGCGTCAACTCGAGACCAGCTGTCAGTGTGACGTTGTCAAAAGTCTTATCCGCGAAATTGGGAGCCGTTACCGTTAATGTGTACGTCCCAGGTTTAAGATCTGCGAAGGAGTACGTACCCTTATCATTGACTTGGGCTTCAAGTTTCTCTCCCGCAGCATTTGTCAGCAGAGCTTTTGCACCCGTTACGACAGCTTGGCTCTGATCGGTCACGGTCCCGCTAACACCGGCCTTGTCGCTCGCAATTTTCTTTGCGGCAGGAGCGACACTTTGTTCTATCTGCTCTACGCTACTCGCCCGGATCGCCGGCTTGGCGCCTTCTGGCTTCATGGCGGCATCCAATGTCAGCTTTTTGCCAGCCGTGAGATTGACGCTGTCAAACACGACATCGGCGAAACTGACCGCCGACACGGTTATCGTGTAGACACCTGGGTAAAGCCCTGTGACGGAATAGACACCCTTGTCATTGACCGGAAGTGCAAGTTTCGCGCCTGTAGTACTCGTGAGCACCGCTTCCGCATCGCGGACGACGGCACCCTTCTGATCGGTCACCGTCCCGCTAATGCTGGCCGTGTCCGTCGCTGTCTTTAGCTGCTCCTGAGCGGCGCTCAGCGACAAACCGAGAAACACAAGGGCTAAGACGCCGATGAGGCAACATAAAACGCGCGGCGCAGGGAATGACACACTTATCGCTCCGGAGAAATATGCTCTTGGATGCAAGCGGGGATTCTATATGGCTGGTTAGCGGCGTAAGGTTAAAGGAATGTGAAAATCGGCTGAACGTCTTTTGGCCAGATGCAGCCAATATCACCTAATGGTTGTCGATGCATAGCAATTAGGTTACCGAGAATAAGCGAAGATTCTCCAACTTGCCCTGTCTAAGAACAGAAGCGGCGATTTCGTCTGCGATTCCAGGTAAATCTGCGATCGCAGGAACGCCAGCTGATCTCATTTTCCACAGGTGAGGCCGCGAGTTCAGACAAACAAACAACATGAAAGCCGAAAAGTATTTCACCCATCAGCGAAGAAAATCGAGAAACGCCTGTATTGATGCGCTTACTACGTTATCTGCATAGTTAAGAGATTTTCACTAACTTGTCACAGAACCTTAACATCCCGCGACGGATGAGCAGATAAACTTCGGCCTGAAATCCAAGCTTCGCTGCATGAGTTGGTTATATGAGGACGCTAACTCGCGCAGCTAATACGCAGAACTGCTTGGGAGCAATCACTGTTTTGCTGAGCAATTACTTTCCTGCGTGCGGCGCATGCTCCACGTGCAACGAAATAGTTTTCAAAACCATTGAGAGAGGGATCAATACTATGTCTCGTATGAAATCGATTTTCGCCGTGCTGGTTTTGGCTGCAATCGTGGGAGTCGTGCCTCAGGCACAGGCCGCAACCGCAGTAGAAGTAACGATTGCGGGATCGTCGGCCATGTGGCAGACGATGGCCTTGGGCGCTTTTGCCGCCGCTGGTGCTGGCGCCGGGCATTGGACAAGCGCTTCGAACACTGTGAACCTCACGGATACTCGACTAACCCCTGTTAACGTTGATCCTGGCACCATTTGGATCGTTTGGAATTCCACCGCCACCAAGGTGTGGTCTTTCAACAAAGTTGATTCCGTTGTCGGCGACCGTTGTTACTTTGCGCAACCGCACTGCACTGTAAGCGCCACCGCAGGCAATCTCGCGGGTAGCGGAGCGCAGCAGATCTCTTCCGTTCTTTGGGGAGCAGATTCTGCGTTGCCGGCAGCTGTATCAGCTCTGTTCACGACTGGAACGCCAGTTACAGTGGCCGCGACGGACATCCGTCCTGAAGATGCAGCCTTTGCCGTGTGCCGCGTGAACTCTAAACTCGGCGCAGGATCAAATGGCGGCGGGGCCAGCGACGGTCTCGACGGCCTCGGATACAACTCAGTGAACGCGTCTGGCGTTTGCCCTGCGAATGGCCTCGGCGAAGGATCCGGCGCCTATCTCGGAAGTCCCATCAAGAGCGGTTACCCCGCTAGCACGACAGTAGCGAATGTTTTGTCGTTCAACATTCAGGGCGTTGACCCGATCAGTGGAACTACTATTCCGCCTTTCACGGTTGCGGAAGTGGGAGCTACCCCAATCGTGTTTATCACTGAGCGCAAGAGCGCTCTTGCCAATCTGCAGAATGCTTCGACGCAGCAGCTGCAACAAGCATTTTCTGGCGCCAACTGTAACGCCAGCGCCTTCGGTTTACCTTCGGCAGATATTGCGATTTACCTGCGCGAACCCCTATCGGGAACCTATAACACTGCGGAAGCCACCGTGTTCCGTCACCCCGAAGTTTATCCGGGCGCGATCCTCGGCGTAAGCCAAGAAACCGGTGTGGATGGTGCGGTCAACAACCCGCTGGCAGGGCAGTCTGGCACTTGCAGCGGCGGTGGTTCAAGGTATCGCGCGATTGGCACCAGTGAAGAAGTAAAATCGGTCCTGAACTCCGTTGCCAACAATGGCTTGGACGGCATCGGTTACACGTTCTTCAGCTACGGGAACGTAGGTTCCATCGCCAACAGCTCATCCTATGGTTACATCACCCTCAACAACATCGACCCCATTTTCGCGAGCTATGGACCACAGAGTTCAACCGGAGCAGGGTTCGATCCAGGGCAGCCCGCAACAGCTGGTACAGTGCCCGGCGCAGCTAACCTGCCTTCGTCATGCAGTCAAGCATTCCCCTGCGCAGAGAATCAAATCTGGGCTGGCGGTCTCTCATTCCCGAACCTCCGCAACGGAACTTACCCCTCATGGTCGATCGTGCGGCTGGTAAGCAACGGAACCGGACTGACAAATGCGAAGGCCTTGATCACCAAATCCCAACAGTTCGTTGTCACCTCCGTGCCGGACTATGTGCCGTTTGCGAAGACGACAGCGGGCGGAATCGCTGATCCTGGTCTCTTGTTGGTGCGCTCGCACTATCAGGAGTATGACGGTGCCGGCACCCTCCTCGGGGCAGCTCCTGTTAACTCCGGGGCAACAACTGAGGCTGGTGGCGACGCGGGTGGCGAGATCCTCTCCTGCGCAACAGCCACCACGTGTTCGAAGGTCACGCAAGAAGTTCAGGGTAACCAGGGTCTGCAAGTTAGACCGTAACTGAAACTCAAACCGTTTCACGACCAATAGAGGGCGGACCATCATCGGTCCGCCCTCTTGTTTTATGCGCCGGCTTACTGCGCCCCGAATTTAGATGCTGGCCGACACTCCCTTATCGGTGAGCTGATCCACATTGACTCAGGTCCACTTTGTTATTCTTACTCACCTTGTTAACGTCCAATCCCATCCTATTGCCAATCGTTTCATTTTATCGGCAAATCATTGCATTGTATTTCTATCTATTTACTAATGGTTTTATATCGCCGCATCGTCAAAACGATTTGAAGCAAGGCTTCTATGCCTTGTGTGCGATATTGTATTAGTAACTTGTTAATTAAAACTAAGTCTATCTATTTATTTTAAATATTATGTACGGAAACTTACGCTCTCAAACGTCCCCTCTTGGCTCGCGCCGGGATTCGCGATGGTGCGGACCCCATTTTGAAAAACCTGGGAAAGGAATAACTATGTCGCGTATCAAATCGATTTTCGCAACGCTGTTACTAACCGTGATAGCAGGCATCGTGCCGCAAGCAAAAGCTGCAACAACAGTGGAGGCGACCATCGTGGGGTGATCAGGGTCTTCAACTCAGACCGTAACTGAACGGATCCGTTTCACAACATACGAGGGCGGGCCGTTTCATTGGCTCGCCCTTTTTGGTTGCGTTGCAACTGTTCATACTCGGACGATTCCAGTCACACAATATTAATATTGATAAGATATTCTTTTCTGCAACGTTTCCTCCGGTATTTCGCGGGACGAACATTCCAACTTCCGGGAAAGTATGATGTCTAGTCTTTTGCGCTTCAAATACATAAAAGTGCTTGCTCTTGGAGGAATGCTCCTATTTTTGGGGGGAATGGGCGTTGCCCAATTCTTACAGGCATCTCCGCCTACGGCCGATCCAACAGACACTCGTTTTCAGGGCGTGCAAGAGGACTGGAACTCGCCCGCATTGTCCGACAGCCGTTTAAAGTCGGTACGGCCACTCGCCGGATTTGTAAGTGAGACCCCTCGCTACACGGTAGAGCTGCTGCAACTCCAATGGCGATGGGGCGATCCAATCGACCTATATGTGATGAAACCGAAGGGGGTCAAGAATCCTCCGGTAATTTTGTATCTTTACGGCTTCCCGACAGGCACTGATGTCTTCAGGAATGACGCGTATGAAGAACTTGTGACCAAGGACGGTTTTGCCGCGGTAGGCTTCGTTTCTGCTCTGACCGGCCATCGCTACCATGATCGTCCGATGAAGGAGTGGTTCATCAGCGATCTCCAGGAATGTCTGGCGACCTCTGCACACGATGTGCAGATGGTGCTGAATTATCTGGGTGCTCGCGGCGATCTTGACATGAACCGGGTGGGGATGTTCGCGCAAGGGTCGGGAGCTAGCATTGGGATTCTGACTTCGGGGGTCGATCCGCGCATTAAGGTGCTGGAAGCGCTAGATCCATGGGGCGATTGGCCAACTTGGATGGCAACGTCTCCTTTCATTCCGGCGGATGAACGCGCAGACTATGTAAAGCCGGAATTCTTGAAGAAAGTTGCTGGGCTTGATCCGGTCGATTGGCTGCCGAAGATTCAGGCGAAGAAATTTCGTCTGGACAATGAAGTTTTCGATACCGTCACACCACAGGCTGTCAAAGAAAAGCTCCGTGCGGCCGTCCCCGCTGGAGCAAGTGTAGTCCTCTACAAAAACATGGCAGAGTTCAAACCAGCTTTTGAAAACGGCAAAAACCTGGAATGGATTCAACACGAACTCCAGTCTGTTCCAGAACAGCTTCCAGCGGAAGTACATCTTCCGGCGGCGGGAGCATCAACGAACACTGCCTCAGGTCAACCACTTCGCTAGCGCATATATCGCAGTCGAATTAACCCTCCTTTAACACTAGCGCAACATTGCAGCAACACAGTCTCTCTAGTGTCAGCTAAGCGACGTACACAACTCATTCTGGGGTGAGGCTTTTTGAGAGTGCGCGGAGGCGCTCCTACTGGCCATGGATTCTTTGGGGGCGGCAGATAAACAACGATATCCCGACTTGATCTATGTCGTTGAAGACGACCCAGATGTTTCTCAACTGATTGAGCATAACCTGCGAACCGCCGGCTACGAAGTCTCGACGTTTTTCTCTGGAGCACCAGTCGTTTCGCAGGCAGCCATGGCGCAACCGTCGCTGTTTCTGCTGGATATCATGTTGCCGGGGATAAGCGGATTCGATCTCTGCCGCCAAATTCGCCAACACGAACAACTTGCCAAGACGCCCATTATCTTTCTTTCTGCCAGAACTCAGGAACCAGATCGCCTACAAGCCTTTGACGTCGGCGGAGACGGCTACATCACTAAACCTTTTAGTCCGCGGGAGTTGATTGCCAGAGTACGGAATGTTTTACGTTCGCAGCCCGAGGCTCCGAATCACGAGATTATTCAGTTGGGCGATTTGGAAATTGATATCGCTTCGATGACTGTGCGGGTGCAGGGTCACACTGTACTTACTACGGTTCGCGAGTTCCGGTTGCTTGAATATCTGGCGCGGCACCGCGGACGCGTTTTTACCCGCGACCAGTTACTCGACGCCGTGTGGAAAGAAGGTTCCTTCGTAACTCCGCGCTCGATTGACGTCTTCGTGCGGCGCCTGCGGGAGAAAATCGAGCAGGATCCACGACATCCTCGTTACTTGAAGACGATGCGTGGAATTGGCTATCGCTTCGAAGCTGGGCGCTGATGCCTACCTGCTTGCGGGCAAAGCGGGCAAGCGACGGTGTCCAGCGCTTGGATGGATCTCGCCCTCGGGTTCAATCAACCGATCTCACATCGCTCGGCAACGCTAGCAGTAGTGAGCAATCAGCCGCAGCCGTACAGGAAAGCGTTCCGCGGCGCAAAATCCTGACCGTTGTTCCATCGGGAACCGTTTGATAATATCGCGCGGCACGTAAGGCGTCGGTGAGGACTTTCAATTTTTCATCTCCGCTGACAAACTTCACGTCATCTACGGTCATCTCAGAACCTTGTCCACCGACTAACAGGAGAAAACACTCTGTCTTCCCTTCCAGCTTGGACGTGTTAGTCAGCTTGATGGTCCGATGCGCGGGCAATTCCTCCCGGCTCTTTTCAATGATCGCATCGACCTTACTGTCTCCTCCTGCCAGATCGGCAAGGCGACTTCTGGTTTTAATCTCGGGTCGTCGCGCGTTCATCGCCAACGCGTAGAAGTGCTCCGCTTGATCCTTCTCACCTCGCTTCTCATAAATCTGCCCCAGATGATCAGCTGTCTCCGAACTCTGGCTCAGCTGCCAGGCCGCCATAACATATTTCTGGGCTTTATCCAGATTGCCATCCGCAAACTCGACCCAGCCGAGCGTGTCCCACGAACTCGCAAGCAGATTCGTCATTCCAAGATTTCGTGGGGCGAGTTGATCGAGTGAAAAATTGCGCAGCTCTGTTGAGACAGTACTGACGGCGGATTCCGCATAGCGCCGGGCAATATCAGGGTGCGCCTTCTTGAGGGTTAGCTGATAAGCAATGTTGTTCCAGATAACGGGCCTGGTTGAAATTTTCAGCGCCTTACTAAACGCTGCCAAAGCCTCATCATCTCGGCCAAGGTTCAAATAGGCTTCTCCGAGACGTACCTGGATTTCGGCATTATCCGGCGTCAGAGACGCAGCTTGCTCAAGCTCTGGAACCGCCTGCGCATACTTCTGCTGCTCCAGGTACGCTTCCCCTAGATGGTTGTGGGCGAACTTATTGAGAGGGTCAAGTTCGATCTGCTTATTGAACCACTTGATCGCGTCGTCATATTTGCGCTCACGCAGATAAACCTGCCCAAGATTGCTATAGGCAAGATTGTGGTAAGGATCGACCTCAATTTGCTTCTGAAAAGTAGCGATCGCCAATTCGTCCTGCGACGAATCCAGATAGGCTAGCCCGAGTTCATTCCATCCGCTCTTGCTCTTGGGGTCCGCATCAACGGCACGCTTCAAGAGGTCGATGGCTAATGCGTAGTTTCCGTTTCTTCTCTCTTCGTATCCACGCTTGATTAGATCCTTTGGCTTCGTATCCGCGGAGTCCGTGGTCGCCGCCACCGTCGTCTCCAACGAAAGCTGCTGTGCAAGGTCCGAGGCCACTACTCTCCGAAATGCCAGATAGTCCTGCACTCGAGAGGATGGCAACTCGCTCGTGGCCATCATCAGCTTGCGCTCGGCAGTAAAAACATTTCCTTCCAGTTTATAGATTGCCTCGTAGTCTCCGTAATCTTTCTTCTGGGAAAAAGGGAGCGGAGCACGCACTGAGTATTTGGATGGCAATTCGAGCCGGATGTGATAATCGCGGGTGGTTGGTGGACCTAATTTGATAGGGTCGGGACTATCGGCGTCATCAGGATCGGCGGATGCGAGGCCCAGGACGGGAAGCGGCAGTTTCAAATCCTGTTTTTTCTTAGACTGATCGAGGTAGTTCGCTTTCGCGACGCGATATGAGAATGTGAACGCTTCGCGCGTCGCGTCCGGGTCTGAAACTTTGATCTCGCTGACATCTTTTCCCAAACCTTCGGCGGAACTCAAGATCCCAACGACTTGCTGCCATTGGGCACTCGCGACACTTCGGAAAGCTCGACGCAGTGCGATCTCAGAATCGCCTCGGATTTCATATGCGACTTTGGCATCGAGTTTGCCGAAGTCGTCGACTTTGCCATCAATTTGCAGTTTCTCGGTATCGGGAATAGGCGAATCTGCCGGCGTCTCCTCAAGGTGAGGAACTCCACCATCTGGCGGAATCACCAGCGCTTGCTTTTTGCGCAATTGATAGGCCAGTAGCCGAAATGGCGCCACTTCAGTCGTGGTATCCATCCAGACTTCTTCTTTCCCCAACGGCACCATCGTGATGACATGATTGAACTGGGAAGGCGACGGTACATCGGGATCCAGTTTGCGCGCCGAGTTGATCATTACTGAAGAGGCATGAAAACCTTCGGCTTCGAGCAGCGCTGCCAGCAGCGTATGTTTGTCTTTGCAGTCGCCATATTGATTGTGGAGCACATCATCGGCAGAATGCGGCTGGTATCGCCCCATGCCCAGCGACAAACTGACATAGCGAAAATTCTTGGCCGTGTAATCGTAGAGCGCTTCAATTTTGTCAATGTCCTGCGAGAGCCCCTTAGTCAATTCGTCGGCCTTGGCTCGAACCGCAGTCGAGGGGACGCGTCGATCCTTTTCCAATCCGGCATACCAGCGGCCCACCTCTTCCCAGTTCGCAAAAGATGTTAGTTGTACTGTGGGAAGTTCGTCTTCGGGCTTCTTTTTCTTCTTCTTTCTCGCGACGTCGTTATCCTTATCTTTGCCCTCGTCCTCTCGCACGAGATTCGAGCTGGACCAACGATAAATTCGACGGCCGTTTTCTTCTGTAATCTTCGGCTCTTCACCCGGCTTGGTTTTCAACTTGACGGTGCGCGCGGTCGGGACGTCGATCTCAAGTTGTTCGTCCAAAACAATGTAATTTTTCTGGAATTCATAGTTCATCCAAAACTGGCCTGGAGCCAGCGGCGTGTGAATTACAGTTACTGTCTCGCATTCCAGCACATCACCTGGACGCAAGCCCGGCACAGTTACATGCTTCTCTCGGTAATCGGTGTAAACCGGCGCAATCCGCTGTATAGGCTCGCTCAGTTCCTGCACGGCATCAGCGCCAGCTGTAACCACGGTGCCGTCCTGCTTGATTACTCGCACATGTGAGATTTCGAAACTTTCACTAGCCGAGTTATAGCCAAATCGCAACTGTCCCCAGCGCTGGACGCCTGCCTCACTCTGCACGCGAATCCGGATAGTGTTTTCCTCACGTCCTGTACCATCGTTTTCGAACTTGTAGCGTGCGCGTACTTGTTCGCCGACGAAGGGTTCTTTTGAATAGTCAGCTTTCGTGGCAGCCAACGAGGAGGGCTTTCCATCCTTCGTTTGGGCTGCCTCGGATTTGGCGGCTGGCGACGCTGGAACTTCTTGCCTGGTGTGACTGAGTTCAGAGGAGTTACCCACCCCCGCTGAAGTATATAGACAAAAAATAAAAACAAAGAAGCGACGCATTTGCGCACCAACCTGTGGAGGTTTTGTACCCTAGAGCGTGTTCCGATTGCAAGAACTAAGGTAGGGATGAGAATACGAATAAGGATTGCTGAGCGCACCGCAAATGCTTAGAGGCAGCATCGCCGGTTGCCAACTGGCTGTTGGATTCGAGATCGATTCCATTCACGTAACTTCCTGCTATCCTAGTACCCTTCGCAAAGTGAGGCATATCGTAATGAAGATCAGGTTATTGACTCTACTGCTCCCGCTCGTGTTCGCGCTCCCAAGCGTGGCCCAAACCACTTCTGATTTCGACGGCCAGTCATGGTGGAGTCACATCAAATTTCTTGCCGATGACAAACTCGAAGGCCGCGATACTGGCAGCCGTGGTGAGCGCGGAGCGCAAAAATATGCAGTCGAGCAACTGAAGAGGGCAGGCGCCGAGCCAGCAGGCCTCGACGGTTTCTACCAGCCCGTCAAGTTTGTTTCTCGCCAGATCATCGAAGAGGATTGCAGCCTTACCCTCATCCACAATGGTAAGCGCGAACCACTTACGCTTGGTGAAGACGCCATCATTAGTACACGCGTCATGCCTGCGCCTGAAGTTGAAGCGCCTCTGGTTTTTGTTGGTTACGGACTTAAAGTTCCGGAGAAGAATTATGACGACTTCGCCGGCATCGACGTCCGCGGCAAGATTATTGTTATTTTTTCCGGATCGCCCTCAGAGATTCCAGGCGCGCTTGCTTCGCATTACCAGACGGCGGCCGAGCGCTGGAAAGTTCTACGCGCCGCCGGCGCAGTCGGCATCGTTTCTTTAATCAACCCTAACTCGATGGACATTCCATGGTCTCGGATGGCTCTCAACCGCGCCCATCCCTCTATGGATCTTGACTATCCCGAGTTCAACGAAACCGAGGGCGCCAAGATTGCCGTGACAGTAAATCCTCCCAGCGCCGAAAAGTTCTTTGCGGGGTCTGGACACACTTTTGAAGAAATCGTCGCTTTGGGTAAAGATCGGAAGCCGCTCCCGCACTTTCCGCTCGCCGTTACACTTGCGGCGAAGACAAGAGTTGACGTCACCAAGATAGAGTCTGCTAATCTCGTCGGCAAAATTACCGGCAGCGATCCCACTCTGAAAGATGAATATGTGGTGCTTTCTGCCCACCTCGATCACATCGGCATCGGTGAGCCCATCAATGGCGACCGCATTTATAACGGCGCCATGGATAACGGCTCCGGAAGTGCTCTGGTTCTGGATATGGCTGCGAGCTTCAAGAAGGACCCGGAAAAACTTCGCCGCTCGATTCTGTTGGTTCTGGTCACCGGAGAAGAAAAGGGCCTCCTGGGCTCGAAATACTTCGCGGCTCATCCCACGGTCCCGCCTAAATCCATCGTCGCCGACGTCAACGTCGACATGTTTTTGCCCATCGTGCCGCTCAAGCTGCTTACCGTACTCGGTCTTGACGACTCCGACCTGGGAGATCGCGTCCGTGAAATCGCACAATCGTCTGGTGTAAGGGTTCAGCCTGATCCTGAGCCGCTGCGCAATCTTTTCGTTCGCAGCGACCAGTACAATTTTATCCGCCACGGTGTACCGTCGGTCATCATGAGCATTGCACCTGAGCCCGGCTCGCCTGAAGTAAAGATCTTCAAAGATTGGCTGACACAACGTTATCACGCTCCGTCGGATGACGTGAACCAGCCAGTCGATCTCGCCGCGGCGGCAAAATATGAAGAGATTGTCAGGGCTCTGCTGATCAATGTTGCGAATGGCGACCATCGCCCGGAGTGGAAGCAAGATAGTTTCTTCCGGCGCTATGCGGAAGTTGCGAAAATTGGACAGTAAACTCGGTAAGCCGCATCTCTATATTAGTTGTACCGGAGAGAATACTTGAACGACTATCTGTTGTCCGTGGTGCTCGGAATCGTCGAAGGGCTTACTGAGTTTCTGCCGGTTAGCTCAACCGCGCACCTGCGCATCGCCGAACAGCTGATGCATGTGCCGCTCTCCAGCGGTTATTGGAAGATGTACTCGATCGTCATCCAGTTGGGCGCAATCCTGGTGCTGCCAATTTATTTCCGTCAGCACATTGCCAAGCTCATTTCGACATTTCCCAAGGGTGAAAAGCGGGACTGCGACTATCTGACGCATCCTTTGAGTCTGGTCATCATCGCGTTCGTTGTGACCGCGATCCCGTCTTTTTTGCTGACTAAGGTGATCGGAAAAAACCTTGAGAGTCTCAACGTGATGGGCGCGGCCTTGCTGATTGGCGGCATCGTCATGTGGGTCATCGATGCGATGAAGGCTCCCTGGGAAAAAGCTGGACCTGGAGCGCCGGGTTCGCCGATACATACCTGGAAGATGGATGATATTCACGGCGGCCAAGCGATCTGGATTGGCGCTTGCCAGATTCTCTCTGCCGTTTTTCCGGGCACGTCGCGCTCCATGTCAACGATTGCGGCGGGACAATTGGCAGGAATGTCGCGCGCTGCTGCTCTTGAGTTCTCGTTTTTCCTATCGATACCAACCATGGCGGTTGCCACGCTGTACACGCTTCTAAAATCGCTCACCGGTAAGGATGAAAATCCCATCGGCGTCCACGAAATTACATCTCATCAATGGGTAATCCTCGCCATCGGCTTCATCGTTTCATTTATCGTTGCCTATGGAGCAGTCGCGTGGTTCATGGCCTGGGTCCGCAAACGCGGCTTTGCTCCGTTTGCAGTGTATCGGATTGTCGTTGGGATTGCGGTGCTGGCTTGGACGGCGGGATTTATCGGGAGGTAGAAGCTCCAATGTCCCAAAAAGTACAGAGACATACTAGTTTGCTCGCCTCTATCAACCACATCGTGGTTCTGATGCTGGAAAATCGGTCGTTCGATCACATGCTGGGCTTTCTCTACTCTGATAGTGGAAACGTATCGCCGACCGGCGCTCTGTTCGAGGGACTCACTGGAACAGAGTCCAACCCTGGCACGAAAGGCCCTGCAGTCTCCGTGTCGAAGATCAAGGCAACCGGCCAGTATGCGTATTACTCGCCAGGGGCCGATCCGGGTGAGGGTTACTCGGCAACGAATTCGCAGCTGTTTGGCAATGTCAATGCGCCGGTGCCAGCAGTCGCAACTAATCAAGGTTTTGTTACCGACTTCAGTTACACGTTGGGTTGGGAGAAGACGGAGAAATGGTCCATTCTACCTGGAACCACAGCCAACAGCATTATGGGCATTTTCACACCTCAAATGTTGCCTGTGCTTTCGGGATTGGCGCGCGGCTACGCGGTTTGCGATCACTGGTTTGGCTCGGTTCCGACTGAGACCTTACCCAATCGTGCGTTCGTCTGCGCGGGCACGTCGCAGGGCCATATGGATGACGAGACGACGACTTATACTTGTCCTACTATCTTCGGATTACTGTCCAAGAACAACATTAGTTGGTCGATTTATGGCTATATCGATCCGCCGCTGACTCGGCAAGATTTTCCGGATACGACAAATGCAGATGAAAGTCACTTTGGTCTTTTCACGGACTTCCAGAAAGCTGCTGCTAACGGTACGTTAGCGTCCTACACCTTTTTGGAACCCAGTTGGGATGCCGCTGGGAATAGCCAGCATCCAAATTACGACGTAGCGCTGGGTGAACAGCTGATTCATGATGTTTACTACGCCTTGCGCAACGGTCCGAATTGGAATCAGACTCTTCTGATTATTACTTATGATGAACATGGAGGATGCTACGACCATGTTCCCCCGCCGCTCGGCGCGATTCCTCCAGATGATTCTGCTGGAGAATATGGGTTCGATTTCACGCGGTTCGGTCCACGTGTGCCGACGGTGCTGGTTTCGCCGCTGATCGTGGCAGGAACCGTGTTTCGAGTGGCGGCGAATGCTATGCCTCTCGACCACACTTCGATTCTGAAGACTGTGGAAACACGCTGGAATTTGCCTAACCTTACGGCGCGAGACGCAGCCGCGCTCGATGTAAGCGCCGTCCTGACCCTGACGAAAGCGCGCACAGATGATCCTCTGGCAGGAGTGGTTGTCCCTGTATCCGGCACGCCAAACCCAAATGCTAATAAGCCGTCGCACTTGCAACAAGTGCACGCCGAACTGGTTTCGCGATTGCCCGTTCCGGACGGCAAAGGCGGCGTTCATCACACTATGCCGGTTCTGAAAACCAATAGCGATTATCGAAATTACATCCGCCAGCGCACGGCAGCGTGGAAGGCGTCCAGACAGGCCAACGCCATTACCAAGCATCCTCGCAGGCCGGGACAAAAGGGATGAATTGGGGGTCGCGCTGGTAGTACCCAACTCGCCAACGAGGACTATTTCCCGCATTGCCCGAACTGCCGCTTCTTGTCATAATTATAGGGCTCTGGCCATGTAATGGTGCTGTGGGCGAGCTTTGCCCTGACGCCGTCGCTGCCACATGACATTTTTCTCGAAGATTTTTACGCCAACTAAGAACCGGCGTCTGAACGAGCTCGTCGGTTTCCTGTTGTGCGTCTCCGCACTCCTCCTTTTCCTCGCGCTGGCGTCTTACTCGCCGCTCGATCCGTCGCTGAACAGCGCGTCTATCCTTACTGGGTCGCACGCTGCCCGCAATTGGATCGGCATTCTGGGCGCCTATCTTTCCGACGTCGTTCTGCAATTCTGGGGTATCGGATCGTTTCTGCTACCGATTTTCATGGTTATGCTGGGCACCCGCTGGTTTCGGTCGCGGCCCGTGCAGAGTCCGATTGCTAAGACGCTCGGTGGAATCTGGCTGCTGATGTTTGTGCCTGCGTTGCTTGCGATTCTACCGGGACATTTTCGGTGGATGGGTGCGATCCCAATTGAGGGATTGGTCGGGCGCATTGTTGGCGACTTTTTAATCCGTTACCTCAACGTTGCTGGCGCTTACATTGTCTGCACGACGGTTCTGGCGGTCGCGCTTTATCTCACTACGGCTTTCTCGTTCTCAGCAATTGAAGTCTGGGCGCCGACTCGCTTTGCGTTTGTCGTGGCTCTGCGCGATCGCTTTAAAGACTGGCAGGACGAACGGGCACGTAAGCGCCAGCAAAAGGAACTGGAAAAACGCCGCGCTATAAAGCCAGTGGTCACGACGCAACTCGTGCCTGCACGTCCGACTGCGCCTCATGCGGAATCCGGGCGACCCGAAATTCCGCTTCAGGAAGTGCGGCGTAATCGGCAGGAAACCGAGCAGGAAATTCCGGGGGTGCAATCCGTATCTTCATCTCCATCTTTGGTCCCACGCAATGGCATCGAGCGCATGATGGCGGAAGGTGAAGTCGACGACGGCATTGTCGCTCCGCCACAAACTTCGCAGACTGCGAATGTTGAAGTCACGGAGCGTGCGGACACTGAGCGCAAGGCAAAGACGACTCTTCCCAAAATTGCTGGTAGTTACAAACTTCCGCCTTCGAGTTTGCTGCATCGTCCTGACGAACAGCAATCCGTTAATGAGGACGAGCTTAAACTTGTCGCGCAGGTATTGACTGCGAAGTATGCCGAATTCGATGTTCATGGGCAGGTCACACAGATCAATCCTGGCCCAGTTGTTACGACTTTTGAATTCAAGCCGGAAGCTGGCATCAAGTACAGTCGCATCATCGGGCTCACCGACGATCTTTGTCTTGCGCTGCGCGCAGAGAGCATTCTGGTTGAGCGAATGCCAGGCAAGAGCACGGTTGGCATTCAGGTGCCGAACCGTGAGCGCGAAATTATCTGGCTGCGCGAGAACATAGAGTCGCAGGAATTCCTGGGCACGAAATCGAAGCTCACGATCGCAATGGGCAAAGACATCAACGGACGCATCGCTGCGGCTGACTTGGCGGGAATGCCGCATCTGCTGATCGCCGGTTCTACTGGCACAGGCAAGAGCGTGGCTATCAATGCCATGATCATGTCGATCTTGTATAAGTCGACGCCTGATGAAGTGCGGCTTGTGCTCGTCGATCCGAAACGTCTTGAACTGGGCAATTACGAAGGCGTTCCACATCTTTACACTCCGATTATTACTGAACCGAAACTCGCAGCCAACGCGTTGCGCAACGCTGTGCGTGAGATGGAACGGCGTCTTAAATTGCTGGCTGCTAAAGGTGTCCGCAACATCGACAGCTATAACCGGCTGTTTGATGACACTCCTAGTTTGTTCAGCGAGCAGGCTACTTCTGATGAAGGACCGATTCCTAAGATCGTCATCATCATTGACGAACTTGCCGATCTGATGATGCTCGACGGCAACAACGTGGAAGAATCGATCACACGACTGGCGCAGATGGCGCGCGCAGTGGGTATTCACCTAGTGCTGGCCACGCAACGCCCTTCGGTCGATGTCATTACTGGATTGATCAAAGCTAACTTCCCTGCTCGCGTTTCGTTTCGCGTTGCTACTAAGGTTGACTCGCGCACGATTCTTGACGCTAACGGAGCGGAATCGCTTCTGGGACGCGGCGACATGCTCTATCTGCCTTCGGGCTCGGCGCGAGTGCATCGTCTGCATGCTCCTTACGTTACGGAAAAAGAAATCGAAGCGGTTGTCGAGTTCTGGAAGGCCCAAGGGCAAGCGCAGTATCAAGAAAAATTCCTTGAACTTCCTAAAGAAGATCGCGAGGGCGGGTCGGCTGGCGACGATTCGGGAGAAGTTTCCGCGGATGATAATGATCCGCTGTTTAATGATGCGGTGCGCCTGGTGATCGAGTTTGGCAAAGCCTCCACTTCCCTTTTGCAGCGGCGCTTGCGCATCGGTTACGGCCGCGCGGCGCATCTCATCGATCTCATGGAACGCGATGGCATTGTCGGCGCTGCGGATGGTCCTAAGCCTCGCGAAGTGCTGAAGCGTCCTGACTGGATCTCGGAGATTGAAGAGTCGATGCGGTAAGCAAATTCATTTAGTTTGGTACTCCTCGCCCTTCCCGAATTTCTCTAGAAGTGGCTGGATTGATGAAGACTGACGTTCTGCATTTCTTTGCTCCCTGAACGAATCAAAATCAAAGGCCGAGAGCAGCGGACAAGAGTGTCCGCTCTACACGGGCACGCCAACTTCTCATTGATAAGGCTGGTGAGGGAGGGATCTTTCGCTTCGCTCAAGATGACAACGAAAAGTGGTTTGGCTTACAGAGATTAATATAGAAAGCATGAAATTCCATACTGAGTATCTGACTCTGCACACGAAGACTAAACGCGCTTATGTTCATCTGACTCCGCAGGTGGAGAGCGCGCTTAAGAAATCTGGGATTAAGGACGGGATGATTCTGGTCTCGGCCATGCATATTACTGCGGGAGTTTACGTTAACGACAACGAGAGCGGGCTTATTAAAGACATTGATGCCTGGCTGGAGACGCTGGCTCCTTTTCGGCAGAATTATCAGCATCATCAGACGGGCGAGGACAATGGAGACGCTCATCTGAAATCTTTGATTATTCACCACGAAGTTATCGTGCCGGTGACGAATGGGAAGCTTGATTTCGGTCCGTGGCAGCAGATCTTCTACGCCGAATTCGACGGGCAGCGCGATAAACGGGTGCTCATTAAAGTAATGGGAGAATAGAGAACTTGGTTTATCCTCATAGGTCATTGATCTCAGATCAGTGAGATAGATCATCGATCGCATGAACCTATACCAGGAGCCCGACAATATGAGTGAAGAACTCAACGAATTGCACGAGCACGCTGAACACGCCCGGGAGCATCCCGATCTTGCGCCCGTCACGCTCACCATGGCGGTGCTGGCAGTTTTGGTCGCGACTGTGTCACTGCTTGGCCATCGCACCCATACCGAAGAAATCATTTTGCAAAATAAGGTCACCGACCAGTGGTCGTATTACCAGGCCAAGAACATCCGGCTGCATACGGATGAGTTGTTCGCCGATCTGGCGGGTGTGGTTGCCTCCAAGGATGCGGAGGGTGCGGCCAAGCTCCAGGAAAAAGTTGGCGCTGAGGCGGAGCGCTATAAAGATGAGAAGAAAGAACTGGAAGCCAAAGCCCACGAATTCGAACAGGAGTTCGTGATTACGCATCGCAAGGCCGACCGTTTCGATCTGGGCGAGGTCTTCCTGGAAGTTGCCCTGGTGATTACGTCGATCACGCTGCTTTCGGGACGGCGAATCTTCTGGCACCTCGGATTGTTTCTTGGGGCGGCGGGCGTTCTGGTGGCCGCTTCAGCCTGGATCGTGCGGTAGGCGGCGCATCCTTCTGGCGATTCGGTCGCCGATTAGAGATGGTGATTAATGGAACCAAGGTTTAGAAGCAAGACAGTCTATATGCCGGGTCTTTTGTTCTTATCATGTTCCTGCCTGGCGTGTTTGTTGCTGACAAACGCGGCTCGATGTGAAATGACCTCTACGAGCAAAAGTGTTGCCGATTTGCAATGGTTCTCGGGACGGTGGTCGTGTGACGGGAAATTCATTGGCTCGGGGAAGGTCATTTTGGCTGATGTATCGTTTGAGCCCGTGTTAGAGAACAAGTGGATTCTATTCCGGCATGACGACCGGCCTCCCTTTTCTTATCATGCACTCTCCGAGTGGGGATGGGATGAGAAGGGGCAGCAGTATGTATCGACGGTGCAAGACTCTACTGGTGGAATTCGCCTATTTTACTCCGATGGATTTTCGGATTCGAAGCTGGTATGGGAAGGGCAGGCGCTGGGAAATCCAGCCGCTCGAGCAGAGAGGTTTGAATTCATCAAGAATAGCCCTAAGAGTTTCACCGTCAGCTACTCGTTCCAGAAAGACGGGCAATGGCAACAGGTCGACACGAGCGTTTGCACTCGCAAAGGGTAGAGATGGTTGTTGTTGTTGTTAATCTTACGAGTTAGGTCTAATCGCTCACTGTTAGCAATCATTATTGGCAATCAGCGTTGGCAATTACTGACGAACATTCGGCGGCGGCGACTGTGCTCCGTCAGCTCAACACGGCGTCGAACGATACAAACCATCTTCGTTTTTATCTAAGTCATTGTAACTACGGACCAATCAGTTTTAGTCTGTCTGCTATCGCTTCGGTCGCTCGCGTGCACTACGCATAGAGCTTTCTGGCCGAAACTCCTATTTGAAGAGAAGACTGGACCCCAGCCCATGCTTCACAAATGTGCAAATCCTGCTTGCCCGGTTCCCTTCCGTTCTCTACGCGAAGGCAAACTGTTTCTGGCGGAAACTTTTCCCTCCGACTCCAGCTGTGCTTTTGATGGCAACCGGCGGAAACTTCGCCGGCGAGAGCATTTCTGGCTATGCGACGTTTGCTGTTCTCACTTCACGCTCCGCTTCGACCCTACTTTGGGAATGATGACTGTCCCCCTCAGCGAACGCGCGAGTCCACGTTTCCTCACCCGCGCGGTCGGCGCATGACAGTTCCAAAAGGGGACACCTATGGATTATTCAATCGCAAGACGCACACCTTGCTCGGTTTGCGGCCTCGATACTTTTCGTCACAAGGGATGGTTCCTCGTGGTCGAGAACCGCTGGATGGACCGGCTTAAGATTCTCTCCTGGCATTCGGCGCTCGCCGTGCAGAAGGACATGAAGAGTGTCTGCTGCCGGCAGCATCTCAAAACGCTCATCGCCCATTGGCTGATCCAAGCGAGCTTACGGTTGCCTCCGGCAAACATCCCTCCGCTGCCGATTGGCAGCGACCCGAGGCTGATTGATATTGATCTCAGTCCCGACGCGGTAGGCCGCCTGGTTGGCGAACTATCGGTTCATCGCGAGTCTTTTTCCCGGGTCTGGTCGGGTTCGGCCGCCGCTCTCGAATATATTCTTGACGCTCTCATCACCATCGGAGCTGAAAATAAACCCCATGCACTGGAGTGCCAGCTCTTCGACCCACCACCCGAGTCCTCACACGGACTTTCGCTCCAATAAAGCGCTGGCAGAGTCTAGCTCTGCCAGCGCTCCTTCCATACTCGCCAATCTTTTTCCATGGCGTCGGCCATCGTCTGAGCCGCGTCGACTAGCCAGTTCCCTTTTCGCTTGCTCAAGTCTTTCATAATCGCCCGGCGCTTTTCTTCCGTCCCGAGATGAATATTCGCTGTCTCTCTGCCCATTGCCTCCAGCAGGCGGCACTCTTCACGATTGTTGGCCAGGGCATCGAGTTCAATGCGCGAGCAATGGGGTGATAGCCGGCGCACAATCCAGTGTCCGCGCATCTGGACGTATGGATCGAGACAGCGGACCGCGCGCTTCAGGATCGCGGCGTATAAGATCTCGGCCGGCGCTCGCTCGGGGTACAGCCAGTGCAATGCCGATCCTAGAAGCGCCTTGGCTTCGCGGGCGACGCGTCCGCCCTTCCACTCTGCGATGGCGACGAGGCGCACACGGCCCAGGCTTCCCATGCCTGCTCTTCGGCGTGCCAAGCGATACGTCATGCCGGTTGCGGGGAGCAGATGCTCAAGGGCTTCGCGGGCGCTCTCGGGTATTTCGCCTTTTATGTTTGGAAGACGATCCATTTTTTGCCAGAAAATTACCGGATCGCGCAGCTTGCTCTCTGCGATAGCCCGCAACCACTGGTGGCTTTCCTCCAGCACAAATGGACGACCACCCTCTTCCATCCCTTGCGCGTATCCCTCTAGAATCGCCGCCGCTGATTCTTTCGGCTTCGTGGTTAAATGCGCTTCGCGCGTTGCCAGCAGCGCACTGGTCGCGAGGCGCACCAAGTCCATGGTGTAGGGATAGAGAGATGTTTCGTCAAAATCGTTGACTCCCCACACCAAGCGACCATCGGTATCTCGCCAGGTGCCGAAGTTCTCGACGTGCAGATCGCCGACCGAGAGAATATTAGGAGCTCGATCCAGTTCTCCACATCCCTCCGGCCACATCTGCAGCCAGCGATAGAAAGTGCCCCGAAAAAATGGGAACAAGCCAGCAGCCATCTGCTCGTGCTTGAACTGCAAATCGTGCTCAACGATGCGGATATGCAGGCGCAGCCAATCTTCATATTTCCTGGTGGCTTTAACGATGTTCATAGTTGGTCAGCAACATTGGTTAGCAAACGATAAGAAGATCGCAACAGGCTGTCAAGCCAGGGAGTTGCACAATCTTCGAAACGGTTCACAACCAAAGATGTAGTTGAGAGTGGTGGTGCATGAGGTCCTTCGCTTTGCTCAGGATGACATGCACGCGCAGAATGACAGGCATAATTGAGCCACTACGGATAAAATCCGGAGCGCGGATTCCCCTACCCGCGCTCCGGCACCGAGAACCAGGAGACTAGTTCACGATGAAGCTTTTGGCTGTGAACCCAGCCGTTTGGGGGTTCGACATCAACGCTTTCGTTCTCTTCGATTACGGCACCTGGGAATTTGAACTCTTTTTCAGATCTCCGGAGCGCGGTGCTGTCTGCGCTCGGGAGATATCGATTCCGCCAAGTTACTTTCCCGTTCCACTTAGCGCGACGGTTTGTGTGCCCGCTCCATCCTTAATGGATAGGGTTGCGCTCCGTGCACCAGTCGCGGTCGGCTTGAACGTTACCGTGATGGTGCAATCCCAGCCTGCTTTGCGACTGGTGCCGCATTTGTTGGTTTCGCTAAAGTCGCCGGGATCGGTTCCGCTGATCGTGATGCTGGTGATGGCCAGCGCGGTGCTTTGATTGTTGGTTAGGATCACGGTTTCAGGTTTCTTGTCGCCCACCGTCTCGGATCCATAATTGACGTTGAGCGGGGACACGCTGACGGGCTGGGTAGCATTGAGCATGATGCTGACGAACGAGCCGTTGCCAGCGTTGAGCAACGCCACATCGGGCATGCCATCGCCGTTGAAGTCGGCAACTACCGCGCTGACGACACCCGAGCCCGTGTAATAGAGATCCGTCGGGGTGAATGTGCCATTGCCCTTACCCTGAAGTATGGCGGGGCCGATGCCCGCGTCGTAAGGAATGACTACGTCCAGGTTTCCGTCCCCGTTTAGGTCGGCCGCAATCGGTGCGTCATCAGCAGTGAAGCCGGTCACTGTGCTTAGGCAGTTGACTGAACCGGGCGTAAACGTACCATTACCTTTTCCCTCAAGGAACTGAGAGGCTAAGCCGCAGCCGGTAACACCCGTGACTGTGGCCAGCAGGTCCATCTTCCCGTCCTTGTTGAAATCCGCGGCAACAGCGGCGGCCGGATAGTACGGGGTCGTAGTCTGGATGGGAGTGCCAAAGGTTCCGTTGCCATTTCCCGGCAGGATCCAGAGGGCGGCATACGCTGTTCTAGGCGTCAACGCGATGTCCATCTTGCCGTCACCGTTGAAGTCGGCAAACGTCAATGACTCCTGGTAAAACAGATTGGTGACGGCGGGAATCAGCGGCTCCGTGGTGAAAGTTCCGTTGCCCTTGTTGAGCAGCACGCTGAGGGTGCCGTCGGAGTTTGCGGTGACGATGTCGAGTTTGCCACTGCCCGTCAGGTCAACCAGATAGATTTGCTGTTCCTGGGCCGACGCGCCGGTGGGGTAGTAGACGGCCTTTTTGAATTTTCCGGTCCCCAAACCTTCTAAAACGGCCACGGTGTTGTTCTGGCAGCCTGCATAGGTGGCGTCCTGCAACGTGACAACTAGATCGGCTTTGCCATCGCCGTTCACGTCGCCGGCGGCAACCCACTCGGCATAGTTGTTCGCGCAAGTGCCGGGGGTTATCAGCGTCGTCTTTCCCAGAGCTCCGTGCGAGCTTCCCAGGTTGATACCGATCTTCGAACTATCGCCTACAATCGCCTGCGCGATATCGGGGAAGCCGTCCCCATTGAAATCGGCGGTCGCGATGTTATTTGCAGCGAGCGAGCTTGAGGCGTACGACTGGGCAGTCTGGAAAGTTCCATCTCCGCGGCCAAGGGACACAGTGTTGGTATAGATGCCGTCGGTATCCAGTACATCTAGCGTGCCATCTCCGTTGAAATCCCCCAGAGCAACGAGATAAACTCCGCCCTGAGCCTGGAGCGGATACACCGGCCCCGTGGTGAAGGTGCCTTTGCCGGTTCCGTAAAACGTGTAAACGTCGCCAAAGCCATCGGGAACAACGATATCCAGCTTCTTGTCGTTGTTGATGTCGGCCAGCACGAGGTTGTCGGTGGGGTAAAGAGGAACGCTGCCAACCGTTCCATTGACCTTGAATGTGCCGTTGCCTTGATTCAAATAGACAATCGCCGTGACACTACTGCTGCCGACGACGACGTCCGGTTTCTTGTCACCGTTCACGTCACCGATGGCGATGGCGCCGTCGGCATAAACACCGTCGATGGCTACAGGGTAGTATGCGGGCGTTCCAAATGTGCCATTGCCGTTGCCCAGCAGAATGGTCATCCCACCGCCCACTGTATCGGACGATTGGACTGCGAGATCGGGCTTGCCATCGTCATTCACATCGCCGACGGCCAGTGATTGGCAATCGCCAATGGCATCCGTGCAAACTGTGGTGTTGGCAGTTGGCGCCTGGAAAGTGCCGTCGCCGTTGCCGAGGAATACAAACACGCCGTTGTACGGAGTCATTGCGACGATATCGATTTTGCCGTCGCCGTTCACATCCACCGCGACCAGGCCGTTCGGGCCGGGATTGGTATTGCCGCTGTTCGGCGCTGCATAGGTGGCGTTGTAGGTGAGGCTGCCGGCGCCATTGCCGAGAAAGATATGAAGTTCCGAGTTGCCGGTATTAGCGTTAACCGCCCACACGGCAACGTCGAGCACTTTGGCGCCGGTGAAGTCGCCCACGGCGACCGCTTCCGAAAATATACCGGTGGCAGATATATTGAGCGAGATGGGTGTCTCGAAGGTACCGTTGCCGTTGCCCAAGATAACGTTGAGATTGCTGCCATCGAGGGTGAGGACATCCAGCTTGCCGTCGCCGTTGAAATCCCCGGTGGTGGCGGCCACCGCCGAGTTATCGCAGGGGTAAGAACTGCAGTAGGTAGCAGTAAAGGTGGTGGGTGCGGGAAAGGCGATGGGATAGGTTTGCGCCTGCGCCGGAACTGTGGTTGCGGCGAAGCCAACGAGAAGCGCATGTATCGTGATCGCGGCGGCCGCGCTGAAGATCTTTAGCGATATCGATCGCTGACTGCAATTCATTTAATATCTCCTGAGAGTAATCGTCTTTCGTTGGCAACGCGGGGGAATAAATCTGAGTGCGCACCGACTCTTGCTGAATTAGCTGCCGCCGTCAATGCCCTGCGAGTCACGCTCCGACTAAACTCCGGTAACGCAGTAAGTATTTTTGTTTCATCACAGTGCAGAAATCAGTCACGCCGTTTTCAGCCTATAAATCTGCGGCATTTTGACGATGCTCACTGTGCTAAACTTAGGCTCCCTCCCTTACTACCCAAGCTATGGCGACATCCGTGTCCAATAATGCCGTGGTGCGCTTCGGAGTGTTCGAGGCCGACCTACGTTCGGGCGAATTGCGCAAGAGTGGGGTCAAGGTCAAGATTCAGGAGTTACCCTTCCGAGCTTTGAAGCTGCTGGTCAGCCGTCCCAATGAAGTTCTCAGCCGGGAAGACGTGCGCCAAGCTCTCTGGCCAGAGGGCGTGTATGTGGATTTTGATCGCGGCGTCATCAGCGCTATCAACCGTCTGCGCGATGCGCTGGGCGATTCGGCTGAGAATCCTGTCTTTATTGAAACTGTCGGCCGCCGCGGCTATCGCTGGATCGCGCCTACGCATAACGCCGAACTTCCAGCTCAGAGCGTCGTCGCCGTCGAAACCAACGGAGTGTCGACGACGATGTACTCTGCTCGTCGACATCAACATCGGAAATTATTTTTTGTTTTAACTGTTTTGGCATTCCTTTTCTGCGTCTGGTTGTTGCAGACGAAAGGTTCTTTCTTGATTCATGCTTTATTAAGACGGCCGCCATCAGGAAACGCTCATCGCACGCTAAGCCACGCCGCCAATCGTGCTGCAAACCAGGAAGCAGAAGAGTTCTACCTCAAAGGGCGCTATTACTGGGAGAAGCGAACTCCCGACAGCCTGAACAAAGCCGTGGATTCTTTCACTCAGGCCATCGTTCACGACCCCAATTACTCGCAGGCTTACGTAGGACTCGCGGACTCCTACAATCTGTTGCGTGAATACACAGTCATGCCTTCTTCGGAGGCTTACCCACGGGCGCTTTCCGCGGCAAAGAAAGCAGTCGAGCTCGACGATCAGTCTTCGGAGGCGCACGCTTCACTCGCTTTCGTCTCCTTTTTCGGTATGTGGGACACGGCTTCGGCGGATCGTGAATTTAGGCGAGCCATTGCTCTAAATCCTAACAATGCCCTGGCTCACCATTGGTATGCTACTTACCTCGCGTGCCTCCGCCATTATCCCGAGTCGCTGGTGGAGATTGAACGTGCCCAGGCGCTTGATCCCGGTTCGAAATCTGTCTTAGCTGACAAGGGTGTCCTTCTCTTTGCAGCGGGCCGAGAACAGGAAGCCACCACCCTCCTGAAGCAGATGGAAGAGAACGAGCCCGACTTTATTTCTCCCCACCGTTACATGAAAAGGATCTACCTAGAGATGGGGGACTATCCCCATTACCTAATTGAAGCAAGGAAAGAGGCTCTGTTGATGAACGACAGCTCAGCCCTCGCCATTGCCGACGCGACCGAAAAAGGTTTCGCGGCGGGTGGCGGGCAGGGGTTGCTGGAAGCTCTTCGGCTGCAAGAGATAAAGCTCTACGATCATGGCCAGTTTTCTCCGTTCACCCTCGCGGAGACCTGCGCAATGATGGGAAGAGAGCAGGACGCGCTGCACTATTTGAAAACCGCTTACGATCAACATGCGGAAGGAATGCCGCAAATGGAAAACGATCACGAGTTGGACAAACTGCATGACGAACCTGTCTTTCGGCGGATGCTTGCCGAAGTAGGGTTGCCACCGCTCTCTTAGCGCCTGCAACCCGGCGCTCTCTCCTGTTATGATTTGCGGCGCCAATGTTTTCACGTTTTCATGATTTTTTTGTAGCGCAAGTTTTTCTAGCGCAAGCCATTCCGGCGATGCTCGCAATTTCATCAAGCCTCAGCGCGCTTCCGGTTCCGAAAACGACGACCGCACTCCGCACCGTTCAAATGGTCCAGCAGTGGATTCCGATGCCTGACGGCGTCCGGCTCTCGGCCACTCTCTACATTCCCGACACCATCAAACCGGGAGAAAAATTCCCCGCTCTTCTTGAATATCTTCCCTATCGCAAAGACGATGCTACGGCCGCGCGCGATTATCCCGTTCACTCCTGGTTCGCCGCGCATGGATACGTAAGTGTCCGCGTCGATATTCGCGGCTTTGGCACGAGCGAAGGCACGCCCACCGATCGAGAATATTCGGAGCAGGAGCAACTCGATGGCGAGCAGGTTATTGCCTGGTTAGCTGCTCAGCCCTGGTCCAACGGAAAAGTAGGGATGTTCGGCATCTCCTGGGGAGGCTTCAACTCCATTCAGCTCGCGATGCGGCGTCCGCCAGCGCTCAAAGCAATCCTCGCAGTCGACGCCACCGAACAACTCTTCCATGACGACGTTCATTACATCGACGGCATGATGCATGTTGACGAGTTTGAGCTCAATATGGATCTGGCTCCATCGATGACTGGAGCTCCCGATTACATGCTCGATGAAAAGATACTTGGACCGCGCTTTGAGTCCCCTCCGTGGTCGCTGATGTATTTCAAACATCAACGCGATGGTGAGTTTTGGCATGCACCCGTCCGCCCGCTCAGTGATATTAAAATTCCCTGCTTCTTAATCGGCGGGTTGCTCGACGGCTATCGCGATTCCATTCCGCGCATGTTCGAGCAGGTCAAAGCACCGATCAAGGCCATTATTGGTCCGTGGAATCATACGTTCCCCAATGATGCAGAACCTGGTCCGCAAATTGAATGGCGCGATCAAGCGCTCCGCTGGTGGGATTATTGGCTCAAAGGCCGCAATACCGGAATCATGGAGGAACCGCCGCTCTCCATTTATATGCAGGACTGGCACGCGCCCGATCCCACGTTGAAAAATGTGCCTGGAAAATGGCGCGCTGAAATTGGATGGCCTCCACGAAACGTGGCGAATACGACTCTCTATCTCTACGACGCCCGCGTCCTCTCCACCGATCCCGCCAAACCGGCAGTGCATCAACTCCGTAATATTCCGTCGGTTGGAGTGGAAGCCGGATTCTGGTGGGGAGAATTGCTTACCGACCAGCGCCCCGTCGACGCCTTTAGCCTCACGTACGATTCCGCTCCGCTCAAAACTGACCTCGCCATGCTGGGACGACCTCACGCATTGCTCCAGGCAAGTTCGTCGGTTCCCCTCGCGGACTGGTTCGCTCGGCTCTCTGATGTAGCTCCCGATGGCACCGTCACGCAGGTGACCGGAGCGGGGATCAACGGCGCGCAGCGCGACAATGCATCTGACCCCAAAGATTTGGTGCCTAACCAAACTTATCCGCTTGATATTGAAATGCATCTGGCTACCTGGACCTTCCCGAAGGGCCATCGCATTCGCCTATCAGTTTCGAATGCATTGTGGCCCATGGTGTGGCCCACTCCGTATGCGATGACGACGTCGTTACAACTCGGCGGGGATAACGGATCGCGCCTGACCCTGCCACTGGTTCCGCCTTCGATGTATGCCGCTCCACAATTCGCGCCGCCGGAGCTATCAGAGGAACGCAGCGATATTAAGGATGAAGGCTATCCTTGGCCTGGCGATTGGAAGACCGAGCGCGACGAAGTCAATGCCAAAACAAAAGTGGCGTGGACGGGGAAATCCGCGGAGACTTACCCATGGGGAAAAGAAACCGACGTCGAAAACATTATTTACCTGGCCGACGATAACCACCCCGAAACCAGCTCGGTTCAAGGGGAAGCCGAAATCGTTATGGCGTTAAAGCAACAGACTCTGACTTGGCGTGGCCACCTGACGCTGACCAGCGACGTTAAGAATTTCTACTACAAATACACTCGCCAGCTCTTAAAAGACGGCCTGCCTCTAAAAGAAAAGACTTGGGAAGAAACCATCCCTAGAGACCATCAATAAAACGAACATCGGTAAATGATCGTTCGTAAACGATTGTCATGGAAATAGCAAATCAGTGGAAAGTCCACCTGAATTTGTTCGCTTTTGTCCAGAGCAGCTATACGGCATGTCTGATTCCAATAGGAACGACACCGTGATTACCGTTGTTACCTTCGCGGCATACACGATTGGGCGTAGGCTAACCGAAATGAAACTTTTATCCCCGCGACCCTATTTTGCAGCCACGTTGGTTGGGCTCTTCTTGATTACCTTCAGTCCAACCGTTTCTCGCGCTCAAGAACAGCCCACTGGAGCACGGAAGATAGTCAGCCAAACGACTCCAGAATATCCGGAGTTAGCCAAAAAGATGCAGATCCGCGGAACCGTCAGGGTAGAAGCTGTGGTTACACCTGGCGGGAAAGTAAAACTCACTCAAATCGTGGGTGGTAGTCCTGTGTTGGCCAAAGCGGCCGTCGATGCCGTCGAAAAGTGGAAATGGGCCCCGGCTCCGCAGGAAACCAAAGAACTCATCGAACTCAATTTTCATCCCTAGCGTTGGGAAAAAAGTGCGCTCAGTTGCGCGTCAGTTCCCTCTCCGTCACTCCCGTCAAGGTGACGAAACGAATCACGCCTTCCGCGTCCTCGAAGACAAGTCCAGTTGCCCCATTGTTGACTACGGCGGTGATCAGATGGCCGTATGATTTCGGGATACCTCCGCGAGTCGGGGTTTGATCGTAGCGCGCTAGTTCTCCTTCTTTCATCCCATTGACGCTGACAAATCGGATTACCCCTTCGGTGTCTTCAAAAACCAGACCGGTGCCGATGGAGTCCGCAATTGCGGCCACAAGTTTACCGTAAGACTTCGGCACGGCGCCGCGCGCAGGTGCTGCGGCATAAGCCACGGTTGCGCTGTGCATTCTGGCCATGTATCCAGCAATTGTTAATAATCCGAGACCTACAATCATCAGCATCCGTTTGCGCATTTGCCGTATAACTCCTTCTCGCGGTTCCATCAAATAACTGCGCTAGCTAGCTAATTATGGCTCGACCAGGATTTTGTGCATCATGCCGAGGTCTTCATGCAGCAGGATGTGACAGTGGAATAAAAACGTTCCGGCGATTGTCGGATCTCGGAAATCCATGCGCACCTTCACACTGTGGAATGGTCCCTTGCCATCCCAGTAGGGAATTTCAATGGTGTCGCGCAGATCGTTGTTCGCAGCCGGTTTTCCATCAACCTCGAGAACCTCGAAATGTATCTGATGAATGTGAAACGCATGCGTTTCCAGCGCACGGTTTTCTATCGTCCAATCCTCAACTGCTCCAACCTTGGTCGTAATAACGGGCTTCTCGTCAGGCTGGAAAGTTTTCTGTTTTTGTCCATCCACCGTAATGTAGAACTCAATGGGTCCGTTGGTGCCGCCAAATTCTTCTGAGAAAAATAACTTTCGTTGTGCTGTGACTTGCGCTTGAGCCAGATCTGAGAATTTGAGTTCGTTCAACGGCGCAGGCACGACCGTCTTTGACGTACGCTGGGAATCGTCGCTTCCGCTCACGACCTGAATATTAGCGACGGCTTGGCTAACATCCGCATTCCCGGTCGGTCCCGTGGAATATGCATTCGTGACGAACACTGCGCTTCCGCCAGCTGCCGGGGCTTGCACAATAAACTCAGCTCGCCCTGCCGGTGGAATCAGAATTGTGTCTTGCTCCCTCGTTTGTGCCAGAGGATAGCCATCGAGCGCGATCATTTCCATCGGCCGTGGTTTGTCATGAACCAAAAACTGCAGCTGCAGAAAGTCCTGAATCGAAGCGTTGGCAACTCGCCAAAATTGCTTCTCATTCGGCTTCATTTGGATGATCGGCTTAAGACCGATAGAAGGAGCTACTTGGTAGTTAATGGACAACTGATAAGGCCCAGGAATCCAGGGAACTAAGTACTGCTGCCGAATGACAAAAACTCGTTCAGTAAGCCCAGCAACCTCGGGACGATATTTCTCCATCCCTTCGACGACGATGGCGCCAGCAGCACCACCATTCACTTGGAATTCGGTGAAGCCATGCACATGCGGATGGTACCAGTACAAGCCTGGCGGCTCCGTTGGGGGAATCTGCATACTGTATTTAAATCCTGGCGAGCCCGGTTGAATCAGAGTATCGATCACATCGTCCTGATGGCATATTGGCGGAACATTCAAGCCATGAAAGTGCACGTTGGTGGATTCGAGCGTCATGGCACCGCCATCGCCGCACGTCGTCTGGCCGGATGCTGCTGGCATCGGCATTATCTCTTTTACATTGCCCTTGGAATCGCCTTCTTTGATCTTGTTAACTACCTCAAGATTCAACTGGTCTCCAGGATTGACCCGCAGAGTCGGAGCCTCGACTGTCTGGCCGGAGGCGTTGTATTTGTAGCAATAGTGCGTGTAACCGAACTTATCGACCGAGTGCTCCATGATAAATTTGGCGGAAAGGACTCCATTTTGCGAAACGATGCTGTAGGCGTCGTTTACTACTGCGCCGGACTCCGGACGAACAGGACAGTCTTGTGCTGCTGATTTCAGAACAGAAAACCCGCACAGTAGAAATGTCAGCAGCCATCGCACGCGCATATCGAGCTTCATAATTTTCCCGACTCTCAAATTTCTCGGGACCAGCAATCGCAAGATCAGTGAACGAGGCTGCAGTAGTGAAGCGTCAACCATATCTTTAGGTATTTCCTAGAAAGATCGTGGGGGGAATGTACTGATAGACAACAATCCCTGACTGTTCGGATCTGCAAATGGCGACTTCCCCGCTTCCTGCAGAGTACATTTTCCGGCATTCACGTTGAGTTTCACCATCGCGATGCTCGATGGAGCACCGAACTCAGCAACATAAACTCCGCCGCCGTTTCCACTCTGGATGATCAAGCCCAGACCTGCGAGATACGACCAGTTCATGGACTCTCCTCTGATTTGGCCAGAGGTGCAGCCGCCTGAAAGCTTACCTGTTGTCTTGTCGAAAACAATAGCGCTGACTGCGGCCCCCTGCGTGTTGACTACATAGAGGAGCGTTTCATCCGGACTTAGCAGAACGTTACTGGAACTGATGCTTGCTTTTGATGTGTGAACCGCGGTCGGCGTGAGCTTGCCCGAAGAAATGTCCGATATTTCAATCACCATTGATGTGGAGGTGTCGCCGAAAATCGCATAGTGTCCGTCGCTGGTGATGTCAATCGAGCTCGGATAAGTCGCGTCTTGCGAACTCAGGGTCGCAGTGGAGTACTGTTTGTCGCCATGTGAAACTGGGGGGCCAGCTGAAATATCAAACGATTCGATGGTGCCATCCGTGTAAGTGGCAACGAGCATGTTGCCGTGGGTCGCCATCCCGTTGATCATGCCGCTCGCCAATCCACTAACCGAAACGTCATTCATAAACGCAAGATTGCATCCTGCCAATATCCGAAATGTTCCGATGGTGTTCGAGCCCGTAAAGCTCGCATATAAATATTGGCTGTTGATAGCCAAACCGATGCCGTTCGAGGATCCGTCGTCCGTGGGAGACCCGGTGGCGCTGCCACCGACGGCCAAGGTGCTGACGACAATCCCGGTGATCTCTCCGGTCGAACTTTGCGACGCATACACGCACTGCTGATTTCCATTGTCGAGGACGCCAATCCGGTTTGTTCCAAAAAAGCCAGCCACATTGCCAAAACCACCGGTTTGCACTTGTTGCTTCAGGGTCAGGACACCATCCGGTGCTACTGTGTAGAAGCTGACACCGGGGTCGTCGTTGGTAATGACGTACTGAGCTGCGGCCATGCTGACTCCGCTCATGGCAACCGCACCTACCCCCAGCGCAACCGAACGCAATAACCAGGATTTCCACAGTCTCTTCATGACTTGATGGCTTGGGGTGCAGGCGAACCACTGAAGTAGATCACAGCTTGGGAAAGGGTACAAGGGAGCGCTATTTGAACGTAAAACGTGCTCGACCGCTGCTGCAATTAGTTGCGGGAAATAGGCAAATGCAGTTCAACAATTACTGCTTGCAGGCTGCAGCGCCCGCAGATTTATAAACTTTACCGTCCTTCATCACAAAGTCTACATTCTCCAGCAGGCTGATATCTTTTAGCGGATCTCCGCTCACGGCAATCAAATCCGCATATTTTCCCGCCTTGATCGACCCCAACTCATTCGAATGTCCGAGTAAATCCGCCGCATTTGATGTGGCCGCCTGAATCGCTTGCATCGGAGTCATCCCATACTTCACCATGAACGCAAACTGCTTTCCACTCGTCCCATACGCGCATACGCCTGCATCGGTGCCAAAGGACATCTTCACCCCAGCGCGCACCGCCTTGCCAAAATTCTCACGCTGGATTCGCGCCAGATCCCCTTCGTGCTGCAGGAAATCCGCCGGCATTTGCCCGGTCTTTCCTGCTGACTGGATACATTCGTCATCATAGATATCCATATCCAGATACGTGCCACGCTGTTTTGCCATTGCAATGAGCTCCTCGTCCAACATTTCCGCGTGCTCAATCGACGCTGCTCCAGAGAGAATAGCGTTTCGGATTCCCTCTGCCGCATGCGCATGTACCGCGACCTTAAGACCGAAATGTCTCGCCTCATCCACTCCAGCTTGCAGCTCTTCCTCGGTGAATTCAACCGATGCGGGACTGCTGCCATGCGTCAAGACTGCTCCCGTCGAGAGCATCTTGATGACATCGACTCCGTTATGTGCCAACAAGCGCACCTTTTGACGTACTTCCCACGGACCGTTTGCCTCACCATAATGCAGGTCCCACGGCAGTTGAATATCGGGAGCCTGTCCCGTCATCGCGCCAGCGCCACCCGTGATCGTGACATACGCTCCCGCCACAAACATCCTAGGACCGATCACATCTCCGCGAGCGATTGCATCTCGTAGCGCGACATCGTTCAATGCCCTATAAGTCCCTACGTCGCGGACCGTTGTAAATCCCGAGAACAGCATCGCACGCGCGTTGGGCACCGACTCTAGCGCGATCCGGGACGCTGTTTTGCGCAGCACATCGAACGGCTCTCCGTCGCTTTGCCCGTCTGCCACATGCGTGTGACAATCGATCAGCCCGGGCAAGACCGTCTTATCGGAAAGATCAATCAATGTAGCATTCGGAGGGAGAGCAATATCCTTGCCGACCACTTGGATCTTGCCGTCCTTAATCAGGATCACCTGATTAGTAAGTATGGTCCCTGAATCCGGATCAATTAATCGCCCCGCACGGACCACCGTCACCTGCGCTGCCGCTAAATGGACAATCGCCAGGACACCAACCACCAGAAAAGTATTTTTCAAGATTATCCCCGAGGTTACCGTTCGCAAGCTGCCGCCTCGTGCAACCCACTTTTGAAGTCCGCCGCCAGCAACTGGTGAAACAACTGCTCCCCGGCTTCCCGCCTCGCCGAGAGCCGTCCCGCACCATAAGCCCGCGATTTCAAGCCCTTTTGCACCGCCTCGCAAATTCCCAAATCTTCATCTTGCACTCGATTCCCCACCGCTACACTGCCTTCGTTGTAGGCGCGCGCTGACTCGCTTACATCGCTGAAGTAGAAATCAAAAACCACCCGGCAATGATCCACGTCAACCGGAATCACGAGATTTGTATCCAGATATCCTTCATAGCAGTTGAACATGAAATTCGGGTGCAGCCAGAAATACCAGGCTCGGTCGCCGCGGCGAGTTGTGCCCATCGCTGCATCTTCATTCGAACTCACCATCGGACTCGATTGCAGGCAATACCGGTCTTCGTTCTCGATTGTGTACTGCTTGTAATCTAAAACTGAATTGAGTCCTTTATGCAGATGTGGTACGTGATAGCCACCATCGAGATAGTTATCGACAAATACTTTCCAGTTACAGTGAATGTCATAAGTCTGACTTGCAAAATAATGCAGCTTACTCAATCCTAGCGGAGCCACACGCTTGACCAATCCACCGAGAAATTCCACCAGCGGGGCTGCATCTGCATCCAAATTCACAAATACAAACTTCTCCCAGGTATCGACTCTCACCGGTACCAGCCCATTGTCTTTGCGCTCAAAGTTCTTCACTCCATCGAACTCGGGCATACCTTTGAGCGCTCCATCCAATCCATAATTCCATCCGTGATAAGGACAGTGCAAAATTGAAGCCTGCCCACACGGCTCCGTCACCACGGCGGCGGCATGATGCCGGCAAACGTTATAGAAAGCACGCAATACGCCATCATTTCCGCGCACCGCTACTAGCGGTTCTCCAGCCACGGTCGCGGTCACAAATTGACCCGGCTTTTCTACCTGGTCCATACGCCCCATAACCTGCCATGTTCGTGAGAAAACTGTCTGTCTCTCCAGATCTGCTATTCGAGCGTCCACATACCATGGCGCAGGAATTGTCGACGCCTCGGCTAACGGCGCTGCGGCGTCATAGCTCGCCAGAATTTGTTCCACGCTCATTTCATTTTTTAAGCCGTTCTTCATGACTTCTTCCCCGCGACTTGTGCTTTGTCTGAACCGATTGCACGCCGCAGCAATTCGACAAACTGCTCCATGCGCTTTTCTTTCTCCTCGGGAATCGGTCCGGACTTTCGAAATAGCCCTGGATCTAACTCCTCAGTAAGCAGCGCGTCCTGAAAACGGTCCATCGTCCACTCCAGGATCGATCCGATCATGTCCACATCCAGGTCCGTTCGCAATTCGCCGCGTTTTACTCCGAAGGCCACGAAGTCACGCCATCCGTAAGGGTCTTCTGCCACCAAGAACCGATTGATTTCTCTACGCAACGCCAGATCCGTTCCGTAATTGCCAACTAGATAAATTCGATAGGATGACCAGTTGTCCCGCACCATATTTTCTGTGCGTCCCAGCCAGTACCGCAGCACTTCAAACAGTCCCCTGTCCTGCACTGCCACCGGGGCCTCCATATATTTCGGAAACGACTGTACCGCTTTCTTGTACGCCTCGAAGAACAATCCGTCTTTGCTCTTGAAATGCTGGAAAACCGATCCCTTGGCAATGCCCAACTGCGCCGCGATATCTTCCACCCGCGCCGCGCTATACCCGCGCTCCGCGAAATGCCGGATTGCGACCTCCACAATTCGCGCTCGTTTCGCCTCCGAGCGCGGGCGCGGCTTCGCGTCCCGCCTCATCTGCGTTGGTTTCGCCAGACTATTTGTAATTCCTTCCATGGCCCCCACTCCCAAAATATATTTGACCTGCGGTCAACGAAAGATACAGCACTCGGAAACCATTTTTCAATGGCTTTTTTCTTGACATTTCTTTACTTTCTTCAGCGGAAGAGTTTTCTTGTTTTGACCACCGGTCAGCAGCATGTCCAGCCGTTCCAAGTCGATGTATGACGCCGTAATTATTGGCGCTGGCCATAACGGTCTGACCGCTGGCGCGTACCTTGCTCGCGCTGGATATTCCACTCTAATCCTCGAGCGCCGCAACGTCGTGGGCGGGTGCTGTGTCACTGAAGAGATCGCCCCAGGGTGCCGCGCGTCCACTACTTCGTACATTGCGAGCATGCTTCGTCCTGAAGTCATCCGCGATCTTCATCTCGGCGACCACGGACTTCGTATGGTGTCCTGCGATCCGGCTTTGCAAGTTCCATTTCCCGATGGCCAACTTGTCTCCTGGTGGGCGAATCGCGATCAAGTCGTCGAAGAGCTTCGCAAGATTTCTTCCAGAGACGCTGAAACATTTGTACGCGTTGACGATAGTCTTAAGAAATTAGCGCGCTATCTGCAACCATTTTTTCTGGAGCCTCCACCCGAGCCGGGCACACAATCTTTTGATGGATGGTCTGATCTTTTCCGCGCGGGCAAACGGTTTCGCGGAATTTCCACCATAGAAATCTCGCAGCTTGTTTCGTTTCTGACTGGCAGCCTCGGCGACTTCCTTGACCGCAACTATGAATCCGAGAAGATAAAAACGCTTTTTGTCGCCAACAATGTCTATGGCAAGCATGGAGGGCCTTACCAACCCGGCACGGCGTTGGGCTTGCTGTTTCACTTACTAAGTGGCGGCGAGCATGAGCAACAAGGGTTTTACGGACACGTCATGGGTGGGATGGGCTCCATCACCAGGGCGATGGCTGCGGCGGCGCAAGCCTTTGGGGCAGAAATTCGTACCGGTTCACCAGTTCTGCAGATCGATTCGCGCGATGGCAGGGTGCGTTCCGTCGTTCTCGAAGATGGAACCGAAATCCGCGCCCGCGTTGTGCTCTCGAATGCCGATCCCAAGCGCACATTTCTCGGCATGGTTCCTGAACGCGATCTCCCGGCTGATTTCGTCCATGCTATTCGTGGCATTAAAATGGACGGCCCTTGCGCCAAGGTCAACATGGTTCTGGCTGAAGAGCCGCGTTTTACCGGTACTCCTGCGAACTATGAGCCGCAACAGCGGTCGCTTTTCACTTTAATTCCATCGCTGGAATTCGCTGAGCGTTGCTACGACATCGCGAAGTTCGGAGAAATTCCCGAACAGCTCTGGGTCGATTGCGTCATCGCTTCAAATGCCGACCCATCTCTGGCGCCTGCCGGCAGGCATGTGATGACCTGCTTTGTGCAATATGTTCCCTACAAACTTCGCCAAGGAGCTTCTTGTGGGACTTGGGACGACAATCGCGAACTGTTAGGCGACCGCGTGGTGAAAAAGATCGCGGAATATGCACCCAATGTTCCGGGGGCAATCGTCGCGCGCCAGGTTCTTACTCCGCTCGACCTGGAACGCACTTACGGGCTGACTGAAGGCAACATCTTCCACGGAGACTTGAATCTCGAACAATTATTTTTCAATCGCCCCGTCGCAGGATGGTCACAATATCGCACGCCGATCGCCGGCCTCTATCTTTGCGGAGCTGGAGCCCATCCCGGCGGCGGTGTCACTGGGGCTCCCGGCCACAACGCCGCGCATCAAGTACTGCGCGACTTGAAAAAAGGTAAGTTTAAAGAAGCCGTAGCATGAGCAGATGTAGGTGAAAGGAGATTTGAGATGTCCGAAACGCCTCAGCAATACACGCAACGCATTCTGTCGAATGCCCAGGGACAAGACCCAATCAAAATCCTATCTGCTACGAACAAGAAAATAACACGGCTCGTCAAAGGCATTCCTACTGCTAAACTCCGCAAGCGCCCTGGGCCTGATAAGTGGTCCGTGGCCGAAATTCTGGCTCACCTTGCAGACGTTGAAATCGTAATTGGATGGCGCATTCGCTCCATTCTCGGTGACCCTGGGACGCCCGTTCAAGCCTATGACCAGAACGCCTGGGTTATTTCCGGACACTACAACAAACGCGATCCTCGCAAATCCATTGAATTGCATCGCGTCGTCCGCGAAGCAAATTTATTGCTCTTCAAATCGCTTTTTCCCGAGCAGTGGAAGCACTACGGCCAACATGCCGAGCGTGGACAGGAATCCATTGAGCACATTGTGCGGATGGTGGCTGGACACGATGTCAATCATACTCACCAAATCGAGCGCATCTTGACTCCAATAAAGAAGTAACTACGACGCACATGGGAGCACTTATGGCTAAGCAAGGGATCCTCGAACGATTGAAACACGGCCCTGTTCTCGGCGATGGCGGCTACTTACTCGAACTCGAAAAGCGCGGATGGGTCCGTCCCGGCCCCTTTACTCCCGAAGTAGCGATCATTTACCCCGACGCGCTCCGCGAACTGCACATTGAATTTCGGGAAGCCGGAGCTGAAGTCCTCCAAGCCTTGACCTTCTACGCCAGCCGCGACAAACTGGCCACCGTCGGACTAGAAGACCGCGTAGACGACATCAACCGTAGTGCGGTTCGCGTTGCGAAAGAAGTAGCGGGCGAGCAGTGCTTAGTCGCGGGCAATCTGAGTCTGACCTGGATGTTCGAACCGAACAATCCCGCTGCCGCTGATCGCGTGCGTCAGACCTTCGACGAACAACTCAAGGTTCAGTGTGAGGAAGGCGTCGACTTCATCATCGGAGAAACATTCTCGTGGCTAGGCGAAGCGTTGCTTTGCGTTGAACGCGCCAGGAAAACCGGCCTTCCTGTAATGGTCACTATTTGCTTCGAAAACAAGGACGAAACCGCCGAAGGTGTGGACGCGGCCACCGCTGCCAAGACACTGTTAGACGCCGGCGCTGACATCGTCGGCATGAACTGCCTTCGTCCGCCGCAGCACATACTCAGACCCATGGAAGAGATGCGGAAGGCTGTCGACGGCTATCTTGCGTGCCAGCCCGTGGCCTATAACACACCGAGTGACAAGCCCGATTTTACAAGTTTGCCTGAGTTTCCCTATGCTTTGGATCCGCTTCAACTAACTCGTAAACAGATGGGAGACTATGCTCTGCGAGCGAAGGAAATCGGCATCAACTATATCGGCTCCTGTTGCGGATCGGTTGCTATGCACGTAAGAGAGATGGCCCGGGTGCTGGGCAAACTCCCGGCTGAGAGCCGGATTTGGAAGAAAGGCGGTGCTAAGCCGATGTCTGCCTATGAGTACTACGATCACGATCATGTCAGCGTGAAATGAAGTGTAAGCGATATTCGGGAATTTATCAGGATCTTCTATCGGTCCTCCTTTGCAACTAAAGCGTCGGTCATTCTATTCTTCCACCAGTTCTTGTACGGGTTTTGTAAGAGGTGAAATCGCTGGCTTGCTGGCGCGAGTAGTGGTGATCACAATTACGCTGACGAGCACGAGAAGGGTTCCGAGTAAGGTTCTTGGACCGACGGTTTCGCCTCCTAGAAAGTATCCGAGGGCCACGGCCACTACCGGATTGACGTAGGCATAGGTGCCGACTTTGGTTGGCGACTCGTGATGGATTAGCCAGACATAGGCGGTAAAACCCACAATCGATCCGGCCACGATCAAGTAGGAGAGCGCGAACCAGGCACCACGAGAGACGGTTTGAAGGTGAAATCCGCGAAACTCGCCGAGAATTGCGGCGGCCAGCGCCAGCATGATTCCCCCAGATAGCATCTGGGCTCCGGAGCTCATGACTTTTGATTCCGGCAATGGCAGTTTGCGAGTGAGTGCTGACGCAACCGACCAACTCATGGCGGCGATCACCAATGCAATCGCTCCTCTGTGATCAATAGGGACTTCATGCAAACTCCGGCTCAGCGAATTACTCATCAACACAGAAACGCCTACAATCCCTACCAAAAGAGCTAATGCGAGCCGGAACGTAAGCCGCTGGGTGCGTAGGAAAATAATTTCGGAAAGCGTCATGAATACGGGGATCGTGGCCAGCATGACGGCAGCGATTCCCGAAGGCACACGCTGTTCCGCCCAGAACAAAAGCCCATAATCGACTACGAAGATGCAAACCGCGAGAACCGAAGCCGCCAGCCACTCGCGACGCGTCGGCGATGGCGTACCTTTTAGGCGCATCCACGTAAAGAGCACGAATCCAGCAACGGAGAACCTCATGCTGGCAAGAACAAGTGGTGGAACCTCACGCACGCCCACGCGGATCGCCAGGAAGGTCGAACCCCAGACAAAATAAATTATGGAAAAAGCCAGCACGGTCTTCCATGCTGGAGGACGAACTGAAGCTTCCATGTGAAATAGATCAAGAGAAAGGGGGTAAGGACGCAGAGTTTTTCTCTCCAGTATCCCTAGTCATTATGCTATTCTAGTGATCCAATTAGGGAGGTGTACCATGAAATACACAGACGAACTCGCCAACCAATCCTCCTTTCAAGCGGAGCAGTAAGCGCCGCAGAGGATACCCCTCAGAAACTCGAGTCAAGAAAGGTCATCGTGTCGTTCACGGTGATAAGGACCTCATCGAAAAATTGGGGCGCAATGACTTGTGTCCCTGCGGTTCCAGGCGGAGCTTTCAAGAAGTGCTGTATGCAATCCGGCTTCTTTGATGGCAGCCGTCGCAATTACTTTTTTCCGAGAATGAATTTCATGATCTCCGGGGCGTCTTCACGTCGCCCCGGAGGCGGATCACAAACCGGACAGCGTCATGTACTTGAGATTTGTAGTTGCAGATATCGACGAAGTTTCCGGGCGAGAGCTTGGCGTGTTCCATGCTGTCCGTAATCTGCGGGAGGTGGGAAATCTTTATGCCTACGAAGAAGAACATCACGATTCCGTTCGACAGTGGTTCAACGAAAACTTGGAGCGGCCAACCCGTTTCACTGCCTCTAAACCTCCGTTCTATCGCAAGCAGAGCAAAGCGCTTTCGTGGTTCAAGGATAGTGCTCATGAACATATTGCGCGTGTGCGAGAGTTGGTGGCAATCCTACAGAACCACGGCGTTCCAGTTCGAATGTTGAAAACAGATCGCGTCGGATACGTTGTTTACGAAGATGAATATCAAGTCGTAGCGGAGCCGTTTGCTGATGTCCAGTGTTGAGTCGCAGGTCTCAAATTATCAATTACAAATTTACTCAATTGCCAACTCGCTCAAGAACTCCCAATCCAAATTCCCACCGCAAACACCAATGCTCCTCCCACGACCACCTGAAAAGCGGCTGAGAGCAACGGAGTATCCATATAACGATTCCGAATCCAGGCAATAGTGGCCAGTTCCATTGCCACTATGATTACGGCTGCAATAAACGCGGCATGAAAATCGTTAATCAAAAATGGAAGCGTATGCCCAATTCCGCCAGCCGCCGTCATTAATCCTGTGACTGCACCGCGCAGCACGGGACGGCCACGACCGGTCATCGATCCGTCATCTGAAAGGGCTTCGGCGAATGCCATCGAAATTCCCGCACCGATCGATGCCGCCAAGCCGACCAGTAAGGCATCGTGACTGCTTCTTGTGGCAAACGCCGCCGCGAACACCGGAGCCAGTGTCGATACGGATCCATCCATCAGCCCGACCAAGCCTGGCTGTACGATCTGTAATACAAATAAACGGCGCTGCGCTTCCTCTTCCGTCTTTTTTACGGTCAAGGGAATGCTTTCTTGCATGGCGCCGGCGGTCACCTGGTGCTTGCGTTCGATCTCCTCTAGGTCGCCTAGCAGCTTACGGATCCCCGCATCCGTTACCTGCTCAATCGCCTTCTGATAGAACTGACGCACCTCCAGCTCCATCAGTTCGGCCTGCTTCCGCACCTCGGCAATTTTCAAAGGGCGCGCCAGCCAGAATGGCTTTCGTGGCGCGAAGCCCTTCACATCGTCGCGGCGGATGAGCGGAATGTGCTCTCCGAAACGCGAACGGTAGGTTTCGATCAGCATCGAGCGGTGCTCCCATTCTTCTTTTCCCATGTCATCGAAGAGCTTCGCCGTGGCCGGATAGGTTTCGCGCAGGCCCTCGGCGAAATCGGCAAACACGCGGCCGTCTTCTTCTTCCAGTGAAACGGCTAGCGCCAGAATCTCGCGCTCCGTCAAATCTTTGAATTTTCTTGCCATGCCGACAAGTGTACTGTTTCTGGATTCTGTTTCAAGATGTTGGGCTTGCTTTGGCCTTAATTGTCTAAATACCTTGGTGGCTGTTTTCCCGGCCAACTGGCGCGGCGGAACCGCTTACCCGGCAACTCTTGCCTTAGGGTTCCTGGCATGGTTTGCCCACAATAGCTGTGCCCAGTGGATCCCGTGAAGGTTGATTCCTTGCAATCACCACAAAACGCTCCAACACTTTTCCCGCACGACTTCGCGAGCGAGTGGAGACGGGCTTGCTTTAACACCAGCAGGTTCGCGAGGAAATTCGGCATCGGCTCATTATCATCTTCCGCTACCGAATTCCCCGCTGAATGCTCGTTCAACTTTCACATCGAGGTGCATCAATGTCGATCTCTGGATTTTTAAGTGGTATCTACAATCAGAATCAGGCGAGCGCCAGCAGTCCGTATGGGGAGAACATGCAAAAGCTGAGTCAAGATCTTCAGTCCGGCAATCTGTCGGGGGCGCAGTCTGATTTCGCCACCGTGCAGGCGGCTTTTTTGCAATCGGCCACCGGTACGACGTCCAGCTCTACCGCGACCAACCCGGTCGCCCAAGCTCTTAGCCTGCTTGGGACCGATCTAGAATCTGGCAAACTCTCATCGGCTCAAAACGATTTCTCTACCGTCCAACAGGATATACAGAGTCATGGCACACCCGCAGCCAACCACTTCCGCCATGGCAGCAGTCTCGGCGGCAACGGAATTTCCAGCCCCTCGAATACTACCGACATTGCCACCGCTCAACAGACGTACGCTACCCTAGAGCAGGAACTGCAACAGTCCGCACTCGGCAGCGGAACTGATTTAGGCGCACTGTTAGCGCAATCCCCCATATCAGTAAACGCCTAATCGTGGTCGTGGTTGAGAGTTGCGTCCGGTTTGAACCTGCCAAATCGATCAATGACTATGACCGCCGTTTGAACGGAACTAAGTGGCCCCTGAATAGAAAAACAGCCATACACTGTCAGCAAAAACCTTTGGCTGACGGCGTATGGCTGATGTGAAATCAGATTTCTTAAAGCTTAACGTGACAACTGTTTACCGCTCTGCCCTCATTGTCTCGATGGCATCGTGCAGCTCGCGCTCGGCGGCATGAAGATGTTCTTCCGCCTTGGCACCGTGGCCTTTCATGTCGTAGTGGTTGGCGGAGCGGGCGTTATCCATCTCATGAATCGCTTCTTGTACGTGATTGTGGACCGCATCCAGGTCGTGCCAATCATGAACCCTATCGGCAACGGCGACCCCAGCAGCAAATGACAGGCAAACAGCAAGAACTGCAACTACCATCGTTTTCGTCATTATCTCTGTCTCTCCTCTTGAGTTGTTAGATTGATTGTCCCGGCACGCACGGCTACTCGCCATTTTCCCCAAACGACAACCCTAGTGTCAAAAAGAAACAAGACATCCTAGTGTTACGAGAGATACGTGTCGTTTGTGTCCGTCTTTGCGGAGCCCCCTAGCTTCACGCGGCAGTGGAATCCCACTCATCGCAAAGTGCGCAATGATGGGGCTCCAGGCCTCGTATCAATTGTTTTATGACGGAAGGTGGTGAACGAAACGGGAATAAAATGGATTAGTTGGGACGTGCAATCGATGGGGTTCGCAAGTTACCTAGCGGCGCTCCCTTGCAGTGGAGATGAACTCGGAACCTCCAGCCTTGGACGGTTCATGGCGATAAGAAACTGGCCTTTACAATTGATACATTTCGCCTGGGCAAACAGAATTATCTTCCCTGGCCAATTTTGGATTGTTTGTTTCTTGCAGAGCGGGCATTCAATTTCGTGTCTATCCAAAGCAAAATCGATGAGATCGAGTTTCGCCATAACTTGTCTCCCACAGGGGCGATAGCTAATGAGAAGCCGAGGGAAAATGCTGCCAGCGACGTTTCCCCGCTCGCTGCCTGTACCCGCTTGAAACCAGCCTAACCGCGATATCCTGATTGTGTCGGTACGATA
>Ga0209169_10000067_pt1 | contig 58280 bp, 58 predicted proteins | sample HubBroMetageWRM4_FD_188346 | JGI IMG/M metagenome (GOLD analysis project Ga0209169, IMG submission 188346) | Warmed soil microbial communities from the Hubbard Brook experimental Forest, New Hampshire - Hubbard Brook CCASE Soil Metagenome WRM 4... | ecosystem: Environmental > Terrestrial > Soil...
GAGCGGCAAACCCTCGAGCGCATTAATGCCGTCCGCGCCGACGATCTTTGGCGACCGGAGCAGCACAGCCTCGTCGACAAGGTCGGCGGCAACAAGCGAGGCCGCCAATGTCGGGCCGCCCTCCACCATTAGACGCGTTATGCCACGCTCGGCGAGCAGCTTGAGCACCGCGGACATATCGAACGATCCGTCACGGTTGGGCACTCGCATGATGTGCGCCCCGGTGACGGCTAAGGTTTGCTCACGCTCTGCCGCCGCGTTTGCACCGGCAATCACCCACACTGGCACCTCGCGGGCGGTTCGCATCAGGCGCGAGCCTTCCGGCAACCGTAGCTCGCCGTCGAGCACGACACGAACCGGGGAATCTTTCTCCATGCCCGGAAGGCGGCAGGTCAGGAGCGGATCGTCCGCCAGCGCGGTGCCGATGCCGATCATGATGGCATCGCTTTGCGCGCGGAGGAGGTGCACGCGATCGCGCGCTTCGCTGCCGGTGATTGTAACCGGCCGCCGCCCGGCCACCGCAACCTTGCCATCCGCGGAAATCGCAAGCTTCAGCGTCACGTGGGGCCGCCCATCGCGGACACGACGGATGTGTCCGGCATGATCGCGGCGCGCCTGTTCCGCGCCGACGCCAATATCGACATCGATCCCTGCTGCGGCCAGACGCGCATGCCCAGCCCCGGCTACCTTTGGGTTGGGGTCCTCCAACGCTGATACGACCCGCTTAATTCCAGCGGCAATGACGACGTCCGTGCATGGCGGCGTTTTGCCGTGGTGCGTGCACGGTTCGAGCGTGACGTAGAGCGTTGCGCCGCGAGCCGCCTTGCCGGCCCGCCTTAAGGCCTCCACCTCCGCATGGGGACGGCCGCCGTGTTGGGTCCAGCCGCGACCGGCGATGATGCCGTTACCGACAACGACTGCGCCGACTGCGGGATTTGGCCAAGTACGCCCGAGACCACGCCGTCCCAGTGCCAGCGCCAACGCCATGAAGCGCTGATCGCCGCCGACGGCTTCGGCCGACCGATTCACTTGCGCGCGATCTCGGCGGCCTCTTCGCCCGATAGTTCGGCCAGCGCCGTCTCGAAGTCCTTGGCCTCGCGGAAATTGCGATAAACGGAGGCGAACCGCACGTAAGCTACATCATCAAGGTCGCGCAAAAAGGCCATCACTGTTTCGCCGATAGCCTCCGAGGAAATTTCGCTTTCCCCCTGGCTCTCGAGCTCGCGCACGATCTTTGAAACCATTTGGTCGACCCGCTCCGGTTCAACCGGACGCTTGCGCAATGCGATTTGCACCGAACGCATAAGCTTGTCGCGATCGAATGGGACGCGGCGTCCGTTGCGCTTAATGACGATCAACTCGCGCAACTGAACACGCTCGAAAGTCGTAAAACGGAAATTGCAGGAAAGGCAGATGCGGCGGCGGCGGATGACCGACGAATCTTCGGTCGGCCGCGAGTCTTTCACCTGGGTGTCGAGACTTCCGCAACTCGGACAGCGCATTCCCCGTCCTCGGCCTCAATTTTGATAGATCGGGAAGCGATCTGCCAGCCGCTTCACCTTGTCACGCACGCTCGCCTCCGCCGCCGGGGCGGCGTCGGTCTTATTTCGCGAAAGCCCCTCAAGAACCTCCGCTATCATCTCGCCGATCTGGCGGAATTCGCCAATACCAAAGCCGCGGGTTGTGCCTGCGGGCGTGCCGAGACGGATTCCGGAAGTGACCGTCGGTTTCTCCGGGTCAAAGGGTATCCCGTTCTTGTTGCAGGTGATCAGCGCCCGCTCCAGCGCTGCTTCGGCGACCTTGCCCGTAAGCCCCTTCTTGCGAAGATCCACCAGCATGAGGTGGGTGTCGGTGCCGCCCGAGACGATGTCGAGGCCGCCCGACTTTAGCGTTTCGGCAAGCGCCTTCGCATTCTCCAAGACGTTCTTCGCGTAAATCCTGAAGGACGGGCGAAGCGCCTCGCCGAAGGCGACTGCCTTGGCGGCAATGACGTGCATCAGCGGCCCGCCCTGCATTCCCGGAAACACCGCGGAATTCAGCTTCTTCGCCAATTCCTCGTCGTTGGAAAGGATGGTGCCGCCGCGAGGTCCGCGAAGCGTCTTGTGGGTCGTCGTGGTGACGACATGGGCGTGCGGCAGCGGGCTCGGATGAACGCCGCCGGCAACGAGGCCTGCGAAATGCGCCATGTCGACCATCAGATACGCGCCAACATTGTCAGCGATTTCGCGAAACCGGCGAAAATCGATGATGCGCGGATAGGCCGATCCGCCGGTGATGATCACCTTCGGCTTGTGCTGCGCGGCCAGCCGCTCGACCTCGTCCATGTCGATCAGATGATCGTCCCGGCGCACGCCGTAAGGTACCGGCTTAAACCACCGGCCGGACAAATTGACCGGCGAGCCGTGGGTCAGGTGGCCGCCGGCGGCCAGATTGAGCCCCATGAACGTGTCGCCTGGTTGCATCAACGCCATGAAGACTTCGGCGTTGGCGGAAGCTCCCGAGTGTGGTTGCACGTTGGCGAAAGAGCAGCCGAACAGCTTTTTCGCCCGGTCGATGGCGATTTGCTCGGCAATGTCGACGAACTCGCAGCCGCCGTAATAGCGCTTGCCCGGCAAACCCTCGGCGTATTTGTTGGTCAACACCGAGCCCTGCGCTTCCAATACGGCGCGGCTGACAATGTTTTCCGACGCGATCAACTCGATCTCATGGCGCTGGCGGTTGAGTTCGCCATCGATCGCCTTGGCAATCTCCGGATCGCTTTCGCCAAGCATCGCGGAGAAAAAGCCCTCGGCCGAAGGCGCCAAATCCTGCCGCACGGACATGCCATTCCCCTGCTCTTTCTATGCTGCGGGAGGTACGCTGTCCGCCGCGGAGACGCAAGGTCTTGGGAATGCCGGTGGCTAAGTGCCGCTATATTTGGGATCGGCCCTGTCAAGCCGCGATCGCAACAGCCTAGGCCTGCCGCAAAACTCCCTAGCTGGTCGCAAATTTCCCGTGTTACGGTCCGGAGCGATAATTTTAATGTGCGATCAGGGGGGCTCGATCATGCACACATTGTTGACTCACGGGTCACGTGACCAATCCACCGCGAAACGCTTATCCAGATCGCTGCGAACGGGGACCCGCTTTAGCCTCGTTGTCGCGAGCGCGGTCGGGATCGCTGCCGGATTTTGCTCGGCGGCCGATGCCGAGGTCAAGAAAGTCGCTTATCCCGAAGTGAAGGTGACGATCGACAAGGTTTACAAACCTGATGCCGGGTTCGATCAGATGCGCGCCGCGCTGGCCGGCGCCGTAAAAAAGAAAGACGTAAACGCGCTTTCCAAGCTGATCGCGCCGACGTTTCTTTGGATGATCGGCGGTGAGCCGGCGGAACAATTGGATCTGGGCCGCGATGCCGTTCAAAATTTTAAGGTCGCGTTCGGCTTCCGCGCGCTAGGCAAAGACGCGGACGGCGGCGTGTCCGATGGCCCTTATTGGGAGACGCTCGCCTACTTCGTCGGCGATGCCAACTATTACGCCGCCAGCGAGGCCGGCAATCTCATCTGCGGACCGCTCGGCGCCAGCGCGGCCGATGAGGAGGTCTTTGAGCAAGCACGCAAGAAAGTCGAGTCCGGCGACGACGGCGCCGAATGGTATTTCACGCTGGCCAACACCGACGTTGCCAAGGCGCCGGGCGATGCCGGCGCTCCCATCGCCAAGATCGGAACCATCGCGCTACCGCTGCTCAGCGTGTTTCCGACGGCGCCGCAGGGACAACCTGCGCCGCAACCAACCCACTTCGAGCTGTTGCTGCCGTCAGGCAAAAGCGGCTGGATTCCTGTCGCCGCAGTCCGCCCGTTGTTTGGCGAGCATCTCTGCTACGTCAAGACACCGGATGGACAATGGAAGATCGCATCGTTCAATCAACCCAGCCAGTAACGCGGCGCGCTTTTCATTTGCAGTAGGTGTGCACCGACCGGGGTAAGTTGCCAAGCCGGATACCAGCCGCTGTATTGTTGACTACTGCAAGGCAGAAAAGCGCCGAACCGCGATTTTTGACGCTTACAGGCTGGTCGTTGCGGGAGGGAGGTTATCCTTCCCGTAAATATCCTCGCGGAACTGCACCACGCCGTCTTCGGTCGCCCATCCGGTGATGTAGACCCAATGCAGCGGCACCGGCTTCTTCAGTTCGATGTTCTTCTGGTCGCCGGACTTGATTACACGGTCGATGTCGGCAAGCGACCAGCCTTTCGTGCCTTCGAGCAACCAAACGACGAGTTGCCTGACGTTCTGCACGCGCACGCAGCCCGAGGAGTGAAACCGGAAGTCGTCGCCGAATAAATTCTTCAGCGGCGTGTCGTGCATGTAGACGCCGTACTGGCTCGGAAAATTGATGCGGATCGAGCCGAGCGAATTGAAGCTGCCGGGATCCTGTTTGAACGAATAATGCGTCGCGTCTTCCGAGTACCAGTTGATCTGCGACGGCTCGAGTTCTCGGTGGCTTGAGTCGAAAATGCGGATGTGATTGCTGGACAGATAGTCCGGCTGACCCTGCATTTTCGGGATCAAATCCTTCTGCACGATCGACGGCGGTACCGTCCAATACGGATTGAAGTTGATCTGGATGATCTTCGAATTGATTTCGGGCGAAGCGCGATCGGGCTTGCCGACGACCGCGGTATGGCGTGACACCGCCGCGCCATTCTCGATGGCTTCGATGCGCGCCGCCGGGAGATTGCAGACGACATAGCGCGGACTCAAATTCGCGCTCAAAGCGCGAAGGCGAGCCAGGTTGACTTTGAGCTGGGCGAGGCGGGCCGGCGCCGGCACGTTGAGGGTGCCCAGGGTTTCCCCGCGGATCACTCCGTCGGTGGTCAAACCATGGCGTACTTGAAAGCGGCGGACCGCCGCCTCAACATACGAATCGTAGATTTCGTTGCCGACAGCATTCGGATCGATGTCGCCTGAGGCCACGAGGCGGGCGCGAAGCGCCGGCACGCTCGGATGGCGATCGCCGAGGCGCAGTACGCTGACCGAGGGCACTTGCGGCCAGCCGCCGCGAGCGACGATGTCGGCGTACCGCTCGATGGCTTTTTCCGTAGTGTGCGCAGTCGCCGCCGAGACGGTCGGTTCCGACGGAGTCGGCATATGGATGGTGCGGGACGCGTCATCGAAGGATTGGCCGAACTGCCCGCGCTGCGTATCTCCGATCAGAGCATCGAGCGCCTGATCTTCGGCTAAAGCCGCACGGGCAGCCCATTGCGCGCCTGCCAGCGCCGCCGCCGCGCCGCCAAGCCGCTTTAGAAAATTGCGCCGGTCCGTCCGACGACCGTCCCGATGACCGATGTCCCTCATCGACGCTTACCTATACACGGCATATGGGCCGAATTTGGCCGACGCCGGAATAGCATAACGCGTTCACGCTTCGACAGGGCCTGCCCGTTGGGATACCGGCCGACAAAAAAGAAGCCCCGGCGCTGAGCCGGGGCCTAAGAGTTCGCACCGCAGAAGGGAACGGCTGCTTAGAGCCGATAAAGAATCTGATCGGTCCAGAAACGCTCCAGACGATGCAATGCTTTGTTGAGGACCCCGAACTCGTCGGCGTTGATGCCGCCCACTTGTTCCACGGTCCGCACATGCTTGTGGTAGAGCCCATCGACAATGTCACGCACTTCGCGGCCCTTGTCGGTGAGCTTGATACGCACCGAGCGCCGGTCGATGCGCGAACGCTGATGGTCGAGAAATCCCATCTCCACCAGCTTCTTGAGATTGTAGGAGACGTTGGAGCCAAGATAATAGCCGCGGGTGCGCAATTCGCCCGCGGTCAGCTCCTTGTCGCCGATATTGTAGAGAAGCAGCGCCTGTACCGAATTGATATCGGCGCGGCCCCGGCGGTCGAATTCGTCCTTGATAACGTCGAGTAACCGCCGATGCAGGCGCTCGACCAAAGTCAGCGCCTCAAGATAGTGTGGCCGAATATGGTCGAACCGCACCTCACGCTCGGCGGGCTCGACCGTCTTGACGACGGCTTTCATGAGTAGACGCCTTTCCCAAAGTTCTTTTTTAGTCGCGACGGGCCCTGTTTCCCGTCGTACCGAGACCCTACCCATGACGGTCTAAGATCAGCTTAAATAACAGGCTAAAAATAGGGTTTATTCGCCACAGTAGACGAGATGTTTAAGCGTGTATTTGCAATGACTTTCGAGAGATTTTGTTCATCTTATTTATCGGGCGAATTGTGGCGGGTAACACCCTTTAGCCGAGCGTAAACGGCGGGAAAACTTCGCCCGGTCGCTCGGCGGCCACTGGCACTGACAACGACTCAGCTACAATCCGAAGCGTGTTCGCGCTCGTAGCTGCTGCGGTCGCGTTTGTTCGTTTCCTGGCGGAGACTCTTAGATCCATGCTTGATTGGGACAATATGAGTAGTGACGAGAAACTCGAAGCGCTTCGCCGCGACTTGGCGCGGCTCGTCGCCGCCGTTCACGCGGTAACCTCCGATGTCGACGAGATGTGGGGAGCCGTGCAAGGAACGACGCCCGAAGTGGCGAAGATCAGTAAGGAAGTCGCTACCTTGAAGTCGCTGTGGCCCTACACGCGCAAACATTCAGGCGTGGCCTGAAGAGCGCTCAGCGCGCAACATTCTCTCAGAGGCAGAATCTTCGGTCGTCTTAGGCGGCGCGTTCGGCCGGCTCTGCCACGTGATCGGCGGGCGGCGCGATGTGTTCGGTAATCGGGGCGACGTGTTCGGCGGCCGCGGCGATATTTTCGACAGCTTCCGTCGATCCAATTTTGCCGGATTCGCGCTTGGCGTCACGTTCCTCGAGTTCGGCCATGTGCAAGTAGTGGCGCGCTACCTTGAAGTACCGCTGGCGCACGTCAAAGCTCGGCGCGGTTTCGGCAAGGTGCAAGTTTTCAGTCGCGCGGTCCCGATACCGCCGCGCCCTTACCCAAAATCCAAGCTCGCCCACAGGTTCGCTACTTGGCACGTTGCCACCCACAAGATGCAGCATGAACGCATACTGACTGTGGCGAGGCGAACGGCACACGGCTCTCGCGCACTACAGGCTTTGGCCTATACCGCGATTCGGTCAAGCGAGCGCAAAGCGTAATTCACAATTTCTTGGCCGCCCTGTGGGGAAGTTCCGCCGTGCGCTTTTGGGCCGCTCAAACGCGAAACGACGCGGCTATTGCCTAAGCCGTTGCCGCCGCTTAGTTATGCGCGACCCGGGGGAGTGTCCCGAGCGGCAAAGGGGGCGGACTGTAAATCCGCTGGCTTACGCCTTCGTAGGTTCGAGTCCTACCTCCCCCACCACGGCCTCCGGATGAGCTCCCTCTTTGCGCGACATGGTACGGCGATGGATGCGGCTTATGACGCATAAGCATTCGTCCGTCGGCAAAGGGTCATCTCAGTGAGGAATCCCCGCCCCTTCCGCCGCGGCAAAGGGTTCTTTCGCTCGAAAAGCACGAACCGCGAAACAAAAAGTTCCAGTGACGGTAGGGTCATCCTCTACGGCTGGCACACCGTAACGGCAGCGCTCGCCAACCCCGAACGGCGCATTCGCAAGCTCTGGGCAACCGAGAACGCTGCACGGCGCCTCGCCGAAGCGGGGGCGAGCTCACCGGTGCCCCCGGAATTGGTGCGGCCTGACGTTATTGCAGCGCGGCTGTCGCCCGACGCCGTCCATCAGGGGCTGCTTGCCGAGGCCGATCCCCTGCCCGCCCGAACACTTTCGGACTTGCCGGCTGCACGTCTCGTGCTGGTGCTCGATCAGATCACCGATCCGCACAACGTCGGCGCGATACTCCGCACCGCCGCAGCATTTGCCGTGGGCGCTATTGTCACGACGGCGCGTTACAGCCCGGAAGCGACCGGTGTGGTCGCCAAATCCGCCTCAGGTGCGCTGGAGTGGGTTCCGATCGTCCTTGTCACCAATCTTGCGCGAGGCCTCGAGGAATTGAAGGAGCGTACTTTCCAGGTCATCGGACTAGACGGCGAAGCGCCCGACGATTTAAGCGCGCTCCCGCTCGCACCGCCTTTGGCGCTGGTGCTCGGCGCCGAGGGCACAGGCTTGCGACAAAAGACGCGCGCGACATGCGATCGGCTGGCGCGCTTAAGCCTTCCAGGCGCGGTGAAAAGCCTGAACGTGTCGAATGCCGCCGCGGTCGCGCTTTACATCGCCACCAGCCGGCTCCAACCGTAGCGACGCAAATTCCTGCTAGCCGCGCACTGCGAGCGGCGGATGGGAGACGTGCCGCGCCGAAATGTACGGAAACTGTCTGGGCGCCGCGAGGCCAGTGGTCGGCGTGTAGGTCTTGAACGAAACCATCAAATTCGGACCCGAATATTCCGGTCCCTGGTTCACGATATAGAGGGACGGACCGGGCCTATAAGCCGCCCGCGGCCGGCAAGCGACACACGGTGGTGGACCGCCGCAAGGGCCCGCGCCGCATCCTGCTGCAAAGCCGCCGCAAGCACCGAAGTAGTCGCCGGGGTATCTGCAGTCGCCAAAACCGTTGGTGTCCCAATGATCGACGGCGACGGGCGCCGGGGCAACAGCAACCGGCTCGAAAGGAGATAGGGCGGGAAGCGCTCGCCGATAGTGCGCAACGCAAGGCATCCCGCAGGGACCCCGGGCAAAGGCTGGATTCGGAAGAGGCGCCACCAATGCGGGACCCGGCGATGGGCCGCATCCGTCACAGCCCGCGAACGCGGCTGCCGTGAGGCTTGGAAAGACAAGCAGAGCAAACGCTAAGGCAAACGCACGCTGCAGCGACATGATAACCCCCAAACAAACCGAACCGACGCGACGGAGAAAACTCTTAGGACGGCGGTAAGCTTAAGAAGCGAGGTCGCGCCAATTGGTTTACAGTCGCCAGCGTCCGCCGGTTAATTGTGCGGTAACATTAACTATCTCCTACGAAATCCGGTTCCCCTCTGCACTCCGAAGCTTACGGTGCCCCCCCGCGACCGCGACTTTCGGCTTACGACCTCTGGCGGACAGACAGCCGTATCCACCGCGGATACCGTGGTTAATTGACTGGCGGCGGGCCACACGCGGGCTCGATCAGCCCGCAGGAACAATTGGGGAGAACGTCCATGACAGCTATGGCGCTCGGTGGCGAACCGCGCACGGGGGGCATGACCAGCGAACAAAGGCTCGTCATCTTTGCCTCTTCGCTCGGCACGGTGTTCGAGTGGTACGACTTTTACATTTACGGCACGCTGGCCATTTTCTTGGCGAAGTACTTCTTCTCCAACGTGCCTGCGAACGTCGCGTTTATTTTCACGTTGCTCGCCTTCGCGGCAGGCTTCGCGGTGCGCCCCTTCGGAGCGCTGATTTTTGGCCGGCTCGGCGACAAAATCGGCCGCAAATATACCTTCCTCGTCACCATGTCTTTGATGGGCGTCGGCACGTTCTTGATCGGCCTCCTGCCGGGTTATGCGACGTGGGGCATTTTGGCGCCGGTCGTGCTCATTCTCTTCAGACTGGTACAGGGCCTGGCGCTCGGCGGTGAATATGGCGGAGCGGCGATTTATGTCGCTGAGCATGCGCCGGCAAACAAACGCGGCTTCTACACTTCCTGGATTCAAACGACAGCCACGCTTGGGCTGTTCATGGCGATCCTGATTATTCTCGGCATCCGCACCTGGATGGGCGAAGCGGCTTTCGGAGACTGGGGCTGGCGTATTCCGTTCCTGCTTTCCGCAATCCTGCTCGCGGTTTCGATCTGGATTCGGCTCAAACTCAATGAGTCCCCGCTGTTCCAGAAGATGGTTGCAGAGGGCAAGCAGTCGAAGCGGCCGCTCGCGGAGGCCTTTGGCCAATGGAACAACGCCAAGATTGCGCTGCTGGCGCTGTTCGGCGCCACTGCCGGCGAAGCCGTGGTCTGGTACGGCGGCCAGTTCTACGCGTTGTTCTTTCTCACCCAGACCATCAAGGTTCCGAGCGTTACCGCGCAAATCATGATCGCAGTCGCGCTCGCGCTCGGCACGCCATTCTTCATTCTGTTCGGCTGGCTGTCCGACAAGATCGGCAGAAAACCGATCCTGTTGGCAGGCTTTGCTCTGGCGGTGGTAACGTACTTCCCGATCTTCGAGGGCATCACCCACTTCGCCAATCCGAAGCTCGAACGTGCGCTGGCCACAGCGCCGGTAACGGTCACGGCCGATCCGGCCAAGTGCTCGTTCCAGTTCAAAGCGACCGGCACTGAAAAGTTCACCACCCCTTGCGACGTCATCAAAGCGGCGCTGGTCGGGTTGTCGGTTAATTACGATAACGTGGCGGCTCCGTCCGGGACCGTCGCGAGCGTCAAAATCGGCGATCAAACCATCGCTGGCGACTCGCCGGACGCCGCCAAGACGATCGCGGCCGCCATCAAAGCGCACGGCTATCCGGCTGGCGCCGATCCGAATGACATCAACTACGTCATGACGGTGATCTTGCTGGCGATCCTGGTCGTGTATGTGACCATGGTCTACGGGCCGATTGCTGCCTTGCTGGTCGAGCTGTTCCCGACCCGCATCCGCTACAGCGGACTGTCGCTGCCTTACCACATCGGCAATGGCTGGTTCGGCGGCTTCTTGCCCGCGACCGTCTTCGCCATTGTTGCGGCAACCGGGAACATCTACTCAGGTTTGTGGTATCCGATCGGCGTCGCGGCGCTGAGTTTCGTGGTCGGTATCATTTTCCTGCCCGAGACCAAGGACCGAGATATTACGCATATCTCGTAAGGCACCACACCCACGCGAAGGACGGGACGGCGCACGCGCCGTCCCGTTTTTCATTCACGGCGCACGCATGAACTCGGCAACGCGTTCGCCGATCATCATCGCCGGCGTGTTGGTGTTGGCCGAAACAATTCGCGGCATGACCGAATTGTCGGCGACGCGCAGGCCCTCGACGCCATAAACGCGGCATTGCGGATCGACGACGGCCATCGGGTTGTCGGCCGCGCCGATGGCGCAGGTGGAGCTCGGGTGAAAGCTGGAGCCGGTTGCGGCTACCAGGTCTTCGTCCGAGAGCGGATACGCTTTCGAGGAATCGGCAACGAGCCGCCCTGGCTTGATGGCGGCGCCGATTGCCGCGCGCCGCAGCGGCGCGGGCGCGGCCAAAACCGCCGTAGCGCCGGCCGCCTTCACCAGACCGGCCAAGCCGACGTCGTTGATCAACCGCAACGGCGCTTGCCGCGGCATCAGGTAGATTTCGTCAAAACACTCGCGCACCGCCGGCTGAAGCAGCAAGCTTTCAGCGAGCCGCGCCGAGATGATCATGCGCTTTAAGTCAATGTCTTCGGCGAGTAGCCGCTGTTCGACCACAAGCGGGACATGCGGGTCTGAGGATTTTAGTTTCACAAAGCCACGCGACAGCGGCGAGTAAACGCAAGCCGCAATCATCGCCATGTGCCGACCAAACGGCATTGAGCTGACGCGACCGGTATAAAAGTGAAAGAGATCGCCGGCCGGACAGCCTTCAAGGCCCGAGGAAAATCGCATGGCGGTCATGATGTAGTGCTGGGCGGCAGCGGACAGGCGCGAGTTGGGTTTGAGCATCACCGCGAAGTGCAGTTGCGGATGGTTCTGGAAATTTCGACCGACCCCGGGCCGGTCCGCGGTCACGGTTATGCCGAGCGTGCGCAGCTCTTCGGCCGGACCGATGCCCGATCGCAGCAAAAGCGCGGGAGAATAAACGGCGCCGGCCGAAACCACGACTTCAGGCGCCGCGACGGTTGTCACCTCGCCTTCCCGTTCGATCTCCACACCGCTTACACGCGTACCCGCAAACTTAATGCGCCTCGCCAGCGTGCCGGAAAGGATTTCCAGATTCTTCCGCGCTCTTGCTTCCACCGTCAGATAACATCGTGCGCTGGTCGCACGTTCGTCATCGTGGCTCAAAGGCGCGGGGAAAAATCCGTCCGCATCGGTATCGTAGATGTTTTGGTGCGACGCCATTCCGCGCGCCGTCGTGGCTTGTTGAAGCCGGTGCATGTAAAGCGGCCAGGTTTCCCGCGGAATGCGGCGCACGGCATTGGGACCGCGAACATTGCGCGGAGGCGATTGATCGTCGGCATCGTCGATCATCGACTGAAAGGTCGGCAGCACGTTGTGCCAGCCCCAGTTGCGGGCGCCCGCCTTCTCCCAAGCATCATAGTCCGCGGGCAAACCGCGCAGCGCCAGCATTCCCATGACGCTCGATCCGCCGCCCATTACGCGCGGCTGCAGAAACGGTATCGGCGGCTCGTTCGCCCGGTAGCTCGCGGTGAAACCACGCCAGAAATAATTGCGATTGATGAAGGCGCGCGGGAAAATGCTGCGGATATCGGCGGGAGTTTCGCCCGGCGCCGTATCCTGCCCGGCTTCGATCAAGAGTATTTTGCGCCGAGGATCTTCGGAAAGGCGCGCTGCGACCACGGCGCCCGCCGACCCGCCGCCGATCACTATGACGTCAGCTTGCTGCATGACCCCTCCCCCGCGGCGATTTGTGGCGCCGCGAGATTTTTCCGGCGCGCGCGACAAAATAATTCTGAAAAACCTAGCTGGAGCTTTGGCGCGGCTCAATCACTCAAGGCCCGTCGACAAACCGCCGCACCAGCAGATTGCGCAAAAATGCCGCGGCTGCGCAGAGAAGCGCGAACGCGACCGCCGCTTCGCCCAACTCCAACAACGTTGCCGAAGTCCAGGTTCTCTCACCCGATGGCCCCAGCATCTTGAATAACGCTGCGGCCAGGCCAATGCAGCCACCGTAGACCGCCGCCCGCGCCAAGCGCCAGTCTCGAGCGCCCTTCTCCCCGGGGTAAAGCGACGGCAGCGGCACGGCAGCGATTCTTACTCCGCGGCCTCGGCTGGTGCGCGGTGTTCCGCATCGAGACCGGCAAGATTCGGCAGCGCGAGCCGCAAAACTTCTGTCCTCTCCCGCGCCACAAACTCCGCAGTTTCACCGGAATCCAAATGCAGCGCCGTGAGGGATCGATAAGGCTTGCCGCCGACGGTGCCGGATCCCGTCAGAACCAGATAAACGCTGCGATCATCAGCGCGGTACGTCGCTCCCGGCGCCAGCTCGGTCAGCACGGCCGAACATTCGCGTTCAGTGAAAGTACCGAACGGCTTTTGCCGCACCCCCGGTACGCCGGCCACGGCAAGCCAATCGTAACTTTCTGGTTCGACCATGATGGGATCGCGATAACGCGGCTTTGGATAATCCATCCGCCGGCCGTAAACGTGTTCCCAGATCGCCTGATAAGCGTCGCTGTTGCGGCGGCCTTCGACGTCGTCGTTGCGGCGGAAGATGCCGCCCTCGAAAGTGCCGAACTTTTTCAGTTCCTCGGTCGTGGCCGAGACCTCCGCCGGCGACAGATATCCGCTGCCGCTGGCGCCACCGAACTGCAGCACGGCGGTCACCGACCGGCCTTCCGAGGTCTGCGGGCCGTACGCCGCGCCTTCAGGGAAATAACCGAGCGTGCCGGCCGCCATTTTGCCGTTGCGATCGAAGTCCATGGTGCCTTCGATCTGAAAGCGAAACTGATCGAAATTATGCCGATGGCGGGGCGAAGCGAAATCGCCGTCTTGCCGACCGATGCCGAGATGAAAATTGCCCGGCGTTCCCGACTTGCCTTCAAGAAGATGCCGGTAATGGAAGGTGCCGCCGCGATGCTGCAACCCGCGCTTCCACTCGATCTCGTCGGCATGAACGATTTTCATGGCTCTTCCTGCACTGCGCCGCGCCTGATGCGGCCGTCTTATCAAGTTGCCGCAAGCGATGATATTGAGCAAGCTTGCGTCTAACGCAAGCCACCCGTTCATAGAACTCGACGGCAGGTTATGGGCCATTACGCGCGGCGGATTCGGATACCCCTTGCGGCATCCTTAGTGCTAGCGGCTTTAACCGCAACGGCCGTCGCCGGCCCGGTCGAAGATGGTAACGCAGCCTATCAGCGGGGCGACTACCGGACCGCCGTGAAGGTGTTGCAGCCGCTTGTCGACCAGGGAAACGCCGACGCGCAAGACATTCTGGCCGTCATGTACTACGTCGGCCAAGGCGTGCCACAAAACCGCGCTGAAGCGATCAGGCTTTATCGGCTCGCCGCCGAACAAGGCAACGCCCACGCGCAGGACGCTCTCGGCTTTGCCTATCAGAATGGCGTCGGCGTGCAGCGGGACGTGGGCCAAGCGGCGAAGTGGTTTCGCAAGGCCGCCGATCAGGACAACCTCGATGCGCAGTTCAATCTCGGCGAGATGTGCGAACTCGGCAACGGAGTACCGCAGGATTACGTGCTCGCGTATATGTGGTTCACGCTCGTTGCCTCACATGGCACGCGGGCCTACGCGACGCGGGGCATAGACCGGGTCGCTCAGCAAATGAGCCCTGAACAGATCGCCGAGGCGCAAAAGCTCGCGCGAGAATGGAAGCCGAAGCTCGAACGCGAGTAAGAACCGATATAGACGACCGGCGTTCTTGGCCCTACACAAAGCGCGGTCGAAAGGGTAGCAATTCGGTAGCTGCCATCGGGTATCGTTTGACCCTCGCTGTCGGAATGCCCTTTTTGTAGCGATGCCGGCTTAGCACAGTTGGTAGTGCGCCTGATTTGTAATCAGGAGGTCGGGGGTTCGATCCCCTCAGCCGGCACCATCACGCCAGGCTTCTTAGGAGTGCGACGCGAAGCCGCGCCCGTCTTACACGGCGATGCGGCATCGCCTCGCGAATGCTCGCGTCGCATTCGCCATTTACGATCCTAAAAAGGCCGAATAATTTTCAAAACGCCGCCAAAGCAAAAAGACGGCGAGACTGTTTCTTTGAAAACATTTGTCGAAAACTGCTTCATCTTAAAGTTTTCGAAAATTACGTCGTCTGCAAACATCAGTGTGTCTCAACCGGCTCAAGCCAACACAAAGGGACCGCATTGCCGTCAGAAAAACGAACCGCATCGCAGCGCGAGATCAGATACTGCTTCGCGCAAGACTCGTTTGCGTCGCAAGCGGCAAATTTGGAAGGAGAAGACGCATGTCCACTAAAATCACGGCTTTGGTGGCGACTGCCGTCCTGTTTGGAGGCACCGCGTTCGCCGCTGCACAGAGCGACACCTACCAGAACGGAAGAAACCAGGCTTCGCGGAACGCTGCCCAGAATGGCAGAGATCAGATTTCGCGAAATGCCGCGTCCGATCGCGCCGCGCGGCGCGATCGGAATAATCGGGATTCCTATGCCGGGAATAATATGGACAACGGGCAAAATGGATGGAGGTCGCCCGCCGCCGGCTACTACGACTTCGCGCCTGGACAGGGAGCTTATTATTCCAACGGCCCCGGCGGCTATTACGATAGCGCTTATTGGCGGGGCGTGCAGGACGTGACGCCGAGCTTCTCGCCCGGCCCGGACCCGTATGCAGGTACCTATTTCTACGGGGTTGCGCCTTGGTAAGGGCGCGTCGGAAGCGCGCTTCACGGGGCTAGCGTAGAGCGAACCGGCAGCTTCCGCGGCGAGAAGGGCGGCTCAAGGCCGCCCTTCTCGTTTGTGTGCGCTTAGGCGCGCGGATAGCGAGAAGATCACGGCGGCCACGGAGCAGAAGAGAAGAATATGCCAACCGCTTAAAAGTTATATTGGCCAACCATTATATCGTTATGCTGCCAGACCACATGCTGCCAGACCACGCATTGCGCCACTGCGCTCGCGGCGGGGATTGGCCGGACGGGAGACAACACATGGCGACGTTGACGCGCCGGACGCTTCTGGCCGGCTCGGCGCTGACCGCGCTCTCGGGACGCGCAGATCCTGCCGCCGCGACCACTCCACCTTCGGGTACCGAGGTGCCAGGCATCTATCGTTACCGGCTCGGAACGTTCGAAGTGACCGCGCTCTATGACGGCATCTGGTATCGCCCGATCACCGACAAATTCATCCGCAACGCGCCATTCGCCGAAGTGGAAAATGCGCTTGCGGCAGCGTTCATGCCAACCGACAAGTTGGCTACCCCTTTCACCACGCTTATTGTCAACACCGGGAAGCGGCTCATCCTGATCGACACCGGCACCGGCGGCCAAATCGCGCCGTCCGCGGGAGCGCTTCACGCCAACCTCGCAGCCGCTGGGATAGATGCAAAAGCGATCGACCTTATCGCCATCTCCCATTTCCATCCGGATCACATCAACGGCATCAAGGACAAGGACGACGACCTTGTTTTTGCCAACGCCGAAATCATGGTCGCCGATGAGGAATGGAATTTTTGGATGGACGACGCCAATTTAAACGCCGCGCCATCCGACCTGAAATCGGCTTTTCGCAACCAGCGCCGGATATTTTCCAGCATCGCAAAAAACGTGGCGCGTTTTGCTCCCGGCAACGAAATCGCGCCCGGCATTGTGGCGCTCGCGGCGCCGGGCCATACGCCGGGTCACACCGTGTTCGCGATCTATTCCGGCGATCAAGCGCTCCTGGTGCTGGGCGACACCGCACAACATCCCGCGGTGTTCGCCCGGCATCCCGATTGGCAGGCGGCCTTCGATATCGACGGCGATGCGGCCGTGGCAACGCGGAAAAAGCTGTTCGAGCGCGCCGCTGCCGACCGGATGCTGGTCACCGGCTATCACTTCCCCTTCCCGGCTTGCGGCCATCTCATCAAGACCGCGACCGGCTACGAACACGTGCCGGTGGAATGGCAGCCCAAATTGTAATCACATTTTCTCGAACCACGTCGAAGTGCCATGCCAAAGGCGGCCGCGTTACTGTAAGGTTGCGGTCACTTTGCAGAGAGGGTCTGGCCATGATTTCATCGCGTTTGCTTGCTGCGCTGCTGTTGTCGGCCATTCTGGTCGCGCCGCAAATTGCCGTAGCCGCCGGCGAAGATTCGCCGACGCCTCCTCCGCCGCCCACCAATCAGGGCAAGCAGAACAACCAGACTAAAAAGCCGAAAACGGACAAAAGCAGCTCCGCCGAGGACTTTCTCCGCGGCTATCACGCGGCATACGCGATGATTTACGACAAAGCAGACTTTGCAGGCGGCATCGCAGCGCTGCGGGCGCTCGGCTACGACGATCATCCAGACGTCGCCACTTTGATAGGCTATGCCAGCCGCAAGCTAGGCCGCTACGATGACGCGAAAATCTGGTATGAGCGCGCGCTCGCGGCCGATCCTGACCACGCCGTCACCTGGTCGTATTACGGCATGTGGCAGGCCGAGCAAGGCAACATCCTTAAGGCCAAGGACGATCTTGAAAAAGTGCGGCTGATCTGCGGTACGGATTGCCGCGCCTACAGGATGCTCAAGGACGCGATCGACGGCACGGTGACGTACTAAGCAGGTCAGGATTCAGTTGCGGTCTCGCGTAAAATCCAGGCCTGGTAGTCGGGATCGACGCTCTCGAGCGGAATAACCAGCACAGCAGGGGTGGTGTAGGAGTGCATCTCCTTCACCGCTAGGCGAACAGGCTCGGCAAGCGCTGCACGGGTTTTTATGATCATCACCACTTCGTCGCCGCGCTCGACCTCCCCTTGCCACCAATAGTAAGAGACCATCGCCGGTAATATGTTGACGCAGGCGCACAGCCGCCGCTCCACCAGTGACCGCCCGGCATCCTCCGCCTCGACAAGGGATGGATAGGTCGTATAGACGAAAACGGCGCGTTCCATGCCCCTACTCCATTAGCGTTCCGCGTCTCTAGCCGATTAGCGTCCCGTGTCGGCGACTTTTCTCGAGCCTTGAACGTCAGCACTATGCCACAACGCCGGTCCGCATCACGCTATAAGCACATCGCGTTTGTCGCCAGCGAGACACCGCCGGCGCAGCATGCGCGGCGGCGCCTCGTTCGCCGCTACGGTGACGTGACGCCGGAACGTGCCGACGTGATTGTGGCGCTCGGCGGCGACGGTCTCATGCTCACCACGCTGCAGCGATTCATGAATTCGGACAAGCCGATCTACGGCATGCACCGTGGTACGGTGGGCTTTCTGATGAACGAATTTTCCGAGCAAAAGCTCGTGGAGCGGCTCAACGCCGCTCATGTTACGGTGATCCATCCGCTCCTCATGCGTGCGCGCGACGCGAGCGGCCGCATACACCGCCATCGGGCGATCAACGAGGTTTCGTTATTTCGCCAGAGCTACCAGGCAGCACGGCTGCGCATTCTGGTCGACGGCGAGGAACAGCTCGGCGAACTCGTGGCCGACGGGATATTGCTGGCCACACCAGCGGGTTCGACGGCCTATAATCTTTCGGTTCAGGGACCGATCATTCCTGTCGGCGCGCCGCTCCTGGCGCTAACTCCGATCAGCCCGTTTCGGCCACGCCGCTGGCGTGGCGCGCTTTTGCCGGATCGCGCCAATGTCACCATCGAGGTGCGCGAAGCGGCCAAGCGTCCGGTCGCCGCCGTTGCCGACCACGACGAAGTGCGCTCGGTGCGTTCGGTTGAGATCGGCATGGACCACTCGAAGTCCATGCATATGCTGTTCGATCCCGGGCATAGCCTCGAGGACCGAATCCTGCGCGAACAATTCGGATATTGATTCGGGCTTACGCCGCCCGCGGCTGCTCGATCGCCTCGATATCTCGCACGAAGAGATCGTCGTCGAATATATCGTGGTCTGGATCATCGTCGCTTGACACATCGTCGGCCGCGGCATTTTTGGCCAGCATGTCGTCACACAATAGGCGGGCTTCTTCGCGGGCGGCTTCGGTGGCAAAGCGGCGCAACAAGGTCAGCAGCGGCGCCAATTCGTCGAGCGCCTCTTTCTCACATCCGGTGAGAACACGCTCGATCATTCGACGTTTGAGCCTCGCCGAACCGCCCGGTTCGCACATCAGGTCGCCTTCGCGCATGGCTTCGATGGCCTGCTTGAAAGCCGGATAAGTCGACGGTGGCAGTCCGGCGCGCTCGAACAGCGCGCGCAGGCTCGACGCGCCGCCGTAGTGGATAACCGTTCCGACCCGCTTGGCCGGCATCTCGCTCAACTCGGCCAGCGCCTCTTCGAATAACTTCACATTGCCTGACAGGAAAGCGCGCAGGATCAAGCCGGCGGTGAGTTGACCGCTCGCGCGCAAATGGCTGACGAGGGACCGTATTTGGGCGGTAGGGGTCTCGGCGGCAACCGTCACGGTCGCCTTCTCGCAGGCTTCGCGGGCAACGACCCGCGCGCGCGCCGCATCTAGCCACCGCCGCTTGGCGACGAATACGACAAGGGTTTCCGACAGTTTTGCGACCAGCGCGAGGCGGATGGACGGGGTGATGTCGTCACGCGCCAGTAGGGCTTCGCGGATCGCCGGAAGATCGCCGAAACGCTCGACCATGCGGTCGATCGAAAGCGGCGCAATCTCCGCCGCAGAATTTCCCAGTAGCACGAGGCAAGCCTTCGCGGCACCGACCTCGGCAATGGCACCAGCGACCGACCGAGGCAGACCGGCGCGGCTCGCAACCGCCGCCTGCACGGGTTCCGGACCAGTCGCGACCGCATCTACCAAATCGGCATCGACGAAAAGCGGCGATAAGGCCAGGACCGGCCCCGAGATTTGCGGCTGATCGGCGGCCAAGGCCAGGACCACGGCCGGTGGCGAATTCGGACTTGCCGCCAGCGCGTCGGCAAGTGCCCGCCGCACTAGCGGTGACGGATCGTCGAGCACCATGAGCATGGCGTGCTCGGCCACCGCCGCTTCCTCTTTGGGGAGGTCCGAATCGAGATAAGCGCTGGCGAGAGCAGTCGTCGCCTCCACGCGTTGCGCAGCAGATGCTGCGCGAATCCCTTCGAGATAATGGCGGATAATCATTGTTTCACTGGGTCACGCTGGCCTGGGTTGGATGCTAAAGACCGGCTCTTAAAAATTCGTTCACCATAAATTTTCGCAAAGGTTACCGTCCAAAACGCCCTTGCCGCCACACCTGCCGCCGCGGCAGCGCCTGAAAAGGGTACGGAAAGATTGCAACGGCGGATGACCCACCTGCCCTAGCGCCAATGGGACGGCGCGGGATCGTTTTGGGCGTAAAGAGAGATTAATCTTTATGGTAAACGAACGCTTAACAGGGAGATTGCCCATGACGCCCAATACCGCCCAACGGCACAAGCGTGGCGGCCTTTATTATGAGGACTTCATTGCCAACGAGGTGTTCGAACACCGCTACACGCGGACCGTAACGCAGATGGACAACATGTTGTTCTCGAACATGACGTTGAATCCGCAGCCGCTCCACATCGACCGGCATTTTTGCGAGCAAGAGACCGAGTGGGGCCAGCCGCTGATGAACTCGCTGTTCACGCTCGGACTGATGATCGGCATGTCGGTGAGTGATCTCACCGTCGGCACGACGATCGCCAATCTCGGGATGAGCGACGTGAAATTTCCCCATCCCGTATTCGAGGGCGACACGCTGCATGCAACCACCGAGGTCCTCGGCAAGCGCGAATCGAAATCGCGGCCCGGAGCGGGAATCGTCGAGCTTCATCACCGCGCCTACAACCAGGACAACAAACTCGTCGCAGAGTGTCGCCGTTCGGCTTTCATGCGGATGCGGCCGAAGTGACGCGGAAAACGGCTTCCAGCTCTGACGCGCCGGTGATACGCTCTCGCGCATGAGCAAACTTGGCAGATGGCCCAAGCGGTTTTGCCGACCCTTCATCGGGGTTGTTGTTGCTTATGCCGTTGCCACGCAAAGCCTCCTTATCGCCCTTGGCGGATTCGCGCTTGCCGCCCCCGCCTATGATGCGTCGCCGACATTCGAGCTGTGCTTGCATGACGGCGGAGCTGCGCCAGCCCTCCCGGCCGGGGCGCCGACGCAGGCTCCCTGCAGCCATTGCATCTTCTGCTTCGCCGGAGCCAACCACGCCGTCATCGCTTCGCCGACCGCGCTAGTCCGCAGCGCGCGTTTCGAATTTATCGAGATGTCGTGGACAGGCGAAAAGCAATGTCCGCCTTGCATCGCCGACCATTCCATAGCGAGTCCCCGCGGCCCCCCGCCGCGCGTTTGACGCTTGAGCCGCCGACGCGCGGCTTTGAAGTTCGGGACTTCGTAGTCCCCTTTTCCATCTCAATTCGCCAAAGCCGAGCCCTCGGAAACATTTGCGTTCCGGGCGGCGGGCGGCACGGAGTACATCAATGATGAAGCTTACTCGGACGAAATTTTTTTATCCCGCGGTTGCAGCGCTTACGCTGATCGCAGCGGACTTCACTGCGTTGCGCGCTCACGCGAGCGACTACGATGTCGGTTCAATTCACATCACGCAGCCATGGGCCAGGGCGACGCCGAAGGCTGCATCCACAGGCGCCGCTTACCTCACCGTCGCCAACGGCGGAACGGCCCCCGATCGACTAAGCTGCATCGCAAGTGATGTCAGCGCCACCTGCCAAATTCACAGCATGATCATGGACAACGGTGTGATGAAGATGCGGCCGGTGGAAGGCGGCCTTGAAATCCCGCCGGGAGAGACGATCACACTCAAGCCGTCCGGATTGCACCTGATGTTGGTCGATCTCAAGCACGCGCTAGAGCCCGGCAAAACGGTTGAAGCGACGCTGCGATTCGAGAAGGCGGGAACGGTCAAAGTCGACTTTCCGATCGCCGCCATCGGCGCGTCCGCGCCCGGCGCTGCTGCGGCGCCAACCGGCGGCACCATGATGATGAACCACGGCGGCATGATGCAAATGAATAAGCAGTGAGCGTCGCGCGGGGCCTGCCGCGATGGCTCGCGCCGCATCCACACCTGCTTCTTCGATCGAAAGGAAATTTGCCATGCCGCGCTTTCCGGCATACGCGTGTGCGCTCGCAATCGGCCTTTTATCGGCCTCGCTGCCGCTATCCGGCGCCTTCGCGCATTGCTTCGTCGGCCCCCGCTTCTTCCCCGCCACGCTGGTGATCGACGATCCGTGCGTCGCCGACGAATTATCGCTGCCGACCGTAAGCTGGTCGAAAACCGGCGACGTTCCGCCCGCCTCGGAATGGGATATCTCCGGCGAACTGTCCAAGCGCATCACCGAAGATTTCGGCATATCGATCGGCGAAACGTGGTCCCAAATCCGCCAGCCGGGCGGTCCTACTCTCGCCGGCTTTGCCGACCTGGAGACCACGTTCCAGTATCAACTCCTCAAAGATCCCTCGCACGAAACGGCGATGTTGCTCGGACTTATTGTCGACTGGGGGAACACCGGTGCGACCAATGCCGGCATCGGGACCCCCTACAGCTTCCTGACCCCGACCTATTATTTCGGCCAGGGATTCGGTCAGCTTTCCGACGATGTGGGCTGGGCGCGGCCCTTCGCCATCACCGGCCAGATCGGTTATCAGATCCCAACCACCTCCTACGTGCTGTCGCAAAATCTCAACATCCCTCAGGTCCTCGTTTACGGCGCGTCGCTGCAATACAGCATGCCGTATCTGAAATCCGAGGTGAAAGACTTTCAGCTGCCTGATTTCTTCAATCACCTGATCCCGATCGTCGAGGCGCAGCTGTTCACGCCGGTCGCCAACAATCTTGGCAATCCGTCGATCACAACCGGCACGGTCAATCCAGGCGTGATTTATATCGGCAGCACCTATCAAATCGGGCTTGAGGCCATCATTCCCGTCAACAGCGCGAGCGGTAGTGGCGTCGGGGTGCTCGGCCAGCTCCATCTCTATCTGGACGATATGTTCCCAAAGACGTTCGGCCAGCCGCTCATTGGCGCAACATCGACGCCAAGCAAAGCCCCACTCTAAAGGAGTCGACCATGCGAACACGCATCTTGGTGCTATCGTTATTGCTTGCGACGTTAGGGACCACGGCGGCGCACGCACACGCCTTTCTCGACCATGCCAGCCCACTCGTCGGGGGCACCGTGGCAACCGCACCCCACGAGCTCGCGCTTACTTTCACGCAAAATCTCGAGGCCGCTTTCAGCTCGGTAGAGGTAACCGACGCCAAGGGCGTTCGCGTCGATCAGGGCAAGCCGCAAATCAGCGGCAACACCATGCGCGTTGGCCTTAAGGCCTCCGGACCGGGACGCTACCGGGTTCACTGGCACGTGCTGTCGGTCGATACGCACAAGACGGAGGGAAATTTCTCCTTCACCGTCGGCGGCCCGTAAGCGGACACACCTCCTCGGCGTGACGAGAGGCTCGCATGGATGATCCGCTGATCTATGTGCGGGCTATTCATTTCGCCGCCACCATCACGGCGGTGGGCGCGATCTTCTTTTCCGTCTTCATCGCCGAACCGGCATTCATCAAGGCGGAAGCCGGCGCGCGCTGGCCTATCATCTTGCGCACTCAATTTGCCTGGCTGGTCTGGATCGGGCTCGCGGTCGCAGTGCTCTCTGGAGCTGTTTGGTTCGTCCTCGTCGCGCAATCGATGAGCGACACCTCGTTCCCCGATGTTTTTTCCGACGGCGTGCTTTGGACGGTGCTTCTGCAAACGGGCTTCGGCCGCGCTTGGCTCGCGCGGTCGATATTAGCCTGTCTCCTGGCGGCGGTGCTCGCAGTATCGTTTCAACGGCGCGGTAAAGGGTCTTCGGCGGAAATCTTCGCCGTGGTTTTGGCCGGCGGCTTTGTCGGGACGCTAGCTTTCGCCGGACATGCGGTCGGCGCATCTGGAGTCGCGGGAGTTCTCCATCCGGCTGTTGATTTCGTGCATCTTATCGCCGCGGCCGGTTGGGTCGGAATGCTGCTGCCTCTGGCGCTCTTGCTTGCCGGCGCCGCAAAGGAACAACCTTCGGTCGGCGCGGCGTACACGGCTACCAAACGCTTTTCAAACGCCGGCCTCATCGCCGTCGGTGTGCTTCTGGTCACGGGTTGCATCAACGCGCTTTACCTTGCTGGCAGCGTCCCCGCGATCACCGAGACGGACTACGGCCGCTTGCTCCTCATAAAGGTCGCTCTTTTTCTCCTTATGATCGCGATTGCCGCGATCAATCGACAGGTCTGGGCCCCTCGTCTCATCCACGTCAGCGTCGCATCAAGCCGAAAGGCGCTGAGCCGGCTCCGCGGCAATGCCGCGATTGAAGCGGGCCTGGGCGCCGTCATTATTGTCATTGTCGCCGTACTCGGGATGACGCCGCCGGGACTGCATCAACAGCCTATGCCAGAGATGCAACATCATTCTCATTGACGGAGGCCACTTCGCGAAGCGACCATGAGCGCGGTCGCTCGCGGAGTACACCCAAATCCATGCGCTCTCTTTTGTTCGTCCCGGCGGATAGTCCAAGGAAGCTCGGCAAGGCGATGACGAGCGGCGCCGACGCACTGATCGTCGACCTCGAGGACTCGATTGCGCTCGACCGAAAGGCGCATGCCCGGCAAAGCGCGGCAGCTTTTCTCAGCGAGACTGTTGCCGCCGCCGACCGTCCATATCTGGTCGTGCGCATCAACGGCCTGAAGACCGGCCTGATCGATGATGACCTCGACGCGATCACGGCAGCACGGCCGGACGCCGTCATGTTGCCGAAAGCCGAGGGCGGAGCGTCAATCGCCAACCTCGACGCCAAGCTCGCGGTGCGCGAAGCGATCGACGGAATCGCTGACGGTCATATCAAGATCATGGCAATTGCCACGGAAACCGCCGCATCTCTGTTCTGCGCCGGCACCTATGCCGGCTCAAGCAAGCGGCTCAGCGCGCTGACCTGGGGAGCGGAAGACCTTTCGGCCGATCTGGGCGCCGAAACCAACCGCAGCTCTGAGGGCGTGCTGCTCGACCCTTATCGGTTGGCTCGCGTGCTCTGCCTCGCCGCCGCGGCAAGCGCCGGGGTTCCGGCGATCGATACCGTCTTCACCGATTTCAGCGACAGCGACCGCGAAGCGTTTCGCCGCGAATGCGGTGCGGCGCGCCGCGAAGGCTTTTCGGGTAAAATGGCCATCCACCCGAGCCAGGTACCCATCATCAATCAGGCATTCACGCCGACGCGCGAGGCGCTTGCAGCGGCGCAAGCGATCGTCGACGCGTTTGCCGCCAACCCCGACGCCGGCGTCGCCGTCGTCGGCGGATCCATGGTCGATCGCCCGCATCTGGCGCGCGCCAGGCGATTGCTGGCGCGTGCCGAGACGCGGAAGAGCTAGTACGGTTTAGGCCGCGGCGCGTTTCCAGAGCTGCTTCGACGCTAGCGCTGCCCCCTCCGAAAGCGCCTTGAGCTTCGCCCAGGCAATCAGAGGATGTACGCGCCCGCCGAGACCGCAATCCGTGGAGGCGATGACATTCTCGCGGCCGACGGCTTCGGCGAAGCGGATGATCCGGTCGGCAACGAGCTCTGGATCTTCGATCAAGTTGGTCGAGTGAGTGACGACCCCGGGCAGGATTTTCTTGCCGGGCGGCAACTTAATGTTCTTCCAGATCTTCCACTCGTGCTCGTGGCGGGCGTTAGCGGCCTCGAACGAGTAATAGTCGCAGTTCACCGCCAGCATGAGGTCCACCAGGTGCTTCATCGGGATGTCGGTGGTGTGCGGGCCGTGCCAGCTTCCCCAGCACAGGTGGAAACGGATTTTATCCGGCGGTAGTCCTTTGATCGAGTGATTGAGCGCGTCGATCTGCATTTTGGTGTAACGCCGGTAGCCTTCGATGCTCGGCTCGTTCTTTTGCTGATCCCAATTTTCGCCGATGGCCGGATCGTCAAGCTGAACGGTCAAGCCGGCGTCGATGATCGCCTTGTACTCTTCGTGCATGGCGTCGGCGCAGGCGTACAACAACTCCTCTTCGGACTTGTAATACTCGTTCGGCATGCGCGCGCAGCTTGCCGGAGCGATCGCGTTCATCCACGCGCCTTCCGTGGGCAAGCCGGCCGCCTTCAGCCCGGCCTTGAAATTGGCGATGTCGCGCTCGATCACCTTTTGGCCCTTGTATTTGACCGGGCCTTTGACCAGCGGACTGTGCTCGGTCATGAACTGCACCGGCAATCCGCAGCCGGATTGCGGATCGAGATAGGCATCCACGAATTTGGACATGTCGCGGCGCTCGCCCCAGTCGCCGACGACGAAGTCTTTTGGCGCCATGGGCGTCTTGGTGTGCGCCGAAAGTTTGGTGAACCAGAGGCCCTGGTTGACCACCTCAACGCCGGCGAGCCGCGGGATGATGTACGACCACCAGGCACCGTAATCGTACGCCCAGCCTACGGTGTGGCCGAGTTCGCCGTCATTGATGAGATCGACGCCGGCGTCCTTCTGCTTTTGAACGACTTCGGCCACGGAATTCTTAAGCTCGCCATCGAATTCAGCTTCGTTGAATTTCTCGCCGAGGGTCTTCTTCTGGCTCAATTCGAGAAGCCTGGGCGGGCGCGGCAGACTCCCCACATGCGTCGTTAGAATCCGATCGGCCATTTGTTCCTCCCAAATATTGATTAACAGCACGCCGATGCGCGCCGATTGCAGCAGAACACCGCTGGAGCACCATTTTTAGCAAAGCGCGCGCGACGTCGGCAAGGCAATCGTCGCGACTTCAGAGCGAGCAATGGCCCAAGCAAATCTCGAGCACCGAATGGGCAGGCGCCCGCCGCAAGTTTTTCAGACGCGCTTACCGTAAACTTTCGCCGGATCGAACGAAAGCTCTTCGCGGAATTCGAGGGTGACAGGCCCGGTTTTGCCGATGGGCACGGCCCGATAGAAGCACGAGCGTCGGCCGGTGTGACAGGCGCCGCCGGTTTGCTGGACCTTGATCCAGATCGCGTCCTGATCGCAGTCGATGCGCATCTCGACGACGCGTTGGAAGTGGCTGGAACTTTCGCCTTTTCTCCAGAGCTTGCCGCGCGACCTCGAGAAGTACCACGCCTCCCCGGTCGCAATGGTCTTCGCCAGCGCGTCCGCGTTCATGTGCGCGACCATCAGCACCGCCCCAGACTCTGCATCCGTAGCGACACAAGTGATAAGTCCGTCAGGACCGAACTTCGGTGTAAGCGCCGCGCCCTCCTCAAGGTCGGACGCATCACCCGGCAGCGCAAATGAAGTGTTCTCGGCCATGTTTAGAGCTTCGCTTCAGGGAGGGCCGGGGCTGGCACCGGGCGCCGCAAACTCTCGCATCCCGGCGATATGGACCCTATATAGTTCGGCAGCAAGTCGTTATCTTCGCTCACATCACGCGCGTCCATGCTCAACGACGTCTATAATCGCCGCATCATCGAGCTCGCGGGCACAATCCCGCGGATCGGGCGGCTCGCCGAACCGGACGCGACCGCGACCGCCGTTTCCAAATTGTGCGGATCGACGGTCACGGTCGATCTGAAGATGAACGGCGAAAAAGTAAGCGACTTCGCGCACGAGGTGAAGGCCTGCGCGCTCGGCCAGGCTTCATCCTCGATCATGGCGAGCAATGTTATCGGCTCCACGGCCAGCGAATTGCGTGCGCTGCGGGACGACATGCGCAAAATGCTCAAGGAAAACGGCGAACCTCCGGCGGCCGGTAAGTGGTCCGATATCGCGGTGCTCGAGCCGGTGCGTGATTACAAAGCGCGGCATGCATCCACCTTGCTCACCTTCGACGCGGTGGTCGATGCGATCAACCAGATCGAGGCAAAGCGCGCGAGCAAATCGGAAGCCACCGCTCACGCCCACTAAGGTCCGTCCAGCGATGGTGCTTGGTGATTTATTCGAGAAATCGAGCCGCGCTCCCCGGGTTGCCGGCCGCGGGATGATCAAGGCTTATCAATACACGCTTTCTCCGCTTGTCGGGTTCAACTGCCGGCATTTGCCGACGTGTTCCGACTACGCCGATCAGGCGATCGAGCGTTACGGCTTGTGGGCCGGCGGCTGGATGACGCTTGCGCGAGTGCTCCGTTGCCACCCTTGGGGAACGGCCGGTCTGGATTTCATTTGTGAATCCTTGCCGGCCGGAGCGTGCTGGTACATGCCCTGGCGCTATGGAAAATGGCGCGGCGGCAAAAAACGCGCCTGAACACACTTTGGCAGATTGCCGCCGCGCCCGCCGTAACTCCGCTCGGTTTTACTCACTCCGTCTTTTGTTGAAAGTTCGCGACTTGCTGCGCCGCAGGACCCGAACCGAGACGCGCGGCTTTTTGGTACCATTCGCGTGCTTTCGCCGCGTCGGCGGCGACGCCGACGGCGCCAAGCCGGCCAATGACCGCCGCATCGAAAGTCTGTGCGAGAGCCAGTGCGCCATCGGCGCTACCCGCCACGGCTGCGCGTTGCAGTAGGAGCCGGGCCGCGACAAAATCACCGTTATTCAGAGCATCCTGGCCACGTTTGAGCAGAATTGCGACTTCGGCCGGATCAAGATGCAAAGCCGCCGTCTGCGCCTCGGCTGGTGGCGCCTGCGGTACGGTCGCGGGCGGCGCAGCGACGAGCGGCGCAGCGACGGGCGGCGAAGCGGCGGGCGCCACGGCTGCGGTCAACCGGATTGGCGGCCGAGCTATCCATTCGAGGCGCAGCCCCTTGCTGTCGGCAAGGCGATCGTCGGGCAACCTCAGATCGACCATCACGTTCATCGCGCCGACGTAATCACGCGGCGGTTTTATCTGCAGTCCTTCGAGTTGGTCGGCGTCGAGCCGCCACCCGCTAACCCCAAGCGCGCTTCCCGCCGAAAGCCGGCTATCGGGCGCCAGACCCGAAAGCACAATCGCGGCGCCCGCGCGGCTGCCGTCGATCTCGATGCCAACGGGCAGCATCTCATTTGTTTCGCCGCGATCGTCGCGCAACAACAAGCGCGGATCCGGCGTTGTGGCCGCCACTTGATCCTGCTTCCCGCCGCCAACGACGAGCGCCATGATGGCCGAGCCAAGAACTTCAGCGTTCGCGCCCGAACGGAGCAACGGCACCGTTACGATTGCACCCGCCGCAATGGCTGCAGCGCCGATTGCCGCACAGATGCGCAGCGCCAACCGCGCGCCACTTCGCTCTTTGCCGACCTTAATTGGCTCCGGCACCTTCTCGGGATCAAGCCGCCCTTGCCGCGGCAGCTCGCGCGCGGCCAAGTCACCGCTGAACCCGCGGCCTGCCGCGACCGGGCGGCGGCTGCGTGGCGGCCACTCGATCTTGGTGGCATCGGGAACGAGTGTGGCCATGCGCGCGTCGTCGCGTACCCAAGGCGGTGCGTATTTGATTGCTTCGTCGAGATTTGAGGCCTGCTGGACCGGAGAACTCATGATCGCCTCCCCTGTGCTTTCAAGCTCCGATAGTCACAACTGAAATTTTGCTTACGTTCACTCAGGGACGCTTTTGCGCCTGCCACTTCACAAACTCCTGAAACAATTGCTCGTTGTTGGCGCCGGTCTTGTCGGTCTTGCCCAAGCTACGCTGGGCCGCCAGAAATTGATTGAACTGCTCGCGCGATGCCGTCGCCGCGGCCGATTGCTGGGGCCGATTGTGGACCAGCCATTCTTCCGCCGCTGCGAACCGCGTCCAGCCCGGCACAACGGCCGCCAGATTGGTCTCGTGCCACTTGGGATGGCGTGGCGGCTTCTGCAGCTCGGCTAGCTTTGGAAAAAACGCATCGACAAACTTGGCGATGCGGTTGTAGCGCTCCGATTGACGCGGCCAGTTATAGGCGATCAGCACGGCGCCGACCGCGACCGTGCCGACGCTGGCGTTCGCGTCGACCATGTTCGGATAATCGTCGTGCTCAAGCGTCGCCGGCAAATAATCGTTTTGCAGTTGCTTGGCGAACGGCACTGGTAGAAACCGGAAGCCGTCGGCGGCTTTCAGCTTGCCCATCGAGCCCGCAGCCTTGCCGGCGATCAGAATGGTTGCGGCGATCTCGCCCGATTTGATCTTTTCGAACGCGTCGCCTTGGCCCATGTTGACTTCCTGGGCCTGGATGCCGAGGCGCTTGAAAATATTGCGCGTCGAAATCTGGCTGCCGCTGCCGGGATCGCTGAAGTTGACTTTCTTGCCGGCGAGTTGCTCGACCGACTCGATGCCGGAATCGGCGCGCACGACGATGTGCATTTCCTCGTTGAACAGTTTCGCGATGTAGACGATTTGGTCGTCGATATTGCCGATTTCGTTGGTTTCGCGAAATTCATTGAGAATGACCGATTGGGTAATTCCGAGATCGACGCCCTTTAGGAAGCGGACGTCGCGGATATTCTGGCCGCCGCCCTTGCCGATCACTGGCAAAACCCGGAAGTCGTCCCCGTTGTCGAGGACGGCGGACAGATCGTAGGCGATATTCAGATAGGTGCCGTTCGGATTGCCGGACACGATCGCAATCGTGTTGGCATTCAGACGTTCACCAATAGTGCCAAGATTAGGCTTATCCGGTATCGGCCGTGCGCCGACACCGCCGATGAATGCGAATTGTAGGGAAAAGGCTGCGGTCAACGCGACCGCGACCCATACGCAAAATACCTGATAAGGCCTAAGTGGCCGCCGCGAGCCTCCCCCCATGTGCACCCCGTGCAGCGGGCCCACGCTTTACGCCACACACACAACGCGTTTGCAGACCCACACCCATACCGACACCCCACCCCGCCGCGTTTCGAGCTTCACGTTTGATTATGATACGTGGGCCCCCCGCAGACTTGAGTCGAACGTCAGAAACCTTTCAGGCGGCGATATGATCGGGATTTGATGATTCTGCGGCGCGCGTGCCCCAATCTGGCGCAGCGTCGAAAAAAGCATTTGTTTACATCGCGTAATTGTGGCGAGTGAACAAGTAATCCACAGCTTGTCATCGCGTTTGTATAAGCTAAATATCGACAATCACGCTTACGCCGCACCGTAGGCAGCGAGTGAGCAGAGGGAGCTAACAATGGTCGCGCTGACCTTTCCCGACGGCGCGCGTCGGGACTATCCACCCCACTCCACCGGCCTCGATATCGCCAAAAGCATCTCGCCGTCGCTTGCCAAGCGCACGGTGGCGATGACGCTCGACGGCCAGATCGCCGACCTTTCCGACCCCATCGAGCGCGACGCAAAAATTGAATTTTTGAACCGCGACGACCCCCGCGTGCTTGAACTCATTCGCCATGACGCCGCGCACGTGCTGGCCGAAGCGGTGCAGAGCTTGTGGCCCGGAACCCAAGTCACCATTGGGCCGGTCATCGAAAATGGCTTCTACTACGATTTTTATCGCAATCAGCCATTCACGCCTGAAGACTTCGAAGCCATCGAAAAGAAAATGCGGGAGATCATCGCCCGCGACAAACCATTCACCAGAGAAGTCTGGTCGCGCGAACAAGCAAAGAAGGTCTTTCGCGACAGGGGCGAAATGTTCAAGGTCGAGCTGATCGACGCCATCCCGGAAGACCAGCAAATAAAGATCTACAAGCAAGGCGACTGGTTCGATCTCTGCCGCGGCCCGCACATGACGTCGACCGGCAAGGTGGGTGACGCCTTTAAGCTCCAGAAAGTCGCGGGCGCTTATTGGCGCGGCGATTCCAACCGCGAAATGCTGTCGCGCATTTATGGCACCGCATTTGCCAAGCGCGAGCAGCTCGACGCCTATCTGCATCAACTGGAAGAAGCTGAAAAACGCGATCATCGCCGGCTCGGCCGCGAGATGGATTTGTTTCATTTCCAGGAAGAGGCGCCGGGTTCGGTATTCTGGCACCCGAAGGGCTGGACGCTGTTTCAGACGTTGGAGAATTACATCCGCCGCCGCCAGACGGACGCCGGCTACGCCGAAGTCAACGCGCCGCAGCTTATCGATTCATCGCTGTGGGTCGCCTCCGGCCACATGGCGACATTCCGCGACGGCATGTTCTTGGTTGAGCCGCGCAAGGAGGACGAGCGCACCTACGTCATCAAGCCGATGAACTGCCCGGGTCATATTCAGATTTTCAAGAACGGCCTGAAGTCGTATCGCGACCTGCCTTTCAAGATCGCCGAGTTCGGCAAAGTGCACCGGTTCGAACCCTCGGGCGCGCTGCATGGACTGATGCGCGTGCGTGCCTTCACGCAGGACGACGCCCACATCTTCGTCACCGAGCAGCAGATCGCCGACGAAGTTCTCGCGGTCAACAGTTTGATTCTCTCAATTTATCAGGACTTCGGCTTTGACGACGTGCGGATTAAATTCTCCGACCGTCCGGAAAAGCGGATCGGCGAAGACGCGGTCTGGGACAAGGCAGAAGCCGCGCTGATGCAGGCGCTCGAGACGTCGGGGCGGCCGTGGACGCTGAACAAAGGCGAAGGTGCGTTTTATGGGCCAAAGCTCGAATACGTGCTGCGCGACGCCATCGGCCGCGACTGGCAATGCGGCACGGTGCAAGTCGATCTCAACATGCCCGGCCGGCTTGGCGCCTTTTACATCGACGAACATTCCGACAAGGTCACGCCGGTCATGTTGCACCGGGCGATGTTCGGTTCACTCGAACGCTTTACCGGCATCATGATCGAGCACTATGCCGGCCATCTGCCGTTATGGCTTTCGCCGCTGCAAATCGTGGTTGCTACTATCACATCGGACGCGGACGCCTACGCCCGCGAGGCGATAGCGGCCGCGCGGCGGCTGGGACTGCGTGTTGAGGGCGATCTTCGCAATGAGAAAATCAATTACAAAGTCCGCGAACACTCGCTGGCGAAAGTGCCGGTGCTGCTGGTGGTGGGAAAAAAGGAGGCGGCCGAACACACGGTTTCGATTCGCCGTCTGGGCAGCGATGAGCAGCGCGTGATCGCGCTCGACGCTGCTCTCGCCGCGCTCGCGCAGGAGGCCGTGCCGCCGGATATGAAGCGGTTGCAGAAAGCGGCATAGCGGATAGGAACAGCGATACGAAGCCGCGCTGAGCTAGCGCGCGAGTACCTGCACTTCCCCATCAACGCCCGCGATCACCTTGAAGTCGCGCTGAAAGGCTTTGCCGCCATTGCGGGCGATGACGTGATAGTCGCCCTCGGCAAGCACCACCCGGGGAAAGGCTCCCATAGATTCCTTGATCACGTCGCCGCCAGGCGTCAGAACCGTCCACTGCGTATTGGCAAGCGCTTCCGCGCCCGGTTCGTTGACCAATTTGAGCGTAATGACCGCGGCACGGTGGTTCACCGAGATATCGGTGAGCTTGGCAGCTTGTACGTGGACGTCCGAACGCACCACTGAATTGCCGTCGCCGTAATTCGAGACGATGTAATACGTGCCTTGCGGCAGTAAGACCACGTCGCCGGTTATCACGTTCTGCGCAATCGGCCGCCGCTCCGTGGTGTCGAACTGACTGCCGTTGAAAATCTCGAACGAAATCTGTCCGGCGGGAATGCGCGCATCGCCCACGCGCCCCTCCAACCGAACGCCGCCCGCCGGGATATCGAAGACTTCGCGCACGGTGTCCGAGCGCAATTGCACCGCCTTTGCGGCGCTCGCAAGCCCGAGGCTTGCGTGAACGACGTAATTGCCCGGCGGCAGGACGAAGGTCGCCGCAGCCGCCTTCTCTTCTTTGATCAACCGGTAGATTCCGCCAGCGTCGGGTTTGGCCGCATAAACCCGCCAGACCAACGCGCCCGCGATGGCGGGTGCATCACGGCCGTAACGCGCAGAGAGAGCAAGCGCCACGTGCCCGGCGGGCACCATTGGCACAGCCTGGGCGAATGGGGCGGAGGGGGATGGTGCGGTAAGCCCGGGCCCGGGCGAGGTCCTTGGTGCAAGCGACGTAGGGCCAAGCGCGTCTGGTGAAATGAGGTTGCCGGTTTGTGCGAAAGCGCTGATTGGCGTGGCCGCCGCTAACGCCAGCATCGCCGCCCAAGCAATACGAAAACTAGGCTTGCTCCGCCCCACCATGGCGTTTTTCTTCATGTTAATAGCGGCAATTTCATGCCGCGTTTGCCGGTACAAAGGATCGGCGTGCGGGTCGATCAGCCCTTTACCGCCGGGCGTTTCACCATAATGTGCCAAGCACGTTGTTGCTGATAGTAGCTTGATGACTCATGGGTCGGGCGTCTCGCCCGCGCAAAAGGTTAAGAGGGCAAAGTGACTGTTGCAGACGTTGGCCCCAAACCACTTCAAGGCAAGCTGAGCCGACCCTTGATAGGGCTGGTCTTGGGTAGCGGCGCGGCGCGTGGCTTCGCTCATATCGGCGTCATTCAAGCATTGGCAGCTCAGGGAATCGTTCCCGACATTGTCGTCGGCACGTCGATCGGCGCTCTGGTCGGCGGCTGTTACGCCAATAATCAATTGGCAGAGCTGGAAAGCTGGTCGCGCTCGCTCACCTTGCGGCGAATCATCGGTTATCTCGACGTACGGATCGGCAGTTCCGGACTTATTGGCGGAAGCCGCCTAGCCAAACGACTAGTCGAGGCCGTCGGGCCGACTGCCATTGAAGACCTGCCGATTCGCTTCGCGGCAATCGCGACTGAGGTCGGCACTGGGCATGAAATCTGGCTCACCCGCGGCTCGTTGTCGCTCGCCATGCGGGCATCTTACGCACTCCCCGGACTTTTTCCCCCCGTACGGCTGGGCGGCCGATGGCTGGTGGACGGGGCATTGGTTAACCCGGTACCGGTGACAGCGGCGCGCGCATTTGGCGCGCGTGTGGTCATCGCGGTCAATCTCGACGCCGATCGCTTCGCCCGTGGCGCGACCATTGCGAGTCACGGATCTGACGCGAGCGATGACCCGCCGGATTCACCGCCGGCGCCGGCGCGCAAACATTTCTTCAACTTGCGCGGCATGTTTGGCGCCGAGCGCGCGCTGAAGCGTCAAATCTTCGCCGGCGACGTGCGGCCGGGCTTTTCCACGGTCATGATCGAAGCGTTTAACATCATGCAAGACCGACTCACCCGCATGCGCCTTGCCGGCGACCCGCCGGATGTCCACATCACGCCCCATATCGGGCACATCGGCTGGCTCGAATTTCATCGCGCGGCGGAAGCGATTGCGGCTGGCAAAGCCGCTACCGAAAAAGCTCTCGAGCCAATTCTTGAGACGATCGCTGCTCTCGGCTGACACCGGCTCCCAACGAGCGCCGGCCTTTATCAGTCAATCACTGGGATGGAGATAAGCGGGAGCAAGTTGTCTGGCACGTGAGCTGGCTCGTGGTGCAGGCCGACAAGCAAACCGTGTTCGCCGTGGCATTCGTCTGCGGGGTGAAGGTGTTCGACGTTACAACACCATTCGGAAGCGGCGAGATCTGAGCCGAAGGAAGCAGACAGGCCGTTTGGCAACTCGCCGCCTGGGCGTTGCATGCCATCATGCAGTTAGTCGCCGTGGAGCTTTGCGCCAGGCGAATCTTGCCGCTTGCCATCGATGATGTCGCGCAAGCGCAAAGCGGCACTGCCAGCAGAAACGCCGTTAAGCCCCGCATGAGCCGCCTCCGTTGCCGCACTACCATAGCGCGTCACGCGGGGCGTGCGAAAGCAAAACTCCAGCCTCGCGATGCCTGGTCGGTGGCCGAAGCGCGCCGCGGAGTTTTAGAAATAAAAGCCCTATTTCTATGCGGTCTGGATGTAGTCTCGCATCGCCCGCGATTCGTGCTCCATTTCGTGCACGCGGTGCTTCACGACGTCGCCGATAGAGATAATGCCGATGAGCCTGCCCTGATCGACCACCGGCATGTGGCGAAACTTTCCGGTTGTCATCCGCTCCATGATGCTGGAGACCGCTTCACCTTCGTTGCAGGTCTCAACCTTCCGCGTCATCGTTCGACTCACCGGAAGATCGAGCGCGGCTACGCCGCCCTCCGCCAACCCTCGCACCACGTCGCGTTCGGAAATGATTCCGGCAATGCGGTGGTCGGCACCGAGGATGAGGGCCGCGCCAATGTGCCTTTCGGCGAGGAGCCGTGCCGCGTCTCCAAGCGTCGCACCTAAATCGATGGTGACAACGTCGCGGCCTTTGCGCGCGAGAATAATGCCAACGGTCATCGTAGCCTCCCTAACTCCGTGGATGCGACGCGAGTGCGATCGCAGCCCATGAGTTATGTTTTAGGTCGGCGCCGAGTTCCATCTGCGGGCGCTTTAATTGGCGGAACTGGACTTAACGTGACCGTTCCGTCCTCGCCTGCCTGCGTGCGTATTGCACCGCAGCATCGAGTCTCGCGTGGATCGCCCTAAAACCAGCGCTGACTCTCATAGCAACATAGCACAATTGCCGCGGGCATGGCAGGGCGAATTGAGATAGCGCAGTTGCGCTAAGCGGTGGGCTCCGACTCGATCGCGTGTTGCGGGATTAGCGGATCGAATGCGTCAAACAACAGCAAGCCCGCGACAAAGCCCCCGATGTGAGCTTGCCACGCAATTTCTTGTCCTTCTTCACCAATGGAGACGGTGCCGAGACCAACAAGCAAATTGAGTCCCATCCATGTGCCCAAGAAAATCAGAAACCTGGGATCGCGCAGCGTGGCCGCGAGCGATGACGCCGGTACGCGATACGCGGCGTTATTGGCTTCGCCTCGCCATAGGCCAAGCGGCCCGCCGTTTTGAAAAACAAAGCGCAGCGCCGCCGCCATCGCGCCGGAAATCGCCGCCGAAGCACCGATCATGGGCACCATTGCGCCCAGGTGCGTGATCAGGTGTGCGAACGCGCCGGCCGCGGCCACCACGAGCATGAAAGCGGTGTAACGCCATGCACCGAAACGCCGCGCCAGCGCAGTGCCAAACGGCAACAGCCACGCGAGATTAAGCCCGACGTGCAGCCAGTCGGCGTGAAGGAACGCGTAACTGAAAAAGCTCCACAAATCAGCGCCGAATCCCCCGTACAACGCGCGCAGGTCGTCGGCAGCGGGGTCATACCGGGCCGGGATAAATGCGAAGGTCAAGAGGACCCACTCGTCCTGTGCGTCCGTCAATACGAGCATACGCACGGCGTGGGCGATCAAAAGCGTGGCAATCGTCGCGAGCACGACCGGCGGCACATTGAAAATCGGCTCAGAGCGCTGTGTCACCGGACTCTTCTACTTAGTGGAGCTTTTGGATTTGACATTCGCTTCACGAACCGGCGGCTTCGCAGGTAGCGAATGTCGAATCCGCTCCACTAGCGTCTGGTCGAAATAGGCCGCGACTCTCACGGCGGCAAGCGCGGCTTGAGCGGGGACGCCGCAAGAGAAGAACACCGGAGAAAAACAAAGGGAGGGCGAGAGCCCTCCCTTTGCGGCTTGTTGTAGGACAACCGGCGCCGAATTCACGCCCCGGTCACGTCCTTCGCCTCCCCCGTCTCTTGCACTTGGCGCTGCGGCATAGACGACCGCGGCGCCTGCGGAATGTGAGCCGCACCCTAGCAGGCCTGCGTGCCGAGCCAAGGATCAACGTCTCGTTAACTTTAATTCAGCCCGGCCATCCGGGGATTCCCGGCGTCCCACCAAAGCGGCATGAGCCCTGCTGCTCTCGTTGCGGACATGCCTTAACGCCGAAAACGCGTCCCAATCCGGGACACGCGTGCATCGGCTCCAAGGCGCGACGGGAGCACGACGCCCCTTATGAAACACGCCTCTAGCCGTGAGCTCCATGCATATTGGGAGCAGCAGCGCGGAACACGCCCGGCGCCCGAACGCGGCGATATCGAGCCGGGGGCGATCCGCGGTGCGCTGAGCGACACATTTATCGTCGCGCTTAATCGCGGCGCCGGTTACCCGTTCCGTCTCGCTGGGACGCGTGTTTGCGCCCTATTTAATCGGGAGATGAAGGGCGAGTCCTTCCTCAGCCTTTGGACGCTCGCCAGCAGGCCGCTTGTATCGGGCTTGTTGACGGTCCTGGCCGACGAATGCATCGGCACGGTTGCCGCCGTAACCGCGCAAAGCACCGATGGAGAGCACCTCGACCTCGAGCTGCTCTTGCTGCCGCTTGATGCCAATCGCCCGATGTTCGCTCGCGCGATAGGCGTGCTCGCCCCGCTAAAAGTTCCGCAGTGGCTAGGTACAAATACCATTGGCGGGCTCACTCTGGGCGGTCGGCGTCACATCGGAGCGGCGCTGGAACGAAATTTTCTGCCACGCTTCATGCTACCGCGGACCCGGCGCGGGCTGACAGTCTATGAGGGCGGCCGCATTTCGGCATCCACCAGCGCAAATGACCCGCGCTCGGCGTCCCAACCTAAAAAAAGCATCAACGAGCCGTTAACACCGGATCGGTAGGCTGCTGTCAGTGACGGCGGCAGATCTGCGGCATGGCGGTAGCTCAACAAAAACCTGCTTTACGCGCGCTCAGTGACGAGCGGCGCCGGTTTCAGCGCGTTAAAGTCGATTTGCTGGGGCGGTACATGCTCCCGGATCGGCGCGAGTTTCCGTGCCAAGTGATCAACATGTCGCCGGGCGGCATGGCGGTGATCGCGCCGGTCGGCGGAAAGCCGGGTGATCGGGTCATCGCCTATGTCGATCACTTAGGCCGGCTCGAGGGCCAAGTCGCGCGCACCTTTGACAATGGCTTTGCGATGACCATTGCCGCGACGGCGCGCAAGCGAGACAAGCTCGCCGCTCAATTAACTTGGCTAGCCAATCGCCACATCCTCGGCTTGCCGGAAGACCGGCGCCATGGCCGCTTCGCTCCGCGCGATCCAGCGGCTCGCTTGATCATGCCCAACGGGCTGAATGTCGGTTGCCGCATCATCGACCTCTCGCAATCCGGCGCCGGCATTGCGAGCGATGAGCGGCCGGCGATCGGGGCGCTGGTTACGCTTGGCAAGGTGCAGGCGCGCGTCGTGCGCCACCTCGAAGACGGATTTGCAGTCGAGTTCACGCGGCTGCAGCATTCGGACTTTATCGAGGAAAATATCTGCGGCGGTTGACGGCGGCGCTCAAGTACGCCGCCGACAAGCGTTTCCAACCTGGCCGCCAATCCCTCGTTTGCGCTCAATCGAAATTGTTGCGCTTTCCCTCGCGGACATAAGCGACACAATCGGCGATGTGGCGCCGGCCGTGCGTCGGCTTGTCTTTGGCCAAGTGGGCAAACATCTGAATGGCAAAACCGCCGTCGAGGCTATCGGTGATTTGCCGCCGCCATGGGCGCCGGACAATTTGCGCCGTCATCCGGCGCGTCGTGCGCGGTTGGGTCATGATGTGGTCGGCAATTTTATACGCGCGCTCGATAAGTTTGGCGCGCGGCAGGATCTCATTGACCATGCCGTATTCAAGGGCGAGCTTGGCATCGATCGCCTGCCCCGTTAGCAGCGCGTAAGCGGCACGCTTCACGCCGAGTATTTCCTGAAAGCAGCTATGAATGCCATCGCCGGGCACCGAGCCGATGTCGTAATGCAGGTCGTAGATGATGGCATCGTCGGCGCATAAAGTGATATCGCACATCAGGCACATCTCGGTGTGGAAGCCGGGCCCGTTGATGATGCCGATGGTTGGTATTTCAAGATCGTTGACCAAAGAGCTGACGTTGATACGCCCGTCCTTGTAGGCGTACTCGTAAGCCCAGTACGCCAAGTCGTCTTGTTCCAATTTGAAACCCTCGGGATCAGCGTCCATCATGAACTCATCGCCTGAACCCGTGAAAATCAAAATTTCATTCTCGGGATCGGCGCCGACGGTCTTGAACATTTGTCCGACCGATCTGTGGTTCTCAACGCTGAGCTGAATCGGCCCCCCCTTGGTATGGGCCTCCACGAGAATGACGCCGTCTTCCCGGCGCGACATTTTGTAAAAATCCTTGAAGCGCTCCTTATAGTCCTCGAATTTCGGCGGCTGGATAAAATTGGCCAAAGACATAGTCGTTTCTCCTCCCTAAATCGTCGGTGAAAGACTAACAGGCGCTGTTGCGCGGCAGCAAGTTTGTGCCTGCGCGGCGCAGCCATGCGTGGGCCGGACGATCTCATACGTCAGGTGGGCGAGCGGCCAGGGTGGCGCGGCAACCGTCGCAGCGAGATCGGCGTTTCGTGCGGCAGCAACGCGGGTGCACCATCCGCATTCCGCAATCGCCACCACAGTTATTAGTTCAAATTTTATTCGAAGTTGAACAACTAAACTTTTAGATGATCTTCGCGAGAATCTGGTCGAGATTTTCTCAGTTGTTTAGCTGTCTTTACTTCAAATTGAAGCACTCAACTTAGCGGCACCGCAAAAGCTTTGTGAGAAATGTGATCCCAAGAAAAGGGAGTGGGGTCACATGGGCAGGGGTGCCAAAAAAACTCTCGCGCGCTGCGCGCTCGCAAGCTGCACTGCGCTTGCGCTGCTGGCGGCGCCGAATAGCGGTCGCGCCGAGGAGCGTCCTTTTTTCATTTCGATCGGCGACACGACAAAGGCGCCGATCGGCTGGGTCGAGTTCTGCGTCGAGTACGACCCGGAATGCAAGACCAAGCCGTCGCAACCGCGCGACGTCGTTTTTTCGGCGCAGGCCTGGAAGGATCTCGAGCGCATCAACCTGCACGTCAACAACCACATCAAACCGATGACCGACCTGGAGCATTGGGGCGTGGTGGAACGCTGGAATTATCCCGATGACGGCTATGGCGACTGCGAGGACTATGTCTTGGCCAAACGGCGCATGCTGATACAGGCCGGCTGGCCGCGCGAAGCGCTGCTGATCACCGTCGTTCGCGACAAGCACGGTGACGGGCACGCGGTCCTGACAGTCAAGTTCGATAAGGGCGAATTCATCCTCGATAACCAGAACGATCAAATCTTGCCGTGGTCGGACACCGGTTACCGTTTCGTCAAGCGGCAGTCGCAGACGGATCCCAACCTTTGGGTCTCGCTCGGCGAACCGCGTGCCGCGCCGGCGACTGCGACCTCGCGCTGAAAACGAGACGAAAGGAGTTTGCGAGCCCGGTCACGTCCCCACCCCTCCCCGTCCCCAGACCGGGTTCGCGCGGCCGGCTCTCCCCCAGGAGCCGGCCGCACCTTTTTTGGTAAGAGCGATCGAACCCCATCACACGCATAGCAGAACTCCGTTTGCGCATAGGTCGCGCGCCAGAGGTCGCTGAACGGTTTGTGAGTTGTCTCCTCCGTTCAGTTCGTTATGTTGCGGCGCACAGCGCGAACAGCCGGGGTGACGACTTTAGCCTTCCATTCAAGCTTGGATGGAAGCGTGTTGGGGAGCCGTGTCGAATGACCGCTATTGTCCGCATCGCATTGCGGCGCCCCTACACCTTTGTCGTCTTGGCTCTTCTCCTCCTCATTATCGGGCCGCTCGCAGCGTCCCGAACGCCGGTCGATATATTTCCTGAAATTCGCATCCCGGTCATCGCGGTCATTTGGCAATACACCGGCTTGCCGCCGGAGGAGATGGCCGGCCGGATGGTCACGCAGTTTCAGCGCACGCTGACCACGACCGTCAACGACATCGAGCACATTGAAGCCACGAATTACACCGGCATCGGCATTGTTAAGATCTTCCTGCAGCCCGGTGCGGATGTCCGCACCGCCAACGCCCAGGTCACCTCGGTCTCACAGACCCTGCTCAAGCAGATGCCGCCCGGTTCGACGCCGCCGCTGATACTTCTCTACAACGCGTCGACCGTACCGATTATTCAGCTTGCACTGTCAGGTAAGGGGCTCCCCGAACAGGCGCTGTTCGACCTCGGACTTAACTTTGTCCGCGTTCCCATCGTCACTGTTCCGGGCGCGGCCATGCCTTATCCCTTTGGCGGCAAATTCCGCCAAGTCCAGATCGACGTTAATCCGGATGCGATGCGCGCCCGCGGCCTGTCCGCCCAGGACGTCGCCGTCGCGTTCGCACAGCAAAACCTGATCACGCCCGTCGGCACCGAAAAAATCGGCACGTTCGAATACGCGATCAATCTCAACGACGCCGTCCCGATCGTGAAAAAGATGGGAGATCTGCCGATCAAGACCGTCAACGGGGCGATGGTTTACGTTCGCGACATCGCCCAAGTGCGTGACGGCAATCCGCCGCAGCAGAACATCGTACACGTCGACGGCAATCGCTCCGTGCTGATGTTCGTGCTTAAGAACGGTGCGGTATCGACGCTTGCGATCATCGACGGCGTAAAGCAAAAAATGCAGGAGATGAAGAAGACCCTGCCGAGCGCGCTTACGCTGACCGCGATCGGCGATCAGTCGATATTCATCAAGGCCGCGATCGGCGGCGTCATCCGCGAGGGGATCATTGCTGCGGCGCTGACCAGCGTTATGATTCTATTGTTCCTCGGCAGCTTCCGCTCGACTCTGATCATCGCGACATCGATCCCATTGTCGGTGCTTGGCTCGATCGCCACGCTTTGGGCGCTGGGCGAAACGCTCAACATCATGACCTTGGGCGGGCTCGCGCTTGCCGTCGGCATTCTGGTCGACGAAGCCACCGTGACAATCGAAAACATCAATTGGCACCTCGAACAAGGCAAGGAGGTTGAGACCGCGATCCTCGACGGCGCCGAGCAGATCGTGACGCCTGCTTTTGTGTCGTTATTGTGCATCTGCATCGTGTTCGTGCCGATGTTCTTTTTGACCGGCGTGCCGCGCTTTCTGTTCGTCCCGCTCGCCGAAGCGGTCATGTCGGCGATGGTGTGGTCGTTCATTCTCTCGCGCACGCTGGTGCCGACCATGGCGAAATACATGCTGACCCGCCACCACGACACCGATGGCCCACCGCCGCCGACGCGCAATCCGCTGGTCATGGTGCAACGCGCTTTCGAAACCGGCTTCGAGCGCTTCCGCCTCGCCTACCGTGAGCTGTTGACGATGGCGTTGCGGCGCCGTGCGGTGTTCGTGACCTGTTTCGTCGCCCTCATTGTCGGGACGTTCGCGCTTGCGCCCTATCTCGGCACCGATTTCTTCCCGTCGGTCGACGGCGGACGCATCTTGATGCACGTGCGTCTGACGGTCGGAACCCGCGTCGAAGAAAGCGCGCGGCAATTCGCCGAGATTGAAAAGGTGGTCCGCCAGATTATTCCGCATGAAGAGCTGGCGACACTGGTCGACAACATTGGCTTCCCGGTAAGCGGCATCAACACCACCTACAACAACACCGGAACAATTGGATCCGCCGACGGCGAAATTCAGATCGGGTTGAGCGAAGATCACAAACCGACGGCGGATTATGTTCGCGCGATGCGTGAGGAACTCCCTGCCCGTTTCCCGGGCGTGACGTTCTCGTTCCTGCCGGCTGACATCGTCAGTCAAATTCTCAATTTCGGCGCGCCGGCGCCGATCGACATCCAGATTCGCGGGCCGAAGCTTCACGAAAACTACGCCTATGCGCAGGATGTGTTGCGCCGCCTACGCCACATTCCGGGATTGGTGGACGCGCGAATTCAGCAGTCGCTTAGCGAACCGGCCTTCGATGTCGACGTCGACCGCACTCGCGCCAAATATGTCGGCATCAGCGAAAGCGACGTGACCAACAGCATGGTGGTCAATCTCGCCGGATCGAGCCAGGTACAGCCGACCTTTTGGCTCAACCCGGACAACGGCGTGAACTACTCGATCGTGATGCAGACGCCGCAATACCAAGTCGACTCGCTCAACGCGCTGCAGAACCTGCCGATCACGGCCAACGGAGCGGCGCCGCAGGTGCTCGGCGCAATCGCCGATTTCAAGCGCCGCATGATCCCTGCTGTCTATTCGCAATACAACGTTCAGCCCCTCATCCAGATTTACGGCACCACGCAGGGACGCGATCTCGGCGCCGTCGCCGCCGACGTACAGAAGGTTCTCGACGAAACCGCCAAGGATGCGCCGAAGACGGCGCAGGTGCTCATGCTCGGCCAGGTCAAGACCATGAACAGTTCGTTCTCCGGTCTGATCTTTGGTCTCGCCGCCGCTGTGGTTCTCATTTACCTGCTGATCGTCGTCAACTTTCAGTCCTGGACCGATCCATTCGTCATCATCACCGCGTTGCCTGCGGCGCTCGCCGGCATCGTGTGGATGCTGTTTGCCACCGGCACGACGCTGTCGGTGCCGGCGCTTACCGGCGCCATCATGTGTATGGGCGTCGCCACCGCCAACAGCGTACTTGTCATCAGCTTTGCCAAGGAGCGCCTTGACGAGCACGGCGATGCGGTCGCCGCCGCCATTGAAGCCGGCTTTGTCCGGCTCCGCCCGGTGGTCATGACCGCGCTCGCCATGATCATTGGCATGCTGCCAATGGCGCTCGGCTTTGGCGAAGGCGGCGAACAGAACGCGCCGCTGGGCCGTGCGGTCGTCGGCGGGCTGTGTTTCGCAACCGTGGCAACTCTGATATTCGTACCTGTCGTGTTCAGCATCATTCATCAACGCCGCGGTTCGGTGGGCGCCCGCGTCATCGGAGAGCCGCAGCATGCCGCCTGAGTCCCGATCGCCCGGCGTGTCCCGCCGAGGACTCTATATCGCGGGCCTATCCGCCGGCCTTATCGCCGTGCTGATCGTCGTCTTCGGTATTACGACGCGCAAGGTTGCGGATGCCAAGCTCCGGGAATGGACCGAGAATCAGGCGGTGCCGACCGTGAACGTCGCGGCACCCGATACGCGCGGGAAAATGACGACATTCAGCCTTCCAGGGCGATTGGAGGCCTATATCCAGGCGCAAATCTACGCCCGGGTCACCGGCTACGTGAAAGACTGGAAAGCCGACATCGGCACCCCGGTGAAGTCCGGCCAGTTGCTCGCCGAACTCGATGCGCCCGATCTGGACCAGCAGATCATGCAGGCTGAAGCCAACTTGGCGAGCGCCAAGGCCAACTCGGTGCTTTCGGATATGACGCTGACGCGCGGCCAGTCGTTGATCAAGACCTACGCCATCTCGCAGCAGGATCTCGACCAGCGCTCCGCCGATGCCTCGAACAAACAAGGGCTCGTCCGCGCCGCGCAAGCCAATCTCGATCGCCTGCGCGTGCTTGAACAATATAAGCGGTTGGTCGCGCCATTCGATGGACTGGTTACTGCGCGCACGACAGACATCGGCGCATTGATCAACGCGGGCGGTGGCGGACCGCCGATGTTCGTCGTCTCGGAAACGAGCAAATTGCGCGTCTATGTCAACGTCCCGCAGAATTATGTGCCCAGTATTCCGGTCGGCACTCACGCACAGATCACAGTGCCCGAATATCCCGGGCGGGCGTTTCCAGCGACGGTTGAAGCTTCAGCGCAGTCCGTCGATGTGACCTCGAGCACGACACGCATGCAGCTCGTGGTCGATAATTCCAAGGGCGAACTGATGACCGGCGATTTTACCAACATCACGTTCGATCTCCCGCACCCTGAGATCGCCGTGAACGTGCCGGCAAGTGCTCTGATCTTCAACGAGCGCGGATTGCAAGTCGCGACCGTCAGCAGTGAGGGGCGCATCGTTCTCAAGCAAGTCACGATATCGCGGGATTTAGGCAACGAAGTCGAAATCGAATCGGGCATCGCCTCCGACGATCGCGTGGTCACGAACCCGCCGGACGGAATCGTCACCGGCGACAAAGTCCACGTTGCCGGCGCGGCCGGCAGTCCAGGACAGCCGGAGACGGCCGAGGCGAAATAACAGTGCGCCGCAAGTCGCGGGTGCGGCGACTGTCATCCGACCGGTTTCATTCCCTTAGCAAAGCGCTTGAAATTGCGGACGTAGAAATCCGCGCCGGCGGCGATCGCGGCGGCGGCCTTGTCATCGAGCGTGCGAATGGCGCGCGCCGGCGCACCCACAATCAGGGACTTCTCCGGAAACGATTTGCCTTCGGTGATGAGCGCGCCTGCGCCCACGAGGCTATGGGCGCCGATCCGTGCGCCGTTAAGAATTATTGCGCCCATGCCGATCAAGCTTTGCGCGCCGATGCTGCAGCCGTGCAAAATAACGTTGTGGCCAATGACGCAATCCGGGCCGATGGTGATCGGAAACCCCAAATCGGTGTGCAGCGTGCTGTTGTCTTGAATCTGCGAACGCTCGCCGAGCTCGATCCATTCGTTATCACCGCGTAGCACGGCGCCGAACCACACGCTGCAGTCCGTTTTCAACCGTACTCTGCCGATGACCGTCGCGCTTGGCGCGACCCAATAGCGGCCCTCCTCCGGCAGGTCCGGCTTTTGTCCATCGAGTTCATAAATCATGCGGGCTTCTCATTTCCGCGCGCAAAATTCGCCTTCGCTGAAAACGCGTATCGCATTCGCTGATAATTCGAAAGCGCAAAGACCGCGCGGCGGAGGCAAGCCAGCCGCGGAATCAATCGGCAATCGCGTTGTCAAACGCTGAGCAGGGCTTGTAGCGCTGTGACGACGATTGTTCCCGACATGAAGCTCCACATGCCGGCGATCGCGGTAGCCAACATGACGAACTCAACGCGCCGCCGCTCCACGCGGCGTCCGCGCAGTGAATTGCGCATGATCAGGAAAGGCGCGGAGAAAATAAGCAGCGGCACCGCCGCGAGGCGCGACGGCATCGGTCCCATCTGCAAAAGCCGAAAGGTGGGAAAATGAGCGCCGTAGAGTCGGTACCCGGACGCGCACAAGCCGGCCACGGCAAAACCAATGGCTAGCGCGAACAAGGATGTGATGGAGTCGGATGAAGCCGTCGCCTGGATCGCGTCGAACATTTCGCAGGGCCCCCGGTGTACGGAAAGCCATCGCAAAGCCCGGCGTCCGCCGCCACGGGATGATTAAGAAAGGGTTAACGGGGGAGCCCGTTGGCCCGTGCCATACTCGGCGGCGATTCGCCTTGGGTTACAGAGCGGCCGATGTCTGCACGCACGACTTTCGAACTGCGATTGCGGCGCCAAACGCGCGATTTGCGATTGCGACGCCAAACGCGCAGCCTGATCCTGCCGTTGGTGCTGTTCTTTGTGATGCTGGCGGTGACTGCGACCTTCGTCGCCTACGTGCTGTGGCCGACATGGCCGAAAGTCGAAACGCCGCTTGATAGTCCCTCGCTCCCGGTCGTCGTTGCCGGCGTCCTCTTCAATGTGCCGCCCGCGGCCATTCGCGCCTCGGTACAGCGGCAACCCGGAGCGCATGAGCGGATCGACCTCGTCCTGCTTTGGCCGTCCTTGACGCCGCCACCGTCCGACAGAACCGCAAGCGCGGATGTGTCCGCATTGAGTGACGGCAAGGCTGCCCCGCCAAACAACAGTAATGACCGCTTGTTCGTGACCATTGCAGCCTTGGGCAACGTATTGCCACCGGCGGAACGGATGCGCAGTGTTTATCCGCGCTATTTCGAGAGCCGCGCATTGCCGGCCGATGACGGACTGGCCGTCCTACAGTTCCGCGCTGGCACACCCTATGAAGGCGAAGACCTGATTTACCCGGCGGACGAACCAGAGCACTTTTTCGCCCGCTGCACGCGCGAAACCGTTCGCCAAGTGCCCGCGACATGCATTTACGAACGCCTGCTAGATGGGGCGGAGATGACGCTTCGGTTTCCACGCGCGTGGCTGCAGGATTGGCGCGGCGTGGTTGCCGGTTTCGACCGGCTGGCCTCGCAGTTGCATCAGCAGGCTGAAGGGACTGAACGGAAGAAAGAGGAACAGTGACGTTTCACTGTCGGCGCGCAGCCAAACGGTCGCTACGCCGGCGTTGCTAATCCAGGTCGGTACTCAAAATCGCCATCTGGAAATTATACGAGCGCTCGTCGTCCTCATCGTCAACGAACAGCACGCCGATAAACTCCTCTCCGACATAGACTTCGGCGGAGTCGTCCTTTTTCGGGCGCGGCACCACGCGGAGCTGCGGATTGCCGAACAGCTTCTTCAGATACGCGTCGAGCTTTTTAACTTCTTGAAGGTCCACTGCCATCTCCTCGGATGGTGCAAAGGGCTTTGCCGCGCGCGACTATCCTGAGCGGTAAAATCAGGTATTAGCAAAAACGCGTTGGCGCCTTAGCACGCGATAATAGTGACGATCAAACGCCCTCGGGAAACATCTGATCCATCGTGCGGGCCGGATCAGGACAGCCGGCCTGTCCAACGACCTTCGCCGGCACCCCAGCCACGGTGACATTGTTCGGAACCGGCTTGATCACGACGGAGCCCGCGGCGATGCGGGCGCAGTGACCGACTTCGATGTTTCCGAGGATTTTGGCGCCTGCTCCGATCATAACGCCGTAACGTATCTTCGGATGGCGGTCTTCCCACTCCTTGCCGGTACCGCCCAGCGTCACGTCGTGCAGCATTGAAACGTCGTCGCCGATTTCCGCGGTCTCGCCGACAACGAGGCCGGTCGCGTGGTCAAGGAAAATGCCGCGCCCGATCTTCGCCGCCGGATGGATGTCGCATTGGAAGACCGCCGACATCCGGCTCTGCAGGTAGAGCGCAAAATCACGGCGACCCTTTTGCCACAGCCAATGCATCAATCGATGCGTCGCGATGGCCTGAAAACCCTTGTAATAGAGCACCGGTTCAATGATGCGGTGCGTTGCCGGATCGCGATCGGCCGTCGCCATCAAGTCGGCCCGGAACGCGTCACCAATCGCGGGGACTTCGCGGAGCGCATCGGAATAGGCTTGCCGGATGAGCTCACCCGAAAGGGCCGCATGGTCGAGCCGTTCCGCAAGCCGATAGACAATAGCCTCCTCCAGCGCGTCACGGTGCAAAATCGTAGAATAGATGAAGGTGGCGAGCGCTGGCTCTTTGCGCACAATTTCTTCGGCTTCGCGGCGGATGCGAGTCCATACCGGATCGAGCTTATCGAGCGCCGGCGTAGCTTGAGATTGTGCCATAAGGCCTCCCGGAGGAAGATTTTAGCATATTGGTGCGGCGCAAGACAAAAACCAGAGGGTGCGGTAGGCCCTTCACGGTCAATGGCTTACCTGTAAATCGGCCGCCGGCTTAGTTCTCGGCCACTGGACCAGCCGAATCTTCGGCCTGCCGGTCTAAAAAGCTCAAAACCGCGCTTTTGAACCTCCGATCGCCCGCCGCCAGCATATGATCGCGGCCCGGAATGGTGAAAGCTTCCGCACCCGGGATAAGCGCCGCCAGCCCTTCGGGCGATCCGGCAACATGATCGTTTTCGCCGACCGCGATGAGAAGCGGAACGGCGATGCGCCCTACTTCCTCCCGGCTCATGGTCTGCCGCGCGCCGCGGATGCATGTCGCGAGAGCCCGCAAGTCGGAATGCGTCTTCTCGGCAAACGCGCGATAGGTATAACCGCCTGGATCAGACACATCGGCAAGCGCGGGGGCTTCAAGCGCTCGCGCAATCTTGTCCGTGTCGCCCAAACCGTCGATGAGCCCCATCCCCAATCCTCCAAGCACGCCTGAGCGCACTCGTTCGGGGTGCGCCAGCGCCAGGAACGCTGTAATCCGGGCGCCGAGCGAGTAACCAAGGACATCGGCCTGCGCAAGCCGCAGATGATCCAGCAACGCACACACGTCGGCCGCCATGGTCGCGCTGTGATAGGCGCTTGGGTCGTAGAGTTTGGTGGAGGCCCCATGACCACGGTTGTCCAGCGCGATAACGCGTCTGCCGGCGCCCGTGAGCGTCGTCACCCAGCTGGTGTAAACCCAGTTCACCTCCTTGTTGGAGGCAAATCCGTGGACGAGGACGATCGGTGGCCCCTCGCCTTCGTCGAGAAAGGCGATCTCGACGTCATCGTGAGAAAAGCGCGGCATCCGCCGACTTCTACGCTATCCGCTTCCGAGCCGCACAAAAAATGATGATGCCGGCCGGATATGAAGCTAGGCTCCTCCCGCCCGGGTGCGCACTTAACCCGCAGCCGGGGCACCCGGGAGAAACAGATGCAACGCCCTTGGCTTGTCATGCTCGGCTTACTGGCTCTTTCGAGCGGTCCCGCCGCGGCACAGGTTTCCGACGATGTGGTGAAAATTGGGGTGCTGACCGACTTGTCCGGCCCGTCTGCAACGGCGACGGGGCAAGGCTCGGTAGCTGCCGCGGAAATGGCCGTGAGCGATTTCGGCGGCACCGTGCTGGGCAAGCCCATTCAAGTGATCTCGGCCGATCATCAAATAAAGCCGGACGTCGCCGCGGGCGTCGCCCGCCAGTGGTATGACCGCGATCAAGTCGATCTGATCCTCGATGTGCCGGTGTCGGCCGTCGGATTGGCCGTTCAGGCGGTCGCCAATGAGAAGAAAAAACTTTTCATCACCCATTCGACCGGCACGGCCGATTTTCACGGCAAGTTTTGCTCGCCCTATGCGCTGCAGTGGGTGTTCGACACCCACGCACTTGCGGTCGGCACCGCGCAGGAGGTCACGCGCCGCGGCGGCGACACCTGGTTTTTCCTCACCGCCGATTACGCCTTCGGCCATGCACTCGAGCGCGACGCGACGCGCGTCATCGTTGAAAATGGCGGCAAGGTGGTAGGCTCCGTGTCCCACCCCTTCGCGACGCCCGATCTTTCTTCGTTCGTCCTTCAAGCTCAAACTTCCAAGGCGAAAATCATCGGGCTTGCGGCCGGTCCGCCCGACAACGTCAACGCCATCAAGCTCGGCGGCGAATTCGGGATTTTCCAGGGCGGCCAGCAGATGGCGGGCTTGTTGGTGTTGATCACCGACGTGCACGCACTCGGGTTGAAAGCCGCGCAAGGATTGGTACTCACCACATCGTTTTATTGGGACATGGACGAGCAAACCCGGCAATGGTCGAAGCGCTTCTTCGCCAAGACCAATCGTATGCCGACCATGTGGCAGGCGGGAGTCTACTCCTCGGTCCTCAACTACCTGGAGGCGGTCAAGGCGACTGGCACCGACGAGCCGCTGAAAGTCGTGGCCCAAATGCGGGCGGCGCCGATTCAGGATTTGTTTGCCCGCAACGGCCGGCTGCGCGAGGACAATCTGATGGTTCACGACCTGATTTTGGTGCAAGTCAAAACGCCCGAGGAATCGAAATATCCGTGGGACTACTACAAGATCCTTACCCACATTCCGGGCGAGCAAGCGTTTGGGCCGCCGAACCCGGCGTGTCCGCTGGTTAAGCAGCAATAACGCGGCGTCGGCGAGCAACGCCGCCGCACCGGAAAAGGGTTAGCTGGAATTCGTGTCTCGCCATCGTTAGTATGGCGGACCGGTAAGGTAACAGACATGGCCGACGCAATCGTTCCTCACTTCCACAACGACCTCGGGGTCGCCGTCATCGATATCGGCGCCAGGGAATTCATGTGCGTCGGCGCCATGCCGCCTTTTGACCATCCGCATGTGTACTGCGACATGGGCGCCGATTCAGAATGCGTGTGTCCCTATTGCTCGACCCTCTATCGTTACGACCCGGCGCTTAAGCCCGGAACCGCGCGGCCGGAAGCCTGCGTTCTTGACGACACCGGCGCCTGATCTGCGGCGGGAGCGCGTGCCCTGACCGCATCGCGCGTGGTGATCGTCGCCGGCGGCGGCATCGGTGGTTTGACCGCGGCATTGGCGCTGGCGCGCCGCGGCTTTCGCGTGACGGTGTTGGAACAAGCCCAGCGCCTGGAAGAAGCCGGCGCCGGAATTCAGCTCTCACCCAATGCAACCCGCACGCTGATCGAACTCGGCTTGGACGGCGCATTGCGACCGCTTGCGGTTGCGCCGAACGCATTGCACGTCATGAACGCAACTTCGGGCTGGGAAATTGTGCGCATGCCGCTCGGCGAGTTCGCCGAGCATCGCTACGGCGCGCCGTTCTGGCTGATCCATCGCGCCGACCTGCTCGGCGCGCTTGCCGATGCCGCCTCTCGGCAGCTCGGCATCACCGTCAAGTTGGACCGGCAAGTACAAGATTTTGTGGTTCATCCGAACGGGCTGACGGTGTCCGCCTTGACCGCGACCGGTATCGCCGACGAACGCGGCTTTGCCGTGCTGGCGGCCGACGGCCTGTGGTCGCCGCTGCGCCGGCAACTCGGCGATCGGGTGCCGCCACGCTTCACCGGGCGAGCGGCCTGGCGCGGAAGCGTCGCCGCACGCGACGTGCGCCCCGAATTTCGCGAGCCGGCCGTTCACCTTTGGATCGCACCGAACGCGCATCTCGTTCATTATCCGGTGCGAGCCGGACACCTGATCAACATTGTCGTTATCGCCGCCGATCCGAAGGTCGATCGGAATAACGCCTCGCCGAATCGCGGCACGATCACGACGCGGGCCGATCTGTTATCTTCGCTAAGTGACGACGGCTGGGCGATGCCCGCGCGCACGCTCATCCGCTTGCCGGACGCCTGGCAAAAGTGGCCGCTTTACGATCGTCGCCCGCTGAAACGATGGTCTGACGGCGCGGCAGCGCTGCTCGGCGACGCGGCGCATCCAATGTTGCCGTATTTGGCGCAAGGCGCCGCCATGGCCATCGAAGACGCAGCGGTGGTTGCGGATTGTCTGGCCCGCCGGCCCGACGACCCGGCGCGGGCGCTGCGAGCCTATTGCGCGGCGCGGCAAGGGCGAACCCGAAAAGTCCAGCTCGCATCGGCGCGCAACGGGGCGAGCTACCAGTTCGGTTGGCCCAAGAGTTGGTTACGTGACGCGGCGATGCGGACCATCGGCGGCAAACGGTTGCTCAAACACTACGACTGGATCTATCGCTGGCGGCCGCCGGCCCAGCCGTCCAACTAAATCGGACTTGGGGCCTCGAGCCCCGATGATCTTAGACTCGCGCGGCGGCCACGGCGGCGCGCGGCACAACGGTAAAGGCTGGCGCGCTCGGAGAGATTCGAACTCCCGACCCTCAGATTCGAAGTCTGATGCTCTATCCAGCTGAGCTACGAGCGCGTGGAGCGGCCGCACAATAGCCGCTTCGCGCCATGGTTCAACAGACCGCGGCCGACGCACCCGCGATTGGGTTCAATTTGTGTCATGCCGGCGCAGCAGAGCGGCCATTCCTGACTGCAAGCACGCCGGAACCTCCCCCGTCAGGTGCGGTTGTCAGCGAGCGACGCAATAGGAGGTCGATGATGTCTGATTATCGGAACCCCAACGATCCCATGTGGCAAGGCGGAGAATATGAGCCCACCGGGCGTTCCTATGGTGCCGGCTGGGGTTGGCTCGCCGGTGCCGTAGTGGTCGTCATCCTTATCGCAATCGTGTTCGGCGCCGGCCACGGGCCGACCAGGACCGCAATGAATGAAAACAGGCCGACGGCAGGGAATCTGGCCGCACCACCTCCTGCTCCCGCGCCCATGAACCCGTCCTTGCCGGGTTTGACTCCTCCGGCCAACCCGCCGGCCGCTCCGGCGCAGTAACGAGCGATCGTCAACGATCAGCGTAATTCGAGTGCGGCCTCGGCAAAAAACCGAGGCCGCTTCTTTGTTGATCGCGGCGCATCCGCCTGCCAATCCGGTAACGTCAAACGGTGAGCTTGGTCACTTCTCGAACGTCGGATCGATCGGCACGCGGTAGCCGTTGGCCAGACGGTTCGTCTCATTGGCCATACCGACAACGGCCATGAGCTCGCCGAACATCGCGTCGCTCATGCCGGCCTTGCGCGCCGCGGCGCCGTGGCTCGCGATGCAATAGGCACAGCCGTTGGTCACGCTCACGGCGAGATAAACCATCTCCTTGGTCACCGCATCGAGCGCGCCCGGCGCCATGATGTCTTTGATGCTCTCCCAGGTGCGCTTGAGCGTCGGCGGATCGTGCGCAAGATATTTCCAGAAATTGTTCACGTCTTCGACGCGGCGCGTGCGCTTGATGTCATCATAGACGGCGCGGACTTCCGGCGCGGCGTCGGCATGTTCGATGGGCCCAGGAACGGCCATGAATTCTCCCTTGCTTGCTACTTCACCAGCACCGCGAGCGGCGCGCCTTTGTCGAGAACGTAGACCACGTACATCTTGCAAGGCGCGTCGGCGCCCGCGGCGCCTTCGGCGTGAACGGCGCGCTCGGGCAATTCGACGGTCTCGCCGGCGTGAAAGACCTTTTCCGGCTGGCCGTCGGGCGCAAACCAGCAGGCGCCGTCAATCACATACGCGGTGACCAGACCGGGATGGATGTGGCGCGGCGCCTTGAAGCCAGGAGCAACTTCAACAATCGCCGTGGTCATCTCGTAGTTGGAATTCGGCACCTCGGTCTTGCTGATGATGGTGCGCTTGACCGGCGAAGGCGTCAGCGGCGGATTCTTCGGCGGCTCTTCCGCGAGCGCAACGGCGCAGCTCGCGAGCAAGGCGGCGATCGCAATCCACGTCCTGGCCATGATCCCTCTCAGGCTTTGGTAGTTGCCCGCGGCATCCTAACGCCCCGTTCGCCCTTGCGGGAGGGGGCGGCCGATGCACAATCGTGGCGGCAAGCGAAAGGCGCGGCAACATGCCGAAGACCCCCGACTATTTTGCCGGAAAGACCGTCCTCATTACCGGCGCCGCGAGCGGCATCGGCCGCGCCACCGCGCTGATTTTCGCGCGCGAGGGCGCCAATGTCGTTTGCGCCGATATCAACGAGAACGGGGCGCGTGAAACAGCAACGGAGGTCAACGCCAAAGGCAGCCAGGCGCTGGCGCTCAAAGTCGATGTCACCAGCCGCGCTGACGTGAACGCGATGGCGGAGCGTTCGCTCGCCGCCTTCAACCGCGTCCATTTTCTTTTCAATTCGGCCGGCGCCGCCATTCGCCGCGCCAAGTTCCTGGAGATCGACGATGCGCTAATGGAGAAAACCTTCGCGCTCAACGTCAACGGCACCTTCTACGCCATGCAAGCGCTGCTGCCGCATTTTGTCGCGCACAAGGCCGGCGTCATTGTCAACATGGCGAGCATGGCGCATCGCCGCGGCGCTCCAGGCTCTTCCATCCACTATGCCGCGGCCAAGGGCGCGGTCCTCTCTATGACCTTGGGCGTGGCGCGCGAGTTTGCGTCAGCCGGCATCCGCGCGCTCTCAATCTCGCCCGGGCCGATCAAGACGCCGTTCCAGGAGGCGGCGCAGTCCTCGCCGGAACTGATCCGGCAATTCCTCTCCGACATTCCGATGGGCCGCTTCGGCGCGCCGGAGGAGATCGGGGAGCTGGTTTTGTTTCTGTGTTCCGATGCCTGCGAGTTCATGACCGCGGACACGGTCTATGTGAACGGCGGCGGTGGCTGGCGGTAGGCCTTTAGCTCTTCCGCAAAAAGAAAAGCCCCAAGCGCGGGAGGGGGGGTGCGCTTGGGGCTTAGAAGGCCGGAACAACCTTCAACAACCGGCCTCAATTTCGATCGTTACACTTCATCGGTCACCGCAACGCCGCACTCGCCGCACCAATAACGCCGCACGCCTGGCAGCGCCCCGTAGGCGGGCTCGGTGTAGCCGGGTGAATTGCGCCACAAGTGCATCGGCCGGCCGCAGTTTGGGCACGGACGGCCTTTGATCGGCTCCGCGCCGCGGCGAATTAACTCTCGTGTTTCCGAGGTGTACACGTTGTCCCTTTCACGTCCCCGATTCAAACGCTCAATTGAAATTCAAACGCTTGTTTGAGCCGAACGCAAGCCCGCATCGTGGCGTTTTCGTGATTTTTCACAGGGTTAATTTCTTGTAATCTGCGCGACTTAGGGAGCCGCCGGCCGCCAATTCACCAAGGCGACGCTGACGACGCAAACCGCCATGCCGGCAAGCGCAAGCGGCGCCAGTCGCTCGTTGAATAAGCCCCACGCCATCAGCGCCGTTACCGGCGGCGTCAAATAGAACAGAGCGACGACGCGGGTCGCCGCGGCGCGGCGAATGAGAAAATAGAGAAGCCAGATGGCGCCGAGTGACAGCACCAAGACCAGCCAGCCTAGCGCGAAGATGAGCTCCGGCGTCCATTGCACGACGCGGGTCTCGAACGCCATGGCGCCGAGGATGAAAAAGACCCCGGCGGAGACGTACTGAATGAACATGCCGGGCCGCCAGTCGATGCCGCCGCCAAACCGCTTCTGATAAACGGTGCCGACGGTGATGCTGACAAGTGCGACGCTCGCCGCCACCCAGGCGAGCGGCGTGGCGGTGCCGGTGCTGACGCGATCCTGCACGACCAGAAAAATCCCGAGCATGCCCAGGACGAGCCCGGCCCATTGCCGCGGCATGACCGGCTCGCCGAGCAGACGATTGGCGACCGTGGACGTCAGCAGCGGTTGCAGCCCGACGATCAGGGCGGAAAGGCCGGCCGGCATTCCTTGCTTGATCGCGATATAGACCCCGGCGAGATACCCAACGTGCATGAACACGCCGGTGACGCAGCTATCGAGTATGCCGGTAGCATCCGGCCATTTCGGCCGCGCCAATAGCAAGATGATGCCGAGCAGCACAATCGCGCCGACCATGCGCAGCGTCAGGAAGGTCAGTGGTTCCGCATAAGGCAAACCAAGCTTGGCGCCGATAAAGCCGGAAGCCCACAGCACGACAAAAAGCGCAGGCGCCACGAAAGTGACGGCTTCTTCCAGCGTGCGTGGCATTGATCAAGCTTCCCGGCGGCCGACGCGACTGCCAAGACGCTAGCGGGCGTCGACGCTCAGGTCGATAGCGCCGAGAGGAAGCAGCCATCCGCGAAGCGCGAGGACCGATGCATTAGCGAAAGAGAAACGGCGCGCGATGGGCTTTCATGCCCCGGCGAAGGCCACTTCCATGCGCTTGTTCATCTGCCGAACCACGGTGCAGGATCGTGAAATACCGTCGGCTTCGATCAGAAGCTTGAATTTTTCGGGGATGCCGGCGGTGCTGACGACCTCGACTTCGGCGCCGTTGTCGGAGAGCGCCCTCACCGTGCAGTCGACCACCGACCGCCCGGTATTGAATGCGATCTTGCCGGCTTTAAGCACACGGCGCATCACGCCGTCCTTCGCCGGACCCTCGGGGTTCTGCCACATCGCGCAACGGTTGCGGCCCGCATCCTTGGCGATGTAGAGCGCGACATCGGCTCGGCGAAGCAGTTCGTCGATATCGCCGACCGACCGATCGAGCGTGGACACGCCGAAGCTCGCCGTAATCGACAGCGGCGCATCCGGTAGCGGCACTTGTTGCTCCGCGAGGCTCGATCGCAACGTCTCGGCCACCTTCATCGCATCGGCGGCGCCAGTATGCGGCAGCACCACGGCAAATTCCTCACCGCCGATGCGCCCGAAAATATCGCTGGCCCGCAACCGTTCGCGGCAGGCCTGCACGCACTCGACCAGAACGGCGTCGCCGGCGGCGTGGCCGTATTTGTCGTTCACCTGCTTGAAATGATCGACGTCGAACACGATGCAGCTCGTCGGGTGCTTGTGGCGGAGCGCCAGCGCGATGGCCCGCTGGGCCTCATTGCGAAACCCGTGGCGCGACAGCGCGCCGGTCAGGCTGTCGGTCGAGGTCAGCCGCTGCGCTTCCAGTTCGCGCATCACCATGTCGCCGAGATCGCGCAGGATAGCGACCTCGCTCGCGCTGAACTCGCGCGGCTTGGTGTCGATGACGCAGAGCGCACCCAAGCCGTGGCCGTCGGAGGTGCGCAACGGCGCACCGGCATAGAAGCGGATATGCGGCGCGCCGGTCACCAGGCCGGTCTCAGCGAAGCGCGGATCGTTTAGCGCGTCAGGCACCACGAGGACTTCATCCTGCCGCAGCGCGACGTTGCAGAACGAGTCGGGTTTGCAGGTCTGGTGGTCGAGGACGCCCTGCCGCGACTTGAACCACTGCCGATGGCCGTCGACAAATGTCACTGTCGACATCGACGTTCCAAACACATTGCGCGCAATTCTGGTGATGCGGTCGAAGGCCTCCTCGGCCGGTGTGTCCAGAATGTCGTAACTGTCGAGCGCGGCTAGCCGCGCGGCTTCGCGCTGCGCCTCGTCGTCCGGCGCCGCCTCTTCGAGTTGCTGCTTCGCGGCCGTCAACATACCGCAAGGCTAGAGCAGCCGGCTTGCAGAATTGTTGCTCACAACTTCAAAGTTTCCGGACTTTGTTTGAAGGTGTTAACGCTGTGCGGCCGCGGCAAACCCGCCGGCATCGGGCACGCGGAACCACCCGCCTTGCATCGGTTGATCGCCGATTGAAAACTCGCCAGGGAACGTGATATCATGATGATATCACGGAGAAACTTATGGTAGATATTTTGGTCCGCAACGTCGACGGCGACACCGCGAAGAGGCTCAAGAGCAAAGCCAAGGCGGCAGGCAAGTCGGTCAGCGAGATCGCCCGCGAAGCGCTGATCGCCGCCGCCAAGCCCGGCAAGCAAGACGCGTGGGCGGAGGCCGACCGCATCCGCGCCAAAATCCGCGCCAGACTTGGGCGCGATCTTCCCGACTCCACGCCGGGCATTCGTGAAGATCGCGACACGCGTTGAGCGCTAACCGATGACACTCGTCGTCGACGCCAGTGTCGCCGTCAAATGGGTGCTGCCGGAAGCCGGCTCGGAACGTGCGGTCGCAATCCGGACCGCGGACGAAAACCTCATCGCCCCTTCCCTCGCCTGCGCCGAGATCGGCGGCGCGATCTGGCGCGCTGTGCTTCGCGGTGATGTGTCCGCGACGGAAGCGCGTGACTACCTAAAAATCGCCGTTGCGCATTATCAGCGCATCATTCTGCTTGAAGAGCTGACGGATGCCGCCATGGCGCTGGCGATCCGGCTCAAGCATCCGATTTATGATTGCTTCTACCTGGCGCTGGCGGAGCGCGAGCGCTGCGCGCTGGTCACCGCGGACGCGCGGCTGATCGCCGCGAAGGGGATCAAAAACGTCGAAGTGCGCGCGCTGTAGCCCGGATTGAGCGAAGCGAAAATGGGGATGATCCAGCCTTCCTCACACCGGCAAATTGTCGTGCTTTCTTCCCGGCATTTCGACGGTCTTGCCGCGCAGCATCGCCAAGGCGCGGGCGATGCGCGGGCGCGTGGTGCTC
>Ga0209169_10000068_pt1 | contig 58133 bp, 54 predicted proteins | sample HubBroMetageWRM4_FD_188346 | JGI IMG/M metagenome (GOLD analysis project Ga0209169, IMG submission 188346) | Warmed soil microbial communities from the Hubbard Brook experimental Forest, New Hampshire - Hubbard Brook CCASE Soil Metagenome WRM 4... | ecosystem: Environmental > Terrestrial > Soil...
CTTCATGCAAAACCATATACTCTCGATCATCCTCTTTACGCCGCTGGTTGGCGCTCTGGTGCTCCTGTTTGTCCCTAAAGAGAGCAAGGACGCCATTCGCTGGATCGCGAACTTCTTCGCGCTCGGCGGCTTTCTGGTCTCGCTGCCGCTGGTGCCGATGTTCTGGGCTCAGATGCAGAGCGCTGACCGCTTCAAGTTCATCGAGGGCACGCCGAACAACTGGATCCCCTCCATCGGTGCGGGCTACGTGATCGGCATCGACGGCATTTCCTTCCTGCTGATCATGCTCACCACGCTGCTCGGGTGGATTTCGATCCTTTCTTCGTGGACCGCGATCGAGAATCGCGTCAAGGAATACTACATCTGGTTCCTGATTCTTCAGACTGGCATGCTCGGCGTCTTCATGGCGCTCGATTTCTTCCTCTTCTTCGTTTTCTGGGAGGCCATGCTCGTCCCGATGTACCTGCTGATCGGCATCTGGGGCGGCCCACGCAAGCTATACGCCGCCATCAAGTTCTTCCTTTACACTCTGGCCGGCTCGGTGCTGATGTTGCTTGGCATCCTGTTCCTCTATTTCCATCACCATGCCCTGACTGGAATCTATACATTCAGCCTCACGGCACTGTACGAAACCGCGCCGAAGATTTATTCCGACCCGGCCTACGGCCCCACCATCGCCACGCTGCTGTTCTTTGCCTTTTTCTTTGCTTTCGCCATCAAGGTGCCGATGTTTCCCTTCCACACCTGGCTGCCCGACGCGCACGTGGAAGCGCCGACGGCCGGCTCGGTCATCCTGGCGGGCGTTCTGCTGAAGATGGGAACGTACGGCTTCATCCGCTTCTCGCTGCCGTTTTTCCCCGATGTGCTGATGCACACCAAAGTTCGCGGCTGGATGATCACGCTCTCCATCATCGCGATCATCTACGGCGCGCTCGTCTCGCTGATGCAGAAGGACATGAAGAAGCTGGTCGCCTATTCTTCAGTCAGCCATCTCGGCTTCTGTACTCTGGGCATCTTCGCGCTGAACTCCGCAGGCCTGAGCGGATCAGTGTTGCAGCAGATCAATCACGGCATTTCGACCGGCGCGCTGTTCTTGATTGTCGGCATTCTTTACGAACGACGCCACACGCGCGAGATCGCCGAGTACGGTGGCATCTCAAACGTGATGCCGGTCTACGCGACGATTACGATGATCATGTTCCTCTCCTCGATGGGGCTGCCGCTGCTCAACGGCTTCGTCGGCGAATTTACTATTCTGCAGGGTGCGTTCATGGAGAACTGGCGCTGGGGCGCGTGGGCCGTGCCGGGAGTCGTTCTCGCCGCGGCGTACTTGTTGTGGCTCTACCAGCGCGTCTTCTTTGGCACGGTCACGAATCCGAAGAACGAAAACCTGCACGATCTGACGCCGCGTGAAGTGCTGACGTTTGTGCCGCTGCTCATCATGGCCTTCTGGATCGGCCTCTATCCCAAGCCGTTTTTCAAGATTCTTGAGCAGCCTGTGAATCAAATCGTGCAGAACGTGCGAACCCCGCAGGCGGGAGGACCGGTGAACGCCTCGATTCAGCCGGCATTCGAGCCGCCGCAATCAAATGGGGGGAAGAACTAGTGGGCCTGGCTCCACAATTCGGCTTGAACGATTATCTGCTGGCCCTCCCCATCACTCTGCTCACGCTGTTTGCTCTCGGCATCCTGCTGATCGATCTCATGCTGTCGGCGGAGGAGAAGTGGGTCAATGCGGTTACAGCTTTGATCGGCGTGCTGTTCGCTGCAAAGGCTGTGTATAACATCCAGGCCTGGATGCAGGCCAGCGGCCTCCCTCGCGTGTCAGGTTTCGCGGGGACCGTGATGGTTGACCGCTTTTCGATCTATTTCTTTTATCTGTTTCTTGGGGGCACGGCCATCTCGATCCTCATGTCGATGCGCTACATGAAGACCGAGCATGAAAACCATGGCGAGTATTACACCCTGATGTTGCTCTCGGTTGTTGGGATGATGAGCATCGCAGCCGGGTTCGACATTGTGCTGATCTTCATCGGCCTGGAACTGATGGCGATTTCCACCTACGTTCTGGTGGGATTTCTGCGCCGCGACCGGCGCTCCAACGAAGCTGCGCTGAAATATCTATTACTCGGAGCGTTTTCGTCCGGCATTTTTGCCTACGGGTTGTCGCTGCTGTATGGACTTACCGGAAGCACCAACCTGGGTGTCATCGGCAACCAGCTCTCCCGGCTTCTGGTGCGAGATCCGCATAATCCGGTCGCGATTGTTGCTTTGCTGACCACAATTACCGGCCTTCTATTCAAGATTGCCGCGATCCCATTCCACCAGTGGGCGCCGGACGCTTACGAAGGCGCGCCAACCTGCATCACTGGATTCATGTCGGTCGCCGTCAAGGCCGCAGGATGGGCGATGCTGCTGCGTATCCTGATCGGCAGCATTGGCAGCCCGTTTGTTCCGGGCGGACTTCTCGCCATGCGCGCTACCTGGGTTCCGGTGCTGGTCTTCGTCTCCATCGCTACCATGACCGGCGCGAACTTCGCTGCCCTCACCCAGACCAATACAAAGCGCCTGCTCGCCTACTCGTCCATTGCGCACGTTGGCTACATGCTGCTCGGCTTGATCGCGGGAACTCTCACGCAGCTCAGTCCGGATGGCATCAAAGGCATTCTGATCTACCTGCTGGTCTATACCTTCATGAACCTCGGCGCTTTCGGCGTGATCACTTCGCTGCGCCATCGCAACGTCATCGGCGACGAACTTGAGGATCTGAACGGCCTGTACTCGCGCGCTCCCGTCGAAGCCGTGCTGATGCTGATCTTTCTGCTTTCACTCGCCGGCATTCCGCCCCTGGCCGGTTTCTATGGCAAGTACTTCATCTTCCTAAGCCTCATGGAAACTGGACACTACGCGCTGGCATCTCTGGGCGTCCTCTATTCGGTCTTCGGCCTGTATTACTACTTGAAGATGGCCAACGCCATGTTCATGGGCCAGCCCGAAGAGCGGGGAGTATTGCCGGTAAGCTGGAGCATGAGGGCCGGGCTCGCCGTGGCTGCGTTCGCCACGCTCTTTATCGGAATCATGCCGGAGCGCTTCATCCATCTGGTGAACTGGTCGCTGGGGATGGCACAGAATCCCACGGTAGCGAAGCTGATGCGTTAGACTCCGGATCGTGTGCGAGCCATTATGCCCATTCCTCCTGCCGATCCGCCGCCTGAGCGCTCGGACTCAGGCAGGAACAACATCTGGGTTCAGGTCGGCCGTTATAGCCAACTGGCACTGGTGTTGCCATCGGCGACGGTGGCGGGCTGGCTGCTCGGTTCAGCGCTCGACCACTGGTTGCAGACATCCTGGATAAGCATCGTTGGACTGTTCCTGGGCACGGCGGCGGGCCTTCTCGAAGTCATCCGTACGATCCAGCGCGACACAAAATAGAGGATGCCCGCAATGCCGCTAACTCGCGTAGCATATCTCTTAGCGGCATGGCGTTCGAGAACTCAAACTCTGGCAATCCCGCGAGTGTAGTGCCCGGTCCCGGCGACGCCTTCTACTCCGGCGCTGCGGAACGGATTCCCCGGTTCATGATGGGTCTTGGACTGGTACTGACTGCTGCGGCCGGATGGAAATTCGGGCGGTCGTCCGCTCTCGGTTTTCTCGGCGGAGGCGCCATCGCCTTTATCAACTTCCACTGGCTCAAAAGCGCTGTGAATGGCTTGGCTGATCGCGTAACCGATGCCGGTAAGCCGCAGTCTGGGAGCGGGATCGTCGCTCGCTTCCTGCTGCGTTATGTTTTGATGGGCGCCGCCGCGTATGGTATATTAACCAGTTTTCCAGCGGGCCTCCGGGGCCTCCTTGTGGGTTTGTTCTTGCCCGTCGGGGCCATCGCTTGCGAAGCTGCTTATGAGAGTTATGTAGCAATTCGAAGGAGCTGAGCAGTTTCGTGTTCAGAGCAGCGAAGATAATTGGGGATTTGGCGCGAAGTCGCATATGCCGGAACAACTCTGGTTTACTGAGATTCTGAACCGCGTGCTCGCAGGTCCCGTCACCGGGTTCTTACGGGCTCTACATATCGAGCCCAAGCATCCCCAGGCGCCCATCCCGAATTCGCTGGCCATGGAGCTGATCGTCCTCTTCTTTTTGGTCGCGATTTTCTTACTGCTGCGGTCACGCCTGTCGGTAGACTCGCCGAACGGCTTGCAGCACACTTTCGAGAGTCTCGAAGGCTTTGTCGTCGACCAAAGCCGGGAAATCATCGGACACCACACCGAACCATACATTTCCTTCTTCGCGATCCTGTTCATCTTTATCCTCCTTTGTAACCTGCTGGGGTTGATTCCGGGTTTCGAATCACCCACTGGGGTTCCGGTCGTGCCCCTGGGATGCGCAATTTGCGCTTTCGTTTACTACCACACTCAGGGATTCAAGCACTCCGGTATTAAATACCTTCTGCATTTCTTCGGTCCCCCGATGGAAGGCATGCCGCTGGTCGCCCGTATTTTTTTGGCGGCGTTGATGCTTCCGATTGAAATTGTCAGCCACGTAGCTCGTCTGCTTTCGCTTACGGTTCGGCTTTGGGCGAACATATTTGCCGGCGACCTAATTACGTTGGTCTTCTTTTCCATGATTCCCATCGGTGTGCCCGTTATTTTCAGCGGCCTCCACGTCGTGGTCGCGCTTTTGCAAGCCTACGTCTTCATGCTGCTGGCGATCATTTACGTGGCTGGAGCAGTAGCCGAAGAGCACTAAAGGCAGTTCTTGAAGAACCACCGTTCAGCGTGAGGGCGTCTGCACGGAATGACGTCAACCACCCACTGGCGGCAATTGATACGAGGAGAGAAAACAATGCGTAAACTTAGCAATTTGTTCATGACCCTGTCCGTTCTTTGCTTCGCAGTGCCTGCCTTCGCTCAAGGCGGCGGAGCCAGCGAAACCAACTGGGTCGCCATCACTGCCGGATTTTCGATGGCGATCGCTTCTGCCGTTTGCGGTCTCGCCCAAGGCAAAGCCACCGCTGCTGCGGCCGAGGCCCTGGCGCGAAATCCTGCGGCACGTCCGGGTATCCAGTTCGCCTTACTGCTGGGATTGGTGCTGATCGAGTCGCTCGCGCTCTACACTTTGGCGATCATCTTCCTGAAGGTGAAGTGAAAAATACGGCCGCTGAAAGCAAGACGCCTCTGCCCGCGCTGGCGAGCAGAGGCTTTTCTTCCTGAAAGGATGATGCGGTCTAGGTTTTCCGCTCCCCGCTCCACTGCTGGTCCTTATTCTGCGCAGTGCGGCTCATCGCCTCCACCAGCACCCGGCGCAGGCGGTAGCGGCTTTCCAGGTCGGTATTGACGATCTCGAATCCAACTTCGTTCACGCGCGCCCGGCGCAGCAAGACATGCGCGCGAATCTTCGACCGCATGCCCAGCGAAATTTCCAGATCGGCCTCGCTGCCAATGCGCAGATTATCTTCTTTTGTGCCCATGCCGCCGCCCAGGCTCAACTCGCGGATCAGAATCTTCGATTTTCCCCACGAACTGCCGATCGTGGCGCTGATCGTACGCGCCAGCACCATCCGTTCATAGCGGCGCTGCCGCACCCACGGGCATGCCGGAGCCGTATCCAGAGGCGCAATTGCCAGTTCTGCCGGCTCGATGCTGCTATCGGAAAGAATCTGAGCACTGTAGCGGGGGTCAGTCTTTGAGAGTGACTGCGCTGCCGCAATCCGCAGCTCGCGGTGATGAACCCATCCAAAAGTCTTCTTCGCCTCCACGATCTCGCGCAGCAGTGCCACGGCCTCGGGATCCCGCAGCCGCCCCAGGGACTCGATGGCTTTCAGTTGCACAAATGGCGAACGTGAAGCCGATTCGCCCGGCTTGGCCATGGCGATCAATGGAGGGGCCGCCGTGATATCGCCGCTCATTCCGATCTCATCGATCGACTCCGGCAGTACCACCGCATCCAGCACTTCCGCAAGTTCCAGCAGTGTTCGCCCACGGTCCGGAGCGGCTCCGTACGCGATCTGGCGAACCACGATGTCGTGATAGAAGCGGTTCCATTCGGGCAAGCGGATCGGCAACAACTCAAGCAAAGTGCTGACATCCAGACGGCTCATCAGTCCCACCACTGCCGAGGCCTGTCGCGACTGTCCGGTGCGGAGGATCTCCCGCAGTTGCGTCAAAGCCGGACTTCCCATCTCCTTCACCAGTTCGACCATGCGGTCGCACTCGTCGCGCCGCATGCAGCGGAAGAACCGGTCGGCCAGATGTTCCGCCCCGGACTGGCAAGTGCGCTGCAAGACCAGTAAGAGGTCTGCGGGTACCGGCTCATGGCGCAACGCTTCTTCAATGAACTCTGGAATCCGGTTTTCCACGCCCACGCGCGGGCGCAAGTCGTTCACCATTACCGGACGTTGCTGCAGCAGCATCTCCATGCCGGCGCACACTTCGTTCACTGCCTGGTAATTCTTGGCTTCGCTGGCCTCCTGGCTCAGGCGCACAAAGGCCGCGCTTAGCAAGCTTTGTAGTTCAGGGTCCTTCTCCACACACAACTGCTCGCTTACCTTGTGGATGGCCGTGCCCATGGCTTCACCACCCAGCCGGGAATAAAGGTCGGCCAGTTGGCTTAATCCGATTGCCGTCTTGCGCCGAGGTTCTTGCTCCTTGCTTACCAGGCAAGCAGAATAGTTATTCAGAATCTCGGCTGCGCTCTGCTTGTCGTCGCGGTCTAGCAGCACTTCCACGAACTGGCGCAGGTTGCGCGGCGGCACGCACGGAGCTTCATTGGAGAGCAGTACTGTCTTCTTCCCCGATTCCGGCACTTCTGCCCAGAACATCCGGTCCAGGATGTCGGCGTGCGACTCCACCAGGATGCCCGCCTTGTTCATCTTCTCTTCTTGCAGCTTGAGAATCTGGCGTAAGGAGTCCATCTGCCGGCTCATGTGCTCCATCATCTGGTGCACGGCATTGACCTTCACTTCGCCTTTGGAATAGCGCTCGAGCGCGAAGCGGATTGCCATATGCTCGGCGGCCTTCATCAGCAGCGGCGTGTCTTCTTCCTGCTTACTCGTCGCCTTGGCTGCCAGGCTTCCCAGCAGCTGCTGCAGGTTCAGCCGAGTGTTCGGGTCGACTTCGGTCAGCTCTTTCTGCAGAGCCTCCGGATTGGCATTAGGATCGTCCTGCACTTGACCAAATCGAGTCAGCAGACGGATGGCCTGAATCACTTCGGCTTCCTGCAGCGGAACGACGCCGCCTTCCCAGGCCGGAGCGGTCCCCGTTCCCGTCGCAGCGGCGCCGGTCGCCGGCCCGGCAACCCAATGGCCCGAAGCGTTCGGAAGGCTTCCGAACGGAACGACAGTGCCGCCTGCCTGACCTCCGCCGCCTCCTGCGTTGGCGCCTTCAGCCGCCGCGATCAGTTGCAGCAGCTTCTGCGGATCGTTCAGCCATTGCTTGAATTCCGGACCCAGAGTTTGTGCCGCGATCTGTGCCGCCACGCTGATATCGCCGGTCAGCGGGTCGGCCGCTACAAATTTCACCTCATTGATCTTGATCGTGCTCTGTTTGCTTCCGCCGCCTAGAGCTTCCTTGATCTGTTTGGCCACATCCTGGGCTTTGGATCCGGCCACGGTGAAGGCCCGCACCAGACGGGCAAAGTCTTCGATGGTTACGTCCTTTGAGAAGTGCAAACTGGCCAGGCCGGCTGTGCTCAAAAGCTGACCAAAGCTCCGTTCGGTCTGTCCGGCTTCGAGCGGAACTCCATCCAGCAGCAGCTTGTTGTCGGAAACGCCCAACAGGAAGCCGCCCTCTCCGGCTGCGGGCAGGCCATGCTGCAATTCGTTCCAGGCGGTCTCGAACTGCGCTTCCGTGCGCTTGTGATCAGGTCCATACATGCGCGCGTACTTGATCAGAATGTTCAGGCTATGAACGAAAGCGCGCGCGGATGCCGCACGGTTTGCATGAAATGTCGTAGCGTCGCTGATAGAACACCCCTCAACCCGCAGTTCTGGCTCAAGTAGCTATAGGCAATAAAAAGGTTAAATCCAACAGGTAAGGGGTTGCACGTTACGGAGGTAACGGGCAGAATTGGCAAGAGACGTAAGGCAGGCATCCACACTACCCCGGAACCTTAGTGTTTCCCTCAACCACTCACAGCACGCGTGCCAAGAAAACGACCGGTCTGCGCTACTGGATGTTGCGTGTGTCAGAGGAATGCGAGCACGTCGCCTCCGATTTCAGCCCGGATCCCGTTCACGACCTGCGCGTCTCTTTGCGCCGCTGCCGTTCCCTGGCCGACGGCTTGAATGCACTCGATCCCGACCCCAACTGGAAGGCCATGAGAAAGGCGGGCAAGCGCCTGTTTCAGCGCCTCGGTGCCTTACGCGATATCCAGGTAATGATGGAATGGATCGAAAGGCTGGGCCTGGTCCAAGCAAGTGTGGAGCGGGCACTCTTGCCCGCTATGCCTCCAGCTGATCCGAAGCTGGAGTCCATTCAAGACTCAGACGGGCAAGCAGCCGCCGATCCAGCAGCCCAAGCCCTGCTCAAAATCCTCGCCGCGCGCGAGGCAGAACAAAAGCTGGAAGCCCACGCCGCTCTCGAAGAGTTCGACCTTAAACGATGGCGCCAGTGGAGCCGCTCTCTTCCCGCGCGCGCTGCCCGAGTCCGGCTGGGCAGTGCGCTGTTCAAGCATCTGGCTCTGGAGCGCTGGACCGAAGCCCGCGAACTCCATAGTCGCGCCCTGCGCAACCGCTCCCAGACGGCCTTTCACAGCCTACGCATCGGCATCAAGCGCTTTCGCTACACTGTTGAGAATTTCCTTCCGGCGGAGCACAAGGCCTGGAGTAACGATCTAAAAGAAATGCAGGACCTGCTGGGCGAGGTCCATGACCTCGACGTGCTCTGGGCTACGGCAGTCTCCTGCCAGATTTTCCCCGATGCGGAGTTGCGCCGGCGCTGGCATGAACGAATTCTCCGCGAGCGCAACCAGCGTATCGAGCGCTACCGCAAGAAGATGACTGGCGCCGACTCTCCCTGGCAAGTCTGGCGCGACGCGCTGCCGCAAGGCAAGCAAGTTCAAGCGCTGGCAACCCGCCGCATGAAGCTCTGGGCGAATGGACTCGATCCTGACTTTGCACATTCTGAGCGCGTGGCCGGCCTCGCCGTTCAGCTCTACGACGGCCTTCTAGCCTCCGGCTGGCAGCCTGCACTGGATGGCGCCTCTACCCGATCCAGCCTGCTCGCCGCTGCCCTATTGCATGATGTAGGCAAATTCAAAGGCGAGAAAGGACATCACAAAACCTCGTTCGACATGATTCGCGGTTATGGCAACCCGCTAGGTTGGAATCCCGCGGACCTGAAACGCGCCGCCATCGTCGCTCGTTTCCATTGCGGAACGCTGCCCACTAAAAAGCACAAAGATCTACGCGACCTTCTCCCTGACGAGCAGAAGGTAACCATCCAGCTCGCCGCTATTCTGCGCCTGGCCAACGCGTTGGACTCCGGCCATGACAGCCGCATTTGCCGCATTCAGATTGAAGATCCTCACGGGCAAGGCACTCAGACAAAAGCCGATCGCAAGAAACCGAGCAACGGATTCCTGCGCAAGCACGCCGCAGGCTTAGCCAGGAACGAAGCTCTAGTGATAGCCGCCGAAGGCTATTCGCCGCTCGGACCATCCTCCCGAACTATCGCTGCCGAGCGCCATTTGCTCGAAACTGTGCTGCACCGCCCCGTAGTCGTAAAGCCGATGAAGATCGCGGCGCGCACGCCCGGGGCCCAGCGTGCCCTTTTCAGCACGCATTATCGCTATGGAAGGCGGAACCTAGGAAAATGAAGGGTAAGAGCAAAGACTGCCATCGAGTTCGGGTCATCGACTCCCATACCGGGGGCGAGCCCACCCGACTGGTAGTGAGTGGTGGCCCTGACCTGGGAACCGGTCCTCTCGCCGACCGTTTGGAATGCTTTCGCCGCGGCTACGACAGTTTTCGCTCCGCTGTGGTTAACGAGCCGCGCGGTTCCGACGTCATGGTCGGCGCATTGCTCTGTGATCCTCTGGATTCCACGTGCGCCACAGGTGTCATCTTCTTTAATAACGTCGGCTACCTCGGCATGTGTGGGCACGGGACCATTGGCCTGGTTGCAACATTGGCCTACATGAAGCGCATCAAAGCGGGCCAGCACAAGATAGAGACGCCGGTCGGAACTGTAAGCGCAGTTCTGCATGAAGGCGGCGAGGTAACGGTCAACAATCTCGCAAGTTATCGCAGCGCGGCGAATGTTGCCGTCGATGTGCCCGGATATGGCCCTGTGCACGGCGATATAGCTTGGGGCGGGAATTGGTTTTTCCTCGTACACAATCACAGCATGGAACTGAAGCTGCAAAACGTCGACGAACTGACGGCCTTCACTTGGGCGATCCGCAAGGCGCTTCGCGCCACTGGCATCGCCGGTGCCGATGGGAAGGAGATTGACCATATTGAGCTGTTTGGTCCATCTCACCTTCCCGGAGTGGACAGCAAGAATTTTGTGCTCTGTCCCGGCAAAGCCTATGATCGTTCCCCCTGTGGAACCGGAACCAGCGCCAAGCTGGCTTGCCTTTATGCGGACGGCAAAATCCGCGAAGGTCAAACATGGAAGCAGGAAAGCATCGTCGGCAGCGTGTTTGAAGGCAGTGTCAGGCTACGGGATGGCAAGGTATATCCGAGCATCAAGGGATCTGCATTTGTGAACGCTGAGATCGAACTCGTGCTCGATCCCCGTGACCCGCTCTGCATGGGTATTCGCGCCTGAGCGGAAAAGCTCGTCACGCAGTGGTTTCGAGTGAAAAACGACCGGAGTGAAAAACGAATGAAAACCGCCAAATTAGCCCGATCCTACCGTGTCGACGATGGCAAGCATTTCCACTTGAAGGATTTCGATCCCGCCGATACCGGGCACTGCCGCTCGATAGAACATGCGCAGGAAGGTTTGCAGAAAGAAATCGCCCGCATGGCCGACTTGCAGGCCAAACTTTACGCCCAGGATTGTTGGGCCGTCCTGCTGATCTTTCAAGCCATGGACGCTGCGGGCAAAGATGGGACGATCAAGCACGTCATGTCTGGCGTGAACCCGGAAGGCTGCCAGGTCTACTCGTTCAAGGTGCCGTCCGAGACAGAGCTGCAACATGATTTTCTGTGGCGTACGACGCAGCGTCTGCCGGAGCGCGGCCACATCGGAATTTTCAATCGCTCGTACTACGAAGAGGTCCTGGTGGTGCGCGTCCATCCCAAAGCGCTTGAAAACGAGCGGCTTCCGCCACCCCTGGTCACGAAGAGCATCTGGGAGGAACGCTTCGAAGACATTCGCAGCTTTGAGCGGCACATGGCGCGCAACGGCACGGTGATCCGCAAATTCTTCCTGCACCTTTCCAAAAAGGAGCAGAAGCGGCGCTTTCTGGCGCGCCTGGAGGAGCCGGAGAAGAACTGGAAGTTCTCTGCGGCAGATATTCATGAACGCGAATATTGGGATGATTATCAGAAAGCTTACGAAGACATGATCCGCAACACTGCGACCGAGCACGCTCCGTGGTATGTCATTCCTGCAGACAACAAGTGGTTCACGCACCTGGCGGTTTCAGCGGCCATCGTGGAAACACTGGAAGAGCTCGGTCCGGCCTACCCGAAGGTGGACGCCGCGAAACGCAGGGAGCTCCAAGCCGCCCGTCAGACGCTGGCGAAGAAGTAGGATCGAAGCAGGATCAAAGACTGGAGTTGCCTGCCATCTACTCTTGAGTAATGCACTTGCGGGCCATGCCCTATTACTTCCGTGCCACAGAGATGGCACCGACGGGCCTTGTCCGGTCCGCCGTCCACTGCTATTTTGCCGATAGTGATGCTGATCCTCCCCTGAGGTTGCTGGCTGATTGAGATTGGGGGTATCTATGAGGTTCATGCATCTGTGTTACGCGGCTCTGGGCTTTGCGGTGGCACGTTGGGTATTCCGTCGGGAGCCAGTTCCCGATCCAGTCTCGCGGCTGCGGTCTTCGGGTCTCCTGTAGAAAGCTTGGGGTCAAGTTTGGGCGCGCGCCCCGTTGCGCCTCCATTTCGTCAGCGCGCGCCCACATCTTCCTCTCACGGGAAGATTTAGTTACTAAAGTTCGCCACGTAACCTCCGCTTCGCTGCTTGCTCTCACTACAATCTCGGTAGGACCTTTCTGGTCTCCGAACTCCGCGTGCGAGCGTCTATCCCAATCCGCCTGAAGTTGGCCCTGCTGCTCTCGGGAATGTTTCTGTTGGCCATACCCTCGTGGGTCAGTGCCCAGGAAGACTCCGCCGACATCCCCTTGGGGGATGTGGCGCGCAGCCTTCGCAAGAATACAGCTTTGTCCGAGTCGGTCATTGACAACGACAATCTCTGGCAAGCGATGGACGACGCCGAAACCCGGCGCGCGGCTGGTTCCTCGCCACTGTTCTCGCTCGATGCCGGAGGCAAGACCTTTCACGTCGGCTCGCCCGAGGCCAATTGCAGCCTGTCGTTTGCGGCAAAGTCCTCCTCGTCGCTCCCCGATCCGTTCCTGTTGGAGGAGTTACCGTCCACCGAATTGGCTAAGCTTGAGGGTCCGGCTACGATCGACGGAGATTCGCTGCAGGTTTCGATGCACAACGCAACCTTGTGGGACCTGCGCGAGGTAGTGATCGGCCTGACCATCGTGAAACGCCCCGAGCCCGCCGATACGGTTTCGCACTCTGGCAGGGCCCGGATTATTCCCGCGGCAGCCAGCGACGCATCCCCGCCAGTGCAAGACTCGCTCCAGAAGCAACCTGACGTGACCCTCCTCTTGCACGCGAAGGGATCGGCCGCTCCTTCCGCGACTGCGATCTTCCGCACGCCTTTGAACTTTGCTCTCTTTCCCGACCAGGAATGGCACTGGGCAATCGTCAGGGCCAAAGGAATTCCACCCCAGGCTCCTCCCGAACTGACGACGGCCATGCAAAGTGAAGCCATAAGCCACCCCGCCGCTGCCGCGCCCGACGCGACCCCGAAAACCGCAGCGCCGACCGCCATAGTCCATCCCTAAGCCTTTGTCATTCCGAGCCCGCCGAAGGCGAGCGAGGAACCTGCTGTCTGCCTGCAGCGCCCCACCTCATGTGGAGACGGCCGCCTCGGCCGTCAGCGGAGCAAAGCGACGCCCGCAAGCCAAGAGCGTTGCGCCACTGAAAACCAGCCGTGCTAAACTGACGTCAAATCCCACATTAAGGACAGGCGATGAAATTCGGAGTCATCATCTTTCCCGGCTCGAACTGCGACCACGATGCCTACTGGACGATTCAACAGGTTGCGAAGCAGCCTGTAACTTTTCTCTGGCATGAGTCGCACGATCTGGAAAACTGCGATGCCGTCATCGTCCCCGGAGGTTTTGCTTTTGGCGACTACCTGCGAACCGGCGCGATTGCCAAGTTCTCTCCCGTGATGGAATCGGTGCGCCGCTTTGCCGATGGCGGAGGTCTGGTGCTGGGAATCTGCAACGGCTTTCAGATCCTTTGCGAGTCGGGGCTTCTGCCCGGAGCCCTCACGCGGAATACCGGCCTGAAATACGTCTGCAAGCCCGTGCAGGTGCGGGTGGAGAATGCTGCCACTCCTTTCACCAACAGCTGTTCGCAGGGAGAAGTATTGACTATCCCCATCGGCCATATGGATGGAAACTATTTCTGCGACCAGGCGACGTTGGATGAGTTACATCGAAACGACCGCGTAGTCTTCCGTTATGTAACTCCCGCCGGTGAGGTTTCACCCTCGGCCAATCCCAATGGTTCTCTCGAAAATATCGCTGGCATCTGTAGCGCTGGCGGCAACGTCGTTGGCATGATGCCTCATCCCGAGCGCGCTGCCGAACCTGAACTCGGCTGCATTGACGGGATGAAGGTTTTTCATTCCATGGTGGGCGCCATGGCGAGCAGATAAGGCCTTTCTCCTAAAGCTTGCCGTTCAGATCAATTAAGCTTCTGTGAATAACTTTTTGTTTGATAATTTGCCGCCTCGGTGATAGTGTCTGCGCGAAAGCTGCTTCCCCTTTTCGCCCCACTGGAACTCAAACGTCCTCAGCAGATTGAGGGAGGAGTGTGGCCGATGACGGCGAAGCAGATTCTCGATTCCTTTTCTGAAACATTAATGCGGGATGAACGAATCCTCAGCCCGCAAGAGCGGGAGTTGCTGATGAGCCTCCTGCAAAACTCCAAAGCAGCCTCCAGCAGTGACCCGGAAATCCGATCGTCTGTGAGGGCGACCATAGCGCGCTCCGTGGGCGAAACCGTCGCCCAGCGTGCGTTCTCGCTGTTGGGCGGCAGCATCGTGGAGCAAATCCTGGCTCGCTCGGGAATCCCCGCAGGGGCAGAAGAGATCACGCCTGCCACGATTCAGTTAGGAGCTCCGGGACCACAAAATGCGCCGGGACCGCAAAACGCTCCCGGTCCACAAGGCTTGCCGCAACAACCCACCAAAGCTCCCGGTCCACAACCGCCTTCGAATGCTCCCGGTCCGCAAGGCCTGCCGCAACGGCCTGCCAAGGCTCCGGGACCAAAGGGTGCCTTGCAGACGCCCACGCATCTTCGACCTCTGCATGTACCGGGATGTGGCGTGGGCGTTTTGGACGCTCCTGAGATCGTTCGTGAGCAGTGCGTCGTCTTGGATGAGTTCCTGGCTCCGCAAGAGCTCGACGAACTCGTTTCCTACGCACTGCAGCATGAAGCCGAGTTCCAGAGCAGCGAGGTAGTCTCGCCCGGCGGTGGGCCGGGAGTGATCGATTACAACCATCGTCGCTCGCGGGTGCTCACGGACTTGGGAAAGCATCAGGAAGTCATCCTGGAACGAATTCGCTGCGTGCTGCCAAGAGTTCTGGATCAATTTGGGATCGAGGAGTTTCCGATTAGGCAGGTGGAAACTCAGATTACAGCCAGCAACGATGGGGACTTTTTCCTCGCGCACAGCGATGACGCGCAGGAAACGATCGCGTCTCGCAGGATCACGTTCGTTTACTTTTTCCACCGCGAGCCACGCCAGTTTGAAGGCGGGGAACTGCGTCTTCACGATTCGCCAGAGGGAGAGCAGCAGGTTAATGCGGGCAGCTACCAGGCGATCGTGCCGCAGCAGAACCAGATCGTGTTTTTCCCGTGCTCGCTGTTGCACGAAATCACTCCCGTAGAATGCCGCTCAAGAGCGTTCGCGGACAGCCGCTTCACCCTCAACGGATGGCTTCACAAGTAAAAGACGCGGCATGGCTGGAGTGGATTGCTGGCCTGATGGGGGCGGAGTCGCGGCAAAGGCACAGCGCGACGCTGCCCCCCGGCCAATTCCATTGTCTGCTCGATGAGATGCCGCTGCATTTAATTCCGCAGCGGCAGTTCGAGTCACAATGCTGGCGACAGAACCTCCCTCACCAGCAGCTATTCCTAAATCCGCAATGCTCAGTGCTGGCCCCCGGAGAGGTGCCGGCAGAACTGGAACTCCGCCGGTACTTGCTAGAGAACTTCAACTTGCAGGAATCCGTGGCTTGGGTGCGTGACCCGGCCACCGGTTCTCTGCAGCCATTTTGGCTGAGTCCCGGGCTGGAGTCGGTGGTTTCAGATCTTCACGCAGGAGAGCCTGTGCCTGCCTCCGTCACCAGTAACGTTCGCTGCTTGCTGGCGGACTCGGGCATAGTGACGCCGGAGAAGCAAGCTCAGCGCCGTCTTGCGGAATGGGCTGAAATCGTCAGAAAAGGTGCTCACAGGTTTCGAGACAAAGGATATGCCCCTGTAGGCAACTTGATTCACCCTTTCAATCTTGCAGCTCTGCGCCGCTATTACCGGTACGCCATCCGGAGTGGCGCTGTTCGCCTCGGCGACGAGCAGAGCCCGCGGCGCTATGCAGTTCACAATGAAAGTGTGGCACGCTTCTTCCATCACCAGATTGCAAACGCAGTCAGCGCCATCGTGGGGGAACCGGTCAAGCCTTCTTATGTTTATCTGGCGTCTTACTTGAACGGCGCCGACTTGAAGAAGCATACCGACCGGCCACAGTGCGAGTTCAGCGTCACCTTATGTCTGGATTTTTCTCCGGAGCCGCAGTTGGCAACCTCATGGCCCATCCACCTGGATACTCCTGAAGGCACGGTCACGGTTTATCAGGCCCTGGGCGACGGCTTAGTTTATCGCGGAACCCAGGTGCCTCATTACCGCGGTGTCCTGGCCGACGGGCATACCTCGACGTCACTCTTCTTCCATTACGTGCCGGTGGATTTTACCGAGCCACTGGAATAGGAAAGCCTTTAGGCGGGGCGACCGGGCTAGCGCAAGCCCGAAATCAGATAAAGCACAGAAGAGACCTGGTAATAACTATAAGCAAAGCGCGAGCCGTCGCGGGCCACAACCACGGGAGCTATGTAAACCACGCCTGTAGTAGTCGTGGGCTGCAATTCCTGGATGAGAGTCTTTTTGCCTGTCACCAGGTTGACCTTGTACACCTTGGTCGGAACCTGGCCACGACGAAACCCGTAGACTGCCGAGTCGTCCTCTGACCACTGGACAGGAGAAAAATCCGGTTCGAGATCGGGGATGGGACGAGGTGCGCCCCCAGCGATGGGATAAACCGCGACCGGTGTCCCAGCATCGCTGGCTCGCAGAATGTATTGGCCGTCCGGCGAAACCAAACAACTCGTAATCCCTTCGGGCGTGATTGGTATTGGTTTTCCCCCGTCCAGATCGACCAGATAACTGCGCGCTCCGTGGCCAGACTCGCTGGCATTGAGCGTGATGTGTTTTCCATCCGCCAGAAAATGAGCATACCCGTTCTGAATGTGCTCCAGTCCGGGTAGCGCAATCGTGCGAGGTTGCCCAGGACCGATCGGAAGCAGCGTTACCCGCTCAGGAGTGCCTGTCAAAATAGAAATCGCCCACTTGCCGTCCGGTGAAAGCCCACCGGCGCTTCCTTCGCCCAGTTGCACCGGTGGTGTGCCGTCGATTTTTCGAATGGCCACTGAATAGTGAGCCCCAGCCGCTTCACTGGCATCCTCGAACACGACAGACTGCCCATCACTCGAAATGTCTTTGGCAATATTCCAATCGTGCCAGGAAAGATCCACGCTCTTGCCGTCCCGTGCGGTGCTGGCCATCGCAATGCGTTCGTCATCCTGGCTCACCAGTACTCTGCCGTCCGGCGCCACATCTTCTAACGTCAGGCCTGCCGGCAGATCCAGCATCTTCCGAACCCGTCCAGACATATTCACCGCAAGCAGGTCCCGGTTGATCCCCTTTTCGACCCCGGTAAACCAGACTTCTTTCCCATCGGGGCTCCAGGCCAGGCCGTCCTCGGATTCCCATTCGGCGGTAAGTATCCTCTGACGACCACTGAGGTCGATAAGCGAAACGGACCCGCGGTCATCTGACTCTGCAGGGTGATCCATAAATGCTATCTCGTCGCCCTGAGGAGAAAAACGAAGGTCGCTGATCCATCCGTTGCTTTGGTATAGAACATGACCAATCGGGTACTCGATTCGATCCCGTCCCTGGGCATGATGGACCACAGCCAGTTCACCCTTTGCATCCCAGTCCGCCCATGAAACGTCTTCGAGGACCTCCCGGGGAGAACCTCCGGCAAGTGGCGTGCGGGCAAGCATGCCGGCTTCTATCTCGAGATGTGCCAGGTGACCCCCGTGAAGTGCCACCGCCAGTTCGCCGCTGCGAGAGATCGCGAGCAACTTCGCATCCGTAACGTTGAGCGGCTGACTCAGGAGGGAATCACCGACCGTGGAGAAAAGCTGCAACGGCTTTCCATTCCAGGCCGCACCGTAGACAATCGCCCGATAGTCGGGTGCGAAGCGCGCCGAGTACACCGTGCCCTGTTCGAAAGTCAGACGCCGGTAAGTTGGAGCAGGCGCCGGTTGCGGCCGATTCGCCAGGAGCAGCAGCGTCGCCACCAGAAGCACGGCCGCCACGGCCCAGGGAACTAGCTTTGCTTGCCGTCCCGAACTCCCGAGGCGGGTTGCTCGCTCGCCGCCAGCGCCTGAAAGACTGTCCAGCGCGAACCCCAGGTCTCGCGCCGATTGAAAGCGATTCTCCGGTTCCTTCTCCAGACAATGGCGCACGATCCGCTGGAACGAAGGGGGGACGCTGGACTGGTCCAGATTGATTTGTGGGGGATCCTCCAGAAGCACCGCAGTCATTGTGTCTACCGCGGTCTCGCCTCGGAAGGCTCGGCGCCCGGTCAACATTTCGTAAAGGATTGCCCCTACGCTAAAGATGTCGCTGCGGTGGTCCACTGGCTTGCCCCGCAATTGCTCGGGCGACATATATGCGACGGTGCCGACCACTGCTCCTGTCCTGGTGACCGTGGTCGCTTCTTCTATCGACCGGCCCGAGTCTCCAGGCGCAGGCTGCAGTTTTGCCACTCCGAAGTCAAGAATCTTCACTCGGCCATCGCTGGTCACGAATAGGTTTTCCGGCTTCAGGTCACGATGAACAATGCGGTGGTCGTGCGCCGCAATAAGCCCCTGAACGATTTGCAGCGAGTAGTCAATGACCGTGCGAACTGGCAGCGCTCCTTCAGCCAGCCGTTCGCGCAGGGTTTTGCCTTCCAGCAATTCACAAACGATGTACGGAGACCCGTCATTGAGACCAACATCATAGACAGCGACGATGTTGGGATGGTTCAGCGCCGCTGCGGCGCGAGCTTCCAGCTCGAAACGACGGACATGATCAGGGTTCTCACTGGAAGCCGGGCGAATCAGCTTCAGCGCGACGTCGCGCCACAGCCTTTCATCGCGCGCCCGGAAAACCTCTCCCATGGCTCCGGAGCCGATTTTCTCGAGGACCCTGTAGTGACCTATGACTCGGTCGGCCATGTGAGAACGCCCCGCTGGCATGTTAGGGGCGCATGTCCCTTGCCGTCAATAACCCGGTCAGGCCGCCCCCGCCCCAGGAGCCCCGCGCGGACCGTTCGGCTTGGGCGTTCCAGGGAAAGCCTTCCCGGAAAGCCGCGACTGGCGGAATAGTGTCGTGCTATAATTCGTTTTCGCCTGCATACTTTCGAGGCAGCCTGTGATCTTTCTACGGGCGAATCCCGCGTTCCGCCGACATCATTAAATACGAGGTCTAGCCATGTCTGGCCATTCAAAATGGGCCACAATCAAGCACAAGAAGGGCGCGCTCGACGCCAAGCGCGGCAAGATTTTTACCCGTCTCATCAAGGAAATCAGTATTGCCGCGAAGAATGGCGGCGGCGACCCTGATTCCAACCCTCGGCTGCGCGGCGCCATCGTCGCCGCCAAAGCCGAAAACATGCCCGCCGATAACATCAAGCGAGCCATTCAGCGCGGCACCGGGGAACTCCCGGGGGCTACTTACGAAGAATTTTCTCTCGAAGGCTATGGCCCGGGCGGCGTCGCCGTCCTGCTCGACATTAATACTGACAACCGCAACCGCACCGTCAGCGAAATCCGCCATTGTTTTGGCAAGAACGGCGGCAATATGGCGGAAGCCGGCGCGGTTTCCTGGATGTTTCACAAGAAGGGCGACATCATCATTCCGAAGAGCGTGGCCAAAGAGGACGACCTGATGAACATCGTTCTCGAAGCCGGCGGCGAAGACCTCAACGACGACGGCGAGAATTGGGAAATCCTGACTGAACCCTCCGCTTTCGAAACCGTGCTCGAAGCCGTAAAGAAAGCAGGCATCGAACCTGCGTCTTCCAGCGTCGCGATGATTCCACAAAACTACATTAAACTTGAAGGGCAAGCCGCCAACACGATGATCCGGCTTATGGAAGCGCTCGAAGATCAGGATGACGTGCAGAACGTACACTCCAACTTCGACATCGACCAAAAGCTTTTGGAAGAAGTGGCTGGCTGAACCCGCACCGGAGAATTTGCAACAGAGCCGCCCTGTTCGGGCGGCTCTTCTCGTTGAGAGAAACCGAACCCGAAGAAGTTTTCAACACAATCGTGGAAAATTCTGTGGAAAAACACGACCGTATCTTTGTAAGTGATTCAGCGAGAGATGGTTCTGCATTTTGCACCGCAGCGAGGGCTGGCAACATCGTCGTACCACTCCAAACCAACTCAGGCTGCGTTCAACACTCTCCGATCCCGAGCCCGGCTTGAAGCTCAGACTCGATAAACTCCTCGTCGACCGCGGCCTCGCTGCTTCACGAGAACGTGCCCAGGCTCTCATTCTCGCGGGGAAAGTGTTGGTCAACGATCAGAAACTCGACAAGGCTGGCGCCCAGGTTGAGGAAGAGGCCGCGATTCGGCTGCTCGGCGAAGATCTCAAGTACGTGAGCCGTGGCGGACTCAAACTTGAGCGCGCTCTGGAACATTGGCAGATCGATGTCGACGGCAAGGCGTGTCTCGATGTCGGCGCTTCCACCGGAGGATTCACCGATTGCCTGCTGCAGCATGGCGCAGCCCGTGTGATCGCAGTCGATACCGGTTATGGACAAATGGATTTCAAACTGCGCCAGGATTCCCGCGTCCGCCTCCTGGAAAAAACTAATGCTAGGTATGTGACTGCCGGCGTCATTGGCGAAAACGTAGACCTAATCGCGATCGACGTGGCATTCATTTCCGCGACCCTGGTTCTCCCTCCAGTCGTAAGCGCCGCTTTCCCGCAGCCCGCAGACAAGCGCCGGGGCCGGCAGGTGATCGTCCTGGTTAAACCTCAATTCGAGGCGGGAAGGGAATTCGTTGGTAAAGGAGGCATTGTGCGCGACCAGGCTGCGCAGTTGGCTTCGGTCGAAAAGGTGAAGAGAACATTGCTGGACCTCGCGTGCTCTAGCACGGATGTCATCGAATCGCCCATCCTCGGCGCTGAAGGAAACCGCGAATTCCTGCTCCGGGGACTCTTCTAGTCCCTTCGCTTCAACCTTGGGGTTAAAGCTTTTTCCCTCGAATTCTGTACAATCTCCTTTTCACTCATCCAACATGGCAAGTTCGCCCTCATCTTCACGACCGAATTCAGGATCGAAAATCGCGGCCATCATCTCTCGCCCAGCGCGGCCGGAGGTTGCGCGAACCGTTCCCGAACTTCTGACGTGGCTCCAGGCCCACGGCTATCAAGTCATCGTCGACCCCGAGACAGCCAAGTATTCCAACGGTCAGGAGGAAGTGCAGCGCTCCCAGATGTCCTCGCGCCCTTTGGATTTGGTGATCGTCCTGGGCGGCGACGGAACCCTGCTCTCAGCGGTTCGGGCCACGGCCGGAGCCGATGCTCCACTGCTTGGCGTGAACCTGGGTTCGCTTGGCTTCCTCACCGATGTCCCGCTTTCCTCTCTGTTCTCAATGCTCGATGCGATTGCGCAGAGCCGTGCGCATGTGGAAGAGCGTTCGCTCATGCAGTGTGATTTGCTGCGTGCTGAAGAGGTGCTGGGAAGCTACATGGCTTTCAACGACGTCGTCGTTAACAAGACAGCCCTGGCGCGCCTGAATCATTACGACCTGTTCGTCGACAATGTGTTCGTCTCTAGCTATCGAGCCGACGGAATGATCGTAGCTACGCCGACAGGCTCGACCGCTTACTCTCTCTCCGCGGGCGGTCCCGTGATGATGCCTACCGTCAATGCTTTTGTAATCACTCCCGTGGCGCCCCACGCGCTTACCCACCGCCCGCTGGTCGTGCCCGATTCATCCGTTGTCGAGATATTGCTGCGGAGCGAAGAAGTGGCCTACCTCAGTATGGATGGCGAACCGGGCCTCGACCTGAGGGACGGAGACCGGGTCCGTTGCCGTCGATCTGATCACAAAGTCAGCCTCTTCCACACCGACACGGACTTCTTCCACGTTCTCCGTACGAAACTGAAGTGGGGAGAGCGATAACGCAATTGTTGATTTCGTGATTGATGATTGAAACCCTGCTGCCCATGGGCGTTTCAATCAACAATCAGCAATCAACAATCTTCAATCATAATTCTCAATCTACAGCTCGGCCGAATAAAGTTCCCGTACTCTCTCGCGCCGCCGGATGATCTTGACCGATGTCCCACTCACCAGCACTTCCGCTGGCCGCGGACGCGTGTTGTAGTTCGAAGCCAGCACCATCCCGTAAGCTCCGGCATCAAGAATCGCAAGCAATTCACCCTCTTCCACGCGAGGTAACTCCCGATCGCGCGCGAAGAAGTCGCCGGACTCGCACACCGGACCCACCACATCGACAGTTTCTTTCTTCGCTGACAAGTCCTTGGATTGCGCTTCCTTTGATTGCACGACCCGAACGATCTCATGGTAAGCATCGTAAAGCGCAGGCCGGATCAGATCATTCATGGCCGCATCCACAATCAGAAACCGCTTGCCCTCGTTATCTTTTCTGTAAAGAACGGAGGTGACCAGCACGCCTGCCGGCCCCACAATCGATCGCCCCGGTTCGAGCAGTAAATGAACATTCAGACCGCGCAAAGCATTGGTCACGCCACGCGCATATTCTGCGATAGACTCCGCAAAATCCAGCCCTGTTCCTCGATACGTAATCCCCAGTCCGCCACCGGTATCGACGTAATCCACGCTGTGCCCGTCCGCCCGCAACTCGCGAACCAGATCGGCCACTCGAGCCAAGGCCTCTGCGAAAGGCGCGACATCGGTGATCTGCGAGCCAATATGAACCGAGACTCCTGCGACTTTGAGATATCGCGTCGCTGCAGCCGCGGCATACAGCGCGCGCGCGCTGCCAATCGGCACTCCGAACTTGTGTTTGCGCAGACCCGTAGAGATGTACGGGTGGGTATTCGCGGCGACGTCCGGATTCACGCGGAGCGCCACCCGCGCCACTTTGCGCAACCGCGTCGCGCACTCTGCCAGAGTCCTGAGTTCCGATTCGCTCTCCACATTGAACAGCAGAATTCCGGCTTTCAGCGCCGCTGTCATCTCTTCAGGAGACTTTCCCACACCGGAGAACACGACCTTTTTCGCTGCACGGCGGTCGGCAGCCAGCACCCGCTCCAGTTCTCCTCCCGAAACCACATCAAAGCCGCATCCCTGCCGCGCCAACAGACGCAGAATGTTCACATTGGAATTTGCTTTGACGGAATAACAGATGGTGTGGGGAATATCGCGGAACGCGCTTTCAAAGGCCGCTAACCGTGCGCGGATGGTGGTTGCCGAATAAACGTACAGCGGCGTTCCGTAGCGCTCCGCCAGTTTGGTCAGCGGAACGTCGTCGCAGCACAATTCAAGGTCCCGACCACCACGCAACAAACCCTTCCGGCGCTCTTGAAAAACGAACCCCGGCGGCCGCTCGAAATAATTGTAGGCAGGTTTCGTAACTTCGCTACGCCGGGTCATTTTCGCTTGGAAGAACTGTGTGCGGCGCTGTCCTTGACCTTGATTGCGACCACGGTTTCGTCATCGAAGGTCTCGACCCCGGCGGAATGCTCGGCTGCAGCCTTGAAGAGACGGTCTACTACGCAGTCCGCCGACCGATCAGCGCATTCGGCGATGATTTTCTCGGCTCGTCCCCGGCCGAATAGTTCTCCCTTTTGGTTACGCGCGTCCAGAATGCCGTCGCTGAAGAACACGAACATGTCTCCAGGCTTCATCTTGAATCGGAACTCATCGTAATCCGCGTCGTCGAACAGCCCCAGCGGCAGACCTGTCGCCTCGATCACAGTGTTCTTTCCATCGTGAACGTATACGGGACGCGGTAACCCCGAATTGGCCACCGAAAGCGTGCGGTGCTCGTCGTCCCAAACCGCGTAGATGACTGACACAAATTGCGCCTCGATGCGCCGCTCTGCCAGAGACAAATTCACCGCGGAGAGCATCTCAGCGGGTCCCGGCTCAATCGGCGCGTGAGAACGCAATATTCCGCTTACCAGCGCCGCGTAAATGGCGGCCGGCGCTCCTTTCCCGCTGACGTCGCCAATTGCGATTCCCAGCCGGGAAAGCGAATACGGAATGAAGTCGTAAAGGTCCCCGCCAATGGCGCGCGCAGGACTAAACTTCGCAGCTAATTCCAGATGTGCCAGCTTCGGCAGCGTTTGCGGGAGCAGTCGCATCTGCAATTCCCGCGCCAGCGCCAGATCCCGTTCCAGTCGCCGTTCTTGCCTTGCGATCTCTTCATACAAGCGTGCGTTTTCGATGGCAATCGCCACCTGCGCGGCCAGCGTCATCATGGTGCGCCGGTGGTCGTCGGTAAAAAATCCTCGTCGCGTGTGCTCCAGATCGAGCACTCCAATTACTTTGTCTTTATAGATCAGAGGCACAGCCAATTCCGACCGCGTTTCCGGATTGCTCTCAATATAGCGAGGATCTTTGCACACGTCCGGAGCGAGGATCGCCTGCTTCGTCTCGGCCGCTTGTCCAACCAGCCCGCGCCCCAACGGGATCTCATGCTTCACGTGGACATTCTCGTTGAAGCGCAAGGAGAAACGATGCTGCAGCTTCTCGCCGGTAGAATCCAGCAGCAGGATGCTGAACATCTGAAAGTCAATCAAGCGCCGCAGAAGCTCGGCAATCCGCCCGAGCAACTCGTCCAGGTTCAGGATCGAAGTGAGCTCGCGCGCGATCTCGTTCAATAGCAGCAGAATTCGCGCCTGCTTGGTTGTGCGCGTATAGAGTTGAGCGTTCTCGATGCCCGCCGCCATGCGCGAAGCGATCAGCGTGAGCAGCCGCTTGTGTTCTTCATTGAAATAGCCTGGGTCACGCGCTTCCAGGTCAATCACTCCAATCACCCGGTTCTTCGTGGTGAGCGGCACGGCCAATTCCGAGCGCACGTTGGGTACGGCAGAAACGTACCTGGGATCCTTCGTCACATCGTCGATCAAAACCGCCTGCCGCAATTGGGCTGCCTGTCCGGTCACTCCCACGCCAACCTTGATGCGCGCGCTCTCGGCGAACTCGGGAGGATATCCAACCTGAAAACGAAACCGCAGCTCCTGCGTTTTCTCGTTCAACAGGAGGATGGCGAAGATTTCATAGTCGATGACTTTGCGCACGACCTCCGCGACCCGGCGCAGAGTCGTATCCAGGTCAAGCGAGGTCGACATGACGTCGGATACCTCGATCAACAGAGGATCCACCGCCACATGCTTTTCGTGCTTGCTCAAAACAGAACCCATCGTTTTTCCATGATAGCAGCCGTGCTTGAAGTACCCAGTACCCGGTACCCAGAAGGGGCCGGTGCTGGTCTACAGCGTTGGTTGCTAAGAACTGGGTACTGGGTACTAGGTACTGCCCCTACTCCCGCGGCACAATGCAGACGTCGGCTAAATTGCGGTAGCGTTCAGCGTAGTCGAGCCCATAACCGACAACGAACTCGTCGGGAATTGTGAAGCCGACGTAATCGCCCTGCAGCGGCAGTTTGCGCCGCGAAGGCTTGTCGAGCAGAGCCGCGATCTTCAGCGAGCGAGGCTGATGTGCCAGCAACAGTTTCTTCAGGACGGTGAGCGTCAATCCCGTATCCAGAATGTCTTCCACCACAATCACATTCTTATCCTTCATCGACTGATCCACGTCCTTGGTCAGCTTCACCTCGCCCGTGGAATCCCATCCGCTCTTGAGTTCCTGAGTCGGGCTGGGACGGTTGCCATAACTCGAGACTCCGATGAAGTCAAAGGTTGCATCCAGCGTTATCTGCCGTGCCAGGTCCGCTAGAAAAATCGCAGAGCCCTTCAACACGCCAACCAGGATCACCGGTTGACCCGCGAAGTCACGTGTGATCTCAGCGCCCATCTCGGCGACTCGCTTCGCAATCTCTTCGTGAGGAATCAACACCTTGAGTCCTGTCATGGCGTTTCATATTAAACTAACAGTCGATCCGCATCCACGTTTGTTTGTCTTCGGCAGAATTGTTTGCAGAAGTGGCTAGCGGACGGAGTTCTCATTCATGAATCTCAAAGGCATTCAACTAACCTGGTTGGGCCACGCAACTTTTCGCATCGTAACTCCCGGCGGCCAGACCATCATTGTCGATCCCTGGATCATGAACAACCCGATGTGCCCCGCCTCCGAGAAGAAAGTGAAAAACGTCGATCTCCTTCTCTGCACACACGGTCACGGAGATCACATCGGAGACGCCGTCGAAGTCATCAAGCAACATAATCCGCAAGTCGTCGGCATCCCTGAACTGTGCGGATGGTTGGAGAAGAAAGGCGCGAAGAAAATCGCCATGATGAACAAGGGTGGTACGCAGAAAGTCGGCGACATCAAAGTCACCATGGTGCACGCCGACCATTCCTGTGGCATCCAGGATGGCGACCAACTGATCTACGGCGGCGAGGCTTGCGGTTACGTAATCGAATTCGAAAACGGAGTCAAAATCTACCACGCCGGAGACACCAATGTTTTCGGAGACATGGCCATCATCCGCGAACTTTACGCGCCTGAAATCGTGATGCTGCCCATCGGGGACCACTTCACCATGGGACCGCGCGAGGCTGCCTACGCCTGCAATTTGCTCAAGCCGAAAAGCGTTATCCCAATGCACTTCGGCACCTTCCCGGTGTTGACCGGAACTCCGGGCGAACTGCAGAAGCTCGTGCCGGGCATTGAAATCGTCTCCATGAAGCCCGGCGTGACCATCAGTAATTAAACCTGCGACTGAATAGCAACAGCAGAAATCGCGAGGGAGAAAAGTGGCTCAGAACAAACCGAATATAGAAAAGAAGCCGAGTTGGCGGCACTATAACCTCACCACCGCCGGCCCAGTCGATGATTACTTGTACTCCATGCTCCCCAAGCGCGACGAAGTACTCACCGAGATGGAGGGCTATGCTTCCGAGCACAATATCCCCATCGTCGGCCCGGCCGTCGCGCGAGTGCTTCAGCAACTCGCCCTGACGATCAACGCTAAAACGATTTTCGAGCTGGGCTCAGCCATCGGATACTCGACAATCTGGTGGGCCCAGGCGGTCGGCGAAAATGGCCGAGTCATCTACACCGACGGCGACCCGAAAAACGCCGAGCGAGCTCGCCACTATTTCAATCGAGCCGGAGTGTCCGGTCGCATCACTCTCCATACCGGGGATGCTCTCGAATTCCTCTCCGAGCAGAAACAGCAATACGACATCATCTTCAACGATGTCGACAAAGAGGACTACCCGCGCGTCCTACGCCTCGTTTCACCGCGCCTCCGCAAAGGAGGCCTGTTCATCACCGACAACGTCCTGTGGAGCGGCCAGGTTGCCGAGAAAAACCCCAAGGATGCGCAAACCAAGGCCATCCTGGAGTTCAACCGCGCGCTGTACAACTCCGAGGATTTCTACACGACGATTCTGCCCATTCGTGACGGATTAGCAGTCGCGTTGAAGAAATGAAGGTTGAAGAAATGAAGAAAGGCGAACGAAAACGACGCTTGTCATCCCGAGCGAAGCGAGGGATCCTGGTGTTAGCGTGCGGCAAGAACAATGATGCCACCGGCAAATACCAGGATCCCTCGCTCCGCTCGGGATGACACTCAACAATTAGGGTGTGCAGCGCAGACCCGAACCATCAGATCGACTTCACAGGAATCGCCACCAGATCCTCCACCAGCCCGACTTCCTTCTGCAAGAACGGCTCGGCATAAGTAACGCCGCCCAGCATGCCGTAATAGCGCGCCATCGCATCCACACGCGCGCGAATCTCATCATGGGCGGGGAAGAGATCCTTGCCAGCCTCCTGATCGCTGAACTGCGATGTGTAAGCCAGGATGGAAGCGAACTTCAACTCGAACTGCTGACCGATGTCCACCACAAACGTCGGACGCACGTCGTAATAAAGCGTGGCATAGATGATCTTGAACGGACGATGCGTCGCAAGAGGCTGACTCCCACTGCCGGCAGACGTGCCTTCGCTGGGAACCGAGAACTGAGAGCTGAGAACTAGCTTCGCCAGTCCCGCCAGAAAGCAAGCCTCATACCCGAGCACGGAACAAGTGTAGTGATCAGGATGCCGTCCCTTCCAGTAAGGCAGAATCACCACCCGCGGCCGCGTCTCGCGGATCACGCTCGCCACTTTCAGCCGGTTCTCCCAGGTGTTCTCAACCCGGCCATCGGGAATATCGAGCGCCCGCCGCCAGCCGACGCCGAGAATTCTCGCAGCCTCAGTCGCCTCGCGCGCACGACCTTCGGCGGTGCCGCGCGTCCCCATTTCGCCTTGCGTCAGGTCGAGGATGCCGGTGCGCTGCCCGCGCTGCGCCATCTTCAGCAGCGTGCCGCCGCAGGTCTGTTCCACATCATCGCGGTGCGCCGCAATCGCCAGAACATCGAGAGGAGTCGAGGACATGTTAGTCGGAATTGCCTTTCAAGACCGAGCTGTTTCTACTTCTTCCGCTCCACCAAATACCGCGCCAACTCCTTCAGCCGTTCCGCTCGTTCGCCGAAACCTTCCAACTCGAAAAACGCCGCGCTCACCAGCGAGTCCGCCTTACGCTCGGACTCTTCGACCCCAAACAGCGCCGGGTAGGTCACCTTCTGCGCAGCGGTATCTTTGCCCGCCGTCTTGCCAAGCTGCTCGGAAGTCTGAGTCACGTCGAGAACGTCATCCACAATCTGAAAAGCCAAACCAATCGACTGCCCAAAGGCCCGCAGCTTCTTAACTTCGCTGTCCTTCGCTCCGGCATAAAGTCCTCCACTCACCAGGCTCGCCGTGATGAGCGCCGCAGTCTTCGAGCGATGGATATACTCCAGCATTTCCGCCGTGGGCTGTGTGTGCTCGGCCTCGAGATCCACGACTTGTCCGCCGATCATGCCATCCACAGTGCCTGTGCCGCGCGCGATTTCTTCGATGATTCGAACCCGCGCCTCCGCCGGACATTCCAGCCGCGCCAGAACCTCGTAGGCTTGCGTCTGCAATGCATCTCCCGCCAGAATCGCGAGCGCTTCCCCGAACACTTTGTGGCAGGTGGGGCGGCCGCGCCTCAAGTCGTCGTTGTCCAGCGCCGGAAGGTCATCGTGGATCAGCGAATAAGTGTGCAGCATCTCGAGCGCCGCACCCAGTTCCTCGATCTTCCTCGGCAACGATCCGGCTACCATCCGTCCTGCCTCCATGGACAACACCGGCCGCAGCCGCTTGCCTCCGGCGAACACACTATGCCGCATGGCCTTGTGAATGGACTCCGGATAATCGGTTTCCAGCGGAATCAGCCGGTCCAGGGCCGCGTCAGTCAACGCTTGCCCTTGCTCGAGAGTTTCTTGCAGCATTGCGCAGTGAGTATAACAAGCCGCACCTCGACAAAGCACGCATCGACAAAGCACGACAGCCGCAGAATACTTCCCGCGCGGCAACAGTAGAACGCATTCGTCGGATGCGCTAGCATTAGCGGCTAACAGGGTTTCAACTTGCCCGGCGCTGAGGCAATCGTTGTGGGGAGGAGAAGAACTCATGAGCGAACATGCGAACGAAGATGGGAAGGAAGATGGGAAGGAACATGGAAAGAACGACATGTATTCGAGGCGCGGATTTCTAGCTGCAGGTTCGGCAGCCTTAGCGGCTGCCGGGATGTTATCGGCAGCGGACGCCGCAGCTCAGGATCAGAAACCGTACCCATCCAAGGGCGATCGGAGCGCCAGTGCTCCCGGCCCAGGCAATCCCCCGCTGGATGATCAAAACCCGGACTCTTTCGTCCCGCCTCCTACCGACGCAGGCGGCGTGCAGACCTTCAAGTATCCTTTCGCAATCTCGCACAAACGGATGCAAGAGGGTGGATGGTCGCGCGAGGTCACAGTGCGCGAGCTTGCGGTCTCCAAGTCGATCGCCGGTGTCGACATGCGATTGACCGCCGGGGGCATACGAGAGCTGCACTGGCACACCGCTGCCGAGTGGGCCATCATGCTCTACGGAAACGCTCGCATCACCGGCCTTGATGCCGACGGCAAGAGTTTTGTCAGCGACGTCACGGAAGGCGATCTTTGGTATTTCCCCACCGGCATTCCACATTCCATTCAGGGTCTGAATCCCGACGGTTGCGAGTTTCTGCTGGTGTTCGACGATGGCAACTTTTCGGAATACGAGACCGTCCTGCTCACCGACTGGATGGCGCACACGCCCCATGAAGTGTTATCGAAAAACTTCGGCGTGAGTGAACAGGCCATGGAGAAAATGCCGAGGCGGGAGAAGTTTATCTTCCAGGCCGAAGTCCCCGGCCCGCTGCCCGCGGATCTGAAAGCAACCGCCGGCTCGCTCGGCTTATCGCCCGTCGATTTCGCTTACCGTACGTCGCAGCAAGCGGTCACAAAGCGGACCAAAGGCGGGGAAGTGAAGATTATCGATTCAAGCAAGTTCAAAATTTCCACCACCATTGCCGCAGCCATCGTGACCGTTCATCCTGGAGGAATACGGGAGCTGCACTGGCATCCCAATGCCGACGAATGGCAGTACTACATCAGCGGTGCGGGGAGAATGACCGTCTTCGCCACCGGAGGCCGTGCCCGCACCATGGACTTTCAAGCCGGAGACGTTGGCTACATCCAGAAAACGCTGCCCCACTACGTGGAGAATACCGGCAGCAGCGACCTCAAGTTTCTGGAGATGTTCAAGAGCAGCTTCTATCAGGATCTCGCGCTCTCGCAATGGCTCACCCACACGCCACCGGAACTCGTGATGGCTCACCTGGGCATCGACAAGCCGACACTCGACGCGCTGCCAAGGGACGAGGTGGTAGTAATGCCGAAATAGCTAGGCTGCCGCAGCCTGATTGGCCACAGCCTGGTTTGCCACAGCCAGGTTCCGTAAAACGGAACTCAACACATTCGGCACATCGTCAGCGGGGCACACGTCGCTGGCGCCAGCCTCCAGCGCAGCGATCCACAGCTCCTCATCCGGCACGCGGTGGGTGCAGACGATCGGCAACGTCGGAAAATCGCGGCGCAGGTTACGCACGTCCGTCAGGCGCGAGTATTCCATATCAAGGATCACCGCCTCCGGACGATTTCGAGCGATGCGCTCGCGCAGTTCCTCTCCGGATCGCGTCAATTGCACCGAATGGAAGTAAGAGGAAAGCCCGCCCTCCAATGACTGGGCGACCTTAGCATCGCTTTCAAGAACGATCACACTAGAGCCCATACATCCTCCTGACCTACAACCGTCAGCTACAGCGGACTAGGGCTGCGGGGAAGGGTTCGGAACCGCCACTCCACAGACATTACAACTCAAAGCGCAGCGACAGATTCGCCGCCTACCTCCGGGCAGGCGCCTTCTCCGTCAACGGCTCAAACGCCTCGGCCTGGAGCTTCCCGTTCTTCTTCAGCAGGATTTCCACCTTGCCTTCGGCCTGTTCCAGCTCCTTCCGGCAGGTGGACGACAGAACCATCCCTTCCTCGAACAGAGTAAGAGACTTTTCCAGAGGAACGTCTCCCTTTTCCAGCTCCTGGACGATCTTTTCTAGTCGCTGAAGGCACTCTTCAAACTTAGCCAACGAGTTTCGCTCCTGTGCATATTGATGCTCCAAATCGCAGAGGGTGTCCAGTGTTTTTTTGTAAAATACTGTTCAAATCGATTCGCATCTCTCCACAAAGGGAATTTTATGCGGTAGCGGGACTGTTCGTCCCCAGAGCCTCCAGCACATCGACCGCCGAGCTGTAACGCCCCTGCGGCGCGCTGATTTGCGCCCCCTGCACCCTGTCCCGAACCGCAGTCAGCATCTCCCGGGCTATGGCTACACCTTCAGCTCTTGCCGCTTCCGGCGTCTGTGCCCGCGCCATTCGTTCTAAAATGGCATCCGGTACCGAAACCCGCAGCTCGTTTTTCATAAACTCGGCATTGCGCACGCTCACCAGCGGCCAGATTCCCGCTACCACCGGGATGCGGCAATGCTCGATCCTCTTCAGAAAGTTCTCCAGCAGCCGGATGTCAAACACCGGTTGCGTCACTGCGTATTCAGCTCCAGCCTGCACCTTAAACTCAAACCGCCGGATCTCCTCATCCAGATCCGTAAGCCCCGGATTCGCTCCCACCCCAATCACAAAGCCCGTACCGGCCCCGATCGGGTTCCCGCCCAGGTCCAGCCCACGGTTCAAGTTGTGGACGATATTCACTAATCCAATAGCATCCACATCAAACACCGCCGTCGCGTCCGGATAGTTCCCCATCTTCGGAGGATCGCCAGTAATGCAGATCAGATTCCTGATCCCCACCGCAGCCGCCCCCAGAAGATCACTCTGGATGCCCAGCACATTGCGGTCGCGGCAGGTGTAGTGCAAAATCGCTTCGATTCCCGTCTCCCGCTGCACCAGCAGAGAAAGCGCCTGATTGCTCATGCGCGCCGAAGCCCGCGGACTGTCCGGAATGTTGACCGCATCTACCCCTACCGACTTCAGAAATCGTGACCCCTCCACTTCCTTACGAATGTCTGTCCCCTTGGGAGGAACCACTTCCACCATGGTGACAAACTCTCCCCGGGCCAGTTTCGCGCCTAGAAGCGATCGCTCGGCTAATGGCTGCGTGGGAGCAGCCAATGGTGCGGCCGCACTCGCAACCTGGGTCGAAGCCATCTTCCCCCTGGCCTCCCCAACCCGCAACGCGGATTTCATCACGCGGATATGGTCGGGCGTAGTTCCACAGCATCCGCCCACGATCCGGGCGCCGGCGGCGACGAACTTGCGCGCATAGCTCGCCATATATTCCGGCGAGCACAGGTAGATGTTTCTGCCTTCCACCGACCGCGGGATGCCTGCATTCGGTTGCGCCGATAACGGCAGGGAAGTCGCGGCTCGCACCCGCTCAATGGCATCAAGCATGGCCACGGGACCCACGCTGCAGTTGCACCCGATGACGTCTGCGCCCCACTCTTCCAGCCGTGGAGCAAAAGTCTCCGGATTCGAACCATCCAGGCAGTTGCCGTCTTCGTCGATCGTAACCTGCACGATCAAGGGCAACTTTGCCCCCACATCCTTCGCTGCCAGCATGGCCTGATGGACTTCCTCCAGGTATCCGAAGGTTTCCAGCATGAGCAGATCGACCCCACCCTCCGCCAGCGCCGCAATCTGCTCGCGAAATGCCTGACGAGCCTCCTCGAATGAGGTTTTTCCCAGGGGTTCGATTCTGGTCCCCAGCGGGCCAACCGATCCCGCCACCCAGACATCGAAGCTCTTGGCGGCTTCGCGGGCAAGGCGCGCTCCGGCCCGGTTGATGTCACCCACTTTGTCGGCGATACTATGCCTTGCCAGCCGAAAAGAGTTCGCCCCAAAAGTGTTGGTTTCAACGATTTCGGCCCCAGCCTGCAGGTAGTCGTGATGAATGCCGCGAATGAGATCAGGCTGGGAAAGATTCAGCTCGTCGTAGCAGCGGTTGATAAACACGCCGTTCGCGTAGAGCAGCGTTCCCATTGCTCCGTCGCACAGCGCGGGGAACTGCTTGATTCGGGTAAGAAGATCAGATGCCATATGCTTTGGTCAGAATACAGGATGTGCCCAGTTCCTGTAACGCAGAGCCCAAGGCAAGGAAGGAGTTCCGAAACCGGCAAAAGTTGGTGTCCCGATTTGCTTTTCTTAGCGACCTTCGCGAATTCTTTGCGTACTTTGCGGTAAAAGGCTTTTGCTCCGCGAACTGAGGAAACAGCCAGCAGAACCGAAGCGACTGATGCTCTGCTATAATCCCCTACTTCGCACTTAAATCTCTGGTTTTCCTGTAGTTAGCAGCTTTAGTGAGGAGCTTCACCTTTGAAGAAATCCGTTCTCTTGCCGGCTCTGCTCGTGCTAGCCAGTTTCACCCTTGCGGCCTGCGGATCGTCCCCGAAAAAGCTGACGACCCGTGTTCTGGCTTCGCAGAGCGTATCCAGCCCAACCGCGTCCCCCGGTCTGGTGCTCATCAATGGATACGACGACCAGCTGGTCAGAGGCGGGGTCAGCGCCGGCAACTCCCCCGGCCTCATGGCGATCACGCCCGATAGGACGATTGTGCTGGCCTTCGATTCGTCGAGCAACAGCGTCGAAGTCGTCAACGGATCGAGGGGGACTCTCTCCGGAAGCATACAACTCGGTGGACCGACCATCAGCATGGTTGCCCTGAACACCGGCTTTGCCTACGCGGCAGTGCCCACCGCCATATTCGCCTCCGGAGCTCCCGTCGGATCTCTTGAGGTCATGAACATTACCTCCGGCGGAGTCGCATCTTCGATCAGCGTTCCCGCTGCCCAAACCGTGGTAGCCAGTCCCGATGAAAGCCATCTTCTGGTTTTCAGTAACGACTCCGATGTTATAACCGTCGTCTATCCCCTTCTGGTCAATGTAAGTACTCCCGACAGCGCCACAGTGCAGGGCTGCACCGGTTGCCGTCCCACATATGCCGTTTTCAGCGCGGACGGAAGCACCGCCTACATCCTGAATTGCGGCCCGGAGTGCGGCGGCTCAAGCGCCGGTGCCAGCATGCAGACTCTGAACATGACAACCTTAGCGCTCGGCCCTCCGGTCGCCGTCGATGGCGCCACGATTGGCTGGCTGAGCGGCACCACCCTCTACGTCGCCGGTACCTCCACCACCAATAATTCGTGCACCGGTCAGGCCACCGCCGCCACAACCTGTGGACGTCTCGATCTCGTGGACCTCGGTTCCATGGCCGTCACCAGCAGCAACCTCATCACCGACGGCTATCACGATCGCATCGACATGAGCATCAACGGCCAGCTCTTTATCGGCTCTCACACCTGCACCAACATCGGCGATGTCGATAACCCACAGGGAGAAGTGCGGGGATGTCTTTCGATCTACAACACCACCAACGGAGCCGTCGTCATCCCGCCCGACAACGGCGACGCCACCGGTTTTCAGAGCTTCACCAGTCGGGACGTCGAGTACGTAGCCGAAGGCGGCAACCTCCGCGTCTACGACACCCTGATCGATAGCTTGCTCCTCGATAACAACAACAACCCAAACCTCCCCGAAACCGGGACCATCGTCATAACCGGCTACATCATCGACGTAAAAGCCATCGACTTCTTCTGACGTAGCGCCGCCGTCCCGGCGGCTCGCGCGAGATGATGGGTGGCCCATTCTAAATTTCGCGCTCTTTGCGAAATTTAGAGTGGGGATGTTGGACTCAAGTTGCGGCTGCGAAAGCTCAAGGGAGTAACCCTAAGCACACCTTGACCTGTTCTTGAACGAGATTGAATTTTTCTTCTGACAGGACGCCGATTGCGAAGTTTTGGAGCAGGTTTTTCTCCAAGGTCGTAACTTGGTCACATTTAGCCCAGCAGCGGTACTTCAACCCGCCGTCGCCAGCCGCCAATGGAATTCGCACACTGAACTTTGCGTGTTCCTTTGTTGTGACTGGAACGATACAAACATCAAGAGCAGACTTGTTCAGCGCATCCACGGAGAGAACAATCACAGGACGCAGTTTATCCAATTTAGCAAGATAGACCTCGCCGCGTCGGGGAGACGGAGGCATCTAGTCTCTCGTGATCGACTTGATTGCTGCAGATTGAAACGCGCGGGTTCCTTGCCGTTCGGCATCTTTTACGGACGCAAAAAATGCTTCAGCTTCCCCCTCCAGTCGTTCATATCGCTCTTGCTGCATGGCACGCTTCAGAAGCTGGTTTACTCGCTCGCTAGCCGAGTGCTCTCCCTTAGTCCGTGTCACGTAATCGTTGATCTCACGTTCCAGCGTAAAGCTCTTAGCCATCCTGGTAGTGCTGCTCATATGATTCCTCATACAAATTATCTTTCCCTGGGCAGAGGTACGTCAAGCCCATTCTAAATAGCGAACTAAAGGCGAAAGTAAATCGTCACTTCGAGTTTTCGCAACTCCAGGTCGTCCGAACCATCATAGCGACCATAATTGCGACGAGGGGTATCTGCCTCAAGCACCTGCGACTCCGCATCGGCTTCTTGTCTCAGGTTTCTCCGATGCGCCAGCAACCTGAAAGAAATCCACGCTCGTTGTGACATCTGACCTTGCGCACAGCCGCCGATTGGCTCGATCATTGTCCCAGCAGAGGCAGTACGCGCAGCAATACCGGCAAGGGCACGCGAAGAATCGACCCGTAAGTCCCATGCTTTCAAGATTTTGACTTATAAGCTCTTTGCTATGAAGATTTTGCGAGCAATTTCGCCAGTCGTAGTCGGTAAGTCGCTGATTCCAGATATTTTGACAAATCGAGGGGGGAGGGGGGTAGGGTGACTAAAAGATAAACCCAGCCGGAACATCAGCGCGATTTCACCGTCCCGGTTCCAGCACCAGCCGATGCGCCCCACTCGCTGCCACCGCCTGAGACGTGAAAGGCAACGTGAAGGTCGAGCCTTCGTACCAGGCCTTCCACTGGTCCATATAGTAAGGGCTCAGAAAGTTTCCACCTTGGCCGGTGACAACGTTCAACGTGGATTGGTCAAGGTCCGCAAGGTTTGCCGTGAAGCGCTCCGAAGGCCCGTGATGGGCCGTTACGGCTTTCACGGTATAGCTGCTACCGGACTGCTCCCGGATTCCCGGAGCTGCCCAGCGCCGAACCAAAGGAATCTTACCCAGTACCGGATGCTCAATGTCCACAGCATTCACGCTGCCCCAGTGCCACGAAGCCAAATCGCCAGGCGCTGCCGGCTCGTTCACCGCAGCTTCCACAGCAGCGGTCAGCAGTTCATCGTAATTCGGATACTTTTCCGGCAGCCAGCGCTTGGGCTGGTGCAGCAAAACATTCTGCAGCCACACCGTTCGCATCTCCCAATGGTAGGTCTTCCAGTTCAGCGACTCTTCCTGCTGCTTCGGATCTTCCGCAGCCGGCCCCAAACGTGGCTCGAGCAGCAGTCGGGTCAGTTCCTGAGCGGAACGTACGGCAAGAGTCGGCGCCGTCGCAGAGGCAAGCATCCGCCCATCCCAGTTGCGCATAAGATCCGCAGCCTGTTTTGCCCGCGCAGAGGGTTTGGAGGCATGGTCGACGGAGTAGACAAAACGTTCCGCAGCAAACAGATCATTTTCGGAGTGAATGTCGTTCTCCAACGCGAGCATGTCCGCGGCCGCAAACTTCCGGCCCGATTCCAGCACGTGATAAATGCGTTCCGCGCGCCACGGCGCCTCCCACTCCGCGCTGATCGAATTGGGATAGCCGTCAGGCGCGATGCGCCCGTTCGCAGTCGCGATCACTCCCGAAGAAGGGTTGTAGATGCTGGGCAATTTGTCGAAAGGAATATAGCTCGTCCACTCGTGAGCATCGTCGGCTCCGCTGACCGGCAGACTGCCATCGCCGGCGGCGCGAATCGGAACGCGACCCGTGGTCTGGTAACCAATGTTCCCATCGACATCGGCGTAAACCACATTCTGCCCCGGCGCATCCAGTTGCGAAAACGCCTTGCGGAATTCATCCCAGTTCTGTGCCGTGTCAACATCGAAAAACGGCATGTGCAGGCCGTCATACAGCGTCCAGCGCAGCGCCACCTTCCGCGTCTCACCGGGCAAAATGTCGGAAACGATCGGCCCGTGCCGAGTTACCTTCACGTCCACGGTTACGTCTGCCTTGCCCTTGATGTGGATCACCTCGGTCCGGTGCTCCGGCTGCTGCCAGCCCTGCGGCGTCTGGTAGGCCCCCTGCCCGTTGAAGTTCTCGATGAAGGCATCTGCTACTGTTGGCCCCACGTTGGTGAATCCCCAGGCGATGCGTTGATTGTGGCCGACAATCACGTAGGGCATTCCGGGCAGCGTCACTCCCGCCACATCCAGATTGCTGGACTGGTTGACACTAGTAAGATGCGCCTCGTACCACAGGTTCGGCATCTGATGCGAAAGATGCATATCGTTCGAGAGCAGCGGTTTACCCGTGACCGTGTGTGTTCCAGAGACGACCCAGTCGTTCGATCCATTCACTGCTTCCGGAGTGTGATGCGCCCAGATTTCGCCTGCGGTACTCTTCTGCTGGGTGACGGAAGTATCCGGGCCTGAATCATCGTCATCATCGTCATCGTCGGAGTCGCCCTGATTCTCCTTATCGTTGAGGGCCTCGCGCATCACGGTAGGCGGACGATCGTGCCAGGAGCGGTTCACATACAAATCCGCAGTCAGCTCCGGCCCCAGCTTGGCCAGAATCTTCTCGCGGGCAAGCGTGTCCTCGAAGCTGTAATAGTTGAGATCCTTCACCATCTGGTTCGCGATGACGATGGAGTCTTCCGGCCGCCATGGCTTCGGCCGATAGTTCAGAATGCGGAACTCAAGCGGAAGGCCGCCTTCGTGTTCCTCGATGAATGCATTCACTCCGATCGCATACGCTTCAAAGTAAGCCCGGTCGCGAGCACTCGCCGTCTGCAACCCTTTCGTCGCAGCCGCCCGCAGTCCGAGAATGCGCTGCTCGCGGTCGATCTTGAGCGTAGCCTCGCCCAGTATCTCCGACAGCTCCCCGGATGCGAATCGTCGCATGATGTCCATTTGCCAGAGTCGGTCTTGCGCCGTGACGTAGCCCTGCGCCAGAAACAAATCTTCCAGAGTCGCAGCCTCGATGGCGGGCACGCCGTGAGCGTCCCGCGTCACTTTCACTGGCGCCGAAAGGCCAGTCACCTTGAGGTTTCCATCAAGTTGGGGCAGGGCAGAGCGGGCGATGAAGTAAGCGAAAGCGACCGCGCCAACGGCCAGCAGGACAAGGACCAACAGCAGCCACAGGAGAATGCGTACTCCGGTGGAACGCCGGGAGGTAGGAACTCCGGTCACAGTAAAAGTGCTCATGAGCAGAGTTGATTCTAGCAGCGTCGCTAAGAAGCGCGGGACTTAGCCTCGCCACAGAACCCTGCCGAATCAACTGAAAATGAATTTCATTTTCAAGATGCCCGATGCTATCCTTGCCCTTCATGTTGCAGAAGCGTATTGATGACCAGCCCTCCATCTCGCGCGAGATGGTGCGCGAGGCCCAGGATATTCTCCACCGCCATCTCAAGCGTGTCGGCCTGAAGCAGACGGCGCAGCGGGACACGATTTTGCGCTCATTTCTCGATACCCGCGACCACCTCTCCACCGACGAACTGCACCGCCTGGTGCAGAAGAAGGACGCCGGAATCGGCTATACCACCGTCTACCGCACTCTCAAACTGCTGGCTGAGTGCGGACTGGCCAGCGAAGTCGCGTTCCATGACGGTATCGCCCGTTATGAGCACCAATATAACCGGCGCAGCCATCACCACATGGTTTGCACCGAGTGCGGGAGTTCGGTGGAATTTTTTTCTCGCGAAGTGGACCAGTTGGAGCAGGAGATCGGACGCAGGCACCACTACACGACAACGCGTCACACGTTCCAGATTTACGGAGTTTGTGAAGACTGCCGCAAGAAACACGCTGCGTCGCAGCCGAGTTGAAGGAATCCATGCCAATCGCCTGTCCCCAATGTGCCGCTGCCATGCCCGATACTGCTGCTTACTGCCCAGGCTGCGGCCGCGCCATGGGTCCCGTCGAGCGTGCGCACGGCATGGTGGGCATACTTCCTGAGACGCTGGCTGGCGCCCTCGCTTATTTTCTTCTGCCGGCGATCGTGTTTCTTCTCGTGGAGCCGTATAAAAAGAACCGCTTCGTGCGCTTTCATTCTTTTCAGTTCCTCGGCTTCTGTCTGTTGGGAGTGGTCGTTGGAGCCTTGCTCAGAGTTGTCGGCGTCGTCCTGTTCTTCATCCCGGCAATCGGACACCCGCTTGTCTGGCTGGTCTCTATGCTGGTCAGTCTCGCATTTTTCATGGTGTGGGTCGTGCTTGTGGTGAAGGCTCTGCAAGGCGAGATGTTCAAACTCCCGCTGGTCGGGGACTTTGCGGAACGGCAAGCTCTTGCGGGCTGACACTCGGGTCGGCGGAGCGGTGTCAAAAGCTTTTAACCGCGACCTGCGCAAAGGGTTCGCGAAGGTCGCGAAGAAGGGCAAAATCGAAATTCGGACACTCCCCGGCTTGCTCGCTCTTGACTTTCTTCCTCTAAGCTGTCATTCCTATTAGCTTTTACCTTGCTCCAGGAAATGCACCGGAGTGCTTTTTCGGCGGCGGGGATTTCTGGACGATTGGGGCGTTCATTTTGGGGAGTCCATTGAAAGTCAGAGTCTTCTTCCACGACAAGTGCTTCGACGGAGCTTGCTCCGCCGCACTCTTCTCCCGTTTTTATCGCGAGCGCATTCGCGAAGACGCCGAATTCGTTTACTCCGGCCTGCTGCATCGCGCCGGCGCGCTCTTTGACGAATCCCAGTTCAACGGCGACGAAAATGCCATCGTCGACTTCAAGTACTCCAGTTCGCCCAAGATCACATGGTGGTTTGACCATCACGAAAGCGCGTTTCTCTCACCTGCAGACGCCGCCCACTTCGAGCGGGACGAGAGTAATCGAAAGTTCTACGATCCGGACTTCAAGTCCTGCACCAGTTTCATTGCCATGATCGCGCAGCAGCGCTTTGGCTTCGACCCCGCCCCCGTGGCCGACCTCGTTCATTGGACTGACGTCATCGACGGCGCTCTCTATCCCGATGCCAAGACTGCGGTTGAGATGCAGGCTCCGGCCATGAAACTAACCATGGTCATCGAGTCCGCGCCCGATCAGTTTGTCCCGAACTTGATTCCGCTTCTCGCAACCAAGCCCCTGGGCGCGATTCTGGAAGAGCCTTTCGTGGCTCCGTTGCTGCCTCCGCTTCTTCGCCGCCACGAAATCTCAATCGAAATCCTGAAACAGCGCACCGAGTGCGTCGACGGAACAATCTTCTTCGACGTCACCGATCAGGATCTCGAGGGCTACAACAAGTTCGTGCCATACTACCTGCATCCGGAATCGATCTATAGCGTAGGACTCAGCAAAAGCAGCTTCCGCGTGAAAGTTTCGGTGGGATCGAACCCCTGGGCTCCCGAAGAACCTGTCGTCAATCTGGCCAAGATTTGCGAGCGCTACGGAGGCGGCGGACACGCCCGCGTGGGAGCGATCTCCTTCAACGTGAACCAGCATGCTGCTGCCATCAAGGCTTCCCGCGAAATCGTGAACGAGCTTCGCGCCGCTGTTCGCGATGGTGCGCGCGCCCGAAAAGCTGAGAGCCGCTCATGAGAAACGGCTTTCCGCTGCGTCACGAGACGGTCATCGGGAGAAGAATGATGCAAGTAGCCGTGATAGTCTGAGGCTTTCTTGCGCGCCGCATGCTATCGCCAGCAGCGAAAATCGTCTTGCATCCCACGCAGAAAAGTGTGCTGCGGGTGGTTGCCTCCTTCGAATTTGCCAAGGGCGTCTTCGTTCTGTTGATCGGGTTGACCGCTCTGCTGCTCGTCCACAAAGATGCCTGGGTGATTGCCGAGAGCCTGCTGGCCCTGTTGCACGTCAGCACTGACCGCCGATCGGCGCAGATGTTCCTCGATTTTGCCGATCGCCTCACGGACGCCAGTTTGTGGGCGGCGGCACAACTCGCGTTCGGTTATTCCATCCTGCGTTTTGCCGAAGCCTACGGCCTGTGGAAGCAGCGTACCTGGGCTGAATGGCTTGCCTTCGTTTCTGGAACTCTGTTTCTCCCGCTGGAGATCCATGGCCTCATGCGGGGCATTACCCTCCTCCGCTTGACAGTGCTGGTGGCCAATCTGGGGATCGTAGTCTACATGGTCTTCCTGATTCGCGCCGGACGCCGGCGCCGGCGCGAGTGCCGATCGATTGCGGCCGAGAGCCTTGACCAGAGCGGCAATTAGAGTCCAACGACTCTGGCGGCGGCCGGCTCTTTTGTTTGATAATTACTATCACTGCTGTTACGCAACGGAGGCCCCATGCGCATCTCCTTCTATTGCCTGTTTTGTTTCATCCTCCTCGTAGTTTCAACTCAAGGAATAGCCTTCAGCCAGGATTCGAGCTTTTCCGCGGGTCCGCAGTACTTGATGACTTATGGATCTCCCCTGTTTGCGCATTCGATTTCCACGCCATCCATGTCTCTGGCCGGTCCGCCTCCTGAGGTTGGCGCCAGCGACGCCACCGGAGTCCTGAGCGCCGGCGCGAGCGATCAGAATGTACTGCCGCCAAGTCCAGACGCCCTGCCCAAGATAGATTTATTTCCCATCTATTACGGTGGACCGCCGGTCGGGGAGAATAGCCAGATCAGTTTTTCCTACCCAGCGGAACCATCTTCGTTGCCCACAGAAGTCCCGCCCAGCATTTCGGACGACGGAGTCTTACAGATAACCTCGGCTCAGGAATTACGCGAGCGCGGTTACGGAGTCACTCTGGTCGAGGCGGCCGCGAATGGCAAGGCCAGGGCCCGGCGGGCGAACCGTGTCTATACCAATGCTGATATCGAGCGGGTGCACGGCGGAAGCTAGCGAAAACCTTCGAACCAAACGCAGCGCTAAGGTGTGTCAGGGCTGACGGGAGGACCGGCGGGATTCGTCCGGCATAAAGCCCAGCAAGTAACTCCGCCGATCACGCCGACCCCAACTCCTATGACCCAAGGACTGTTCAGGATCCCCGGTACGCCGTTGGGGACGGGCGGCTTGGGCGCTTCCCCGCATTCGTCTTCGTGAGTTGCCTGCCCGCCTTGATAGACCGTCACGTCCGCTAGTTCAACGTGCTTTGACCGCCACGTGGCCGGACCACTGTAGTGAATCTTGACATCGTTCTGGTGCGCCAACACCAGGACTTTTCCGTCTACGTCAGTGACGTCGTAGCGGGCCCACTCTTGCGCCGGGGGGCTTACGGTCACGCAATTTACCCGTACCCTCATCCCTCGCCAGGTGTTCACCTGCAGGCTGCCATGCTCGAGGACGAGTTCGTCTCCTTCAAATTGCACAATGGTTTCCGGTTCGACCGTGACCGTGGATCCAGGGGCATCGATTCTCGCTTTATTTTCCTTCTCGGTGCGCATCAGGTCGTGTGGAAAAATAGCGGAAGAGCTGGGCGCGGCATTCCCATTCAGCCAGACTCCTCCCTCATTGTGCAGCATCGCCCCAGCGGCCTCCTGGGACAACAGCGATGTCGGCAAAATCGCGATCATCACACCGCAAATGAGATTGCGCCAGTGCAACGGACAGGCTACCGCCTTTCACACTAACTACTTTCCTCAGAATAACTTGCGGGATAGTTGGCGGCTATTGCCTTGCCTGATTCCGGGAAGAGCGGCGAGAGAGTGAAGTATTAAAAGCTGAGCGGACGTCTAGACGCGGGCGAAGTCGATAAAGCCATGCTGCACGTCAGTGCGAATCAGTTTGACCTTGAACTTATCTCCGACGTCGACTCCCTGCTGGCCTTGCGCCAGCAGTCCATCAACGCGCGGTTGCTGCACGCGAACAAACGTTCCCTTTGGAGTGACGCCGGTGACTACGGCATCGAAGATGGCGCCAATGCGCTTCTGCAACGCGACCGCAGCCAGACGCTTTGACATTTCGCGCTCTACTTTTCGTGCCGCGTCTCCCTTCTCCGTGCAGTTGGCGGCGATCGCCGAAAGTTCGCTGTCCGAGTAAGGATTGGGTTGGCCTGCCAGCATTGCTTTAATCAGTCTTTGGGTCACGATGTCAGGAAAGCGGCGATTGGGGGCGGTCGAGTGCGTGTAGTCTTGCACCGCGAGTCCGAAATGTCCGGCTACTGGATCGCCCGGCCGCTCCAGGACATATTCTCCAGGCCCAATTAACTTGATAACAGCCAGCGACAGGTCGGCAAAATGACTCGGGTCCACGGCCTTGCGCTTCATGAGAAACTCATTGAGCGCTTTGGAATCGGGGTCGGCCGGAAGTTTCTCGCCGAAACCCGCCGCCAGTTGAACAATGCGGTCCCAGCGCTGCGGCGTTTTCACAATCCGCCGCAATGACGAAACTTTTTCGAGCATCCGTGCACCCACGCCGTTGGCTGCGATCATGAAGTCTTCAATCAACTCCGTGGCGTGGTTCTTCTGCTGCTTCACCACATCGATCACTTCCGTATCCAGCAACAAGGGATAAAATTCGTCGGTTTGCAGGTCGAGCGCTCCGCGTTCATAACGCCGGCTTCTCAGCTTCTGCGCCGTTTCGTCCTGCAGGCGCAGTTGCGCCTGCAGATCGGCGGAAGCCGCCACTTTCGGTGGCGCCGCTCCCGCCCCTTCGAGCCATGCCCCCACCGAGTTGTATTGCAGTTGGGCCTGGTTGCGAACCACTGCGCGATAGACGTCGCTTGAAGCCACGTGGCCGTCGCCCGCCACCACAAACTCGATGATCACGCTCAGCCGGTCCTGATTTTCCAGCAGGGAAGTCTTGCCGGTGGAAAGCTCTTCCGGCAGCATGGGGAAGGTTCGGATACCGGTATACACCGACGTAGCTTCGCGGGAGGCATGCTGATCGATTGCGCTCTGCTTCGGAATGTAGGAGTCCACATCGGAGATGCCCACCAGAACCTTGACATCACCGTTCGGCAATCGCTCCGCGACCTCAATCTGGTCGAGGTCTCGCGACGTGTCATTGTCAATCGATGACCACAGTTGATTCCGCAGATCGCGCACGGCTCCTCCCACATTGATCGCGGGAGGATGAGCCCGCAATTCCGCCAGTTGTTGGGCAACCGCGGGAGGAAAGTCGGGGTTGAATCCATGTTGCTGCACGATTTGTTTCGCAACGGCCTGCAGATCGATGTGAGCGGAGCTCGTATTAGGCATGAGTTTTGGAGAACCAATTAAGAACGCTTCACTACGGAGACACTGAGGCACAGAGAAAATCCTAATTTGTATCTTGCCTTGGTTTTCTGCGTGTCTCTGTGACTCTGTGGTGAGCAGCTTTCGACGCTCAACTACTCGGTGACCACCGCCTTTACCAGGTTCCGGGGATGGTCCACGTTGTATCCCTTCTTCGTTGCGACATGATAAGCGAACAGTTGCAGGGGAATCACCTCGACGATTGGCAACAGCAGTTCGGGCGCGGGCGGAACATAGAACACATCTTCGGCGATTTCGGCGACCGCGTGATCGCCCTCGGTTGCTACGGCCACCAGTTGCCCCCGCCGTGACTTGACTTCCTTCATCACGTCGAGAGTTCGCTGGTAGCGCAGCACCGAATCCGGATCACGCTCATCGCGGGTCGCCAGCACCACGACTGGGAGATTCTCATCCACCAGGGCATTCGGCCCGTGCTTGAGTTCTCCCACCGGGTAGCCTTCCGCGTGCGCATAAGAGGTTTCCTTGAGCTTGAGCGCTCCCTCGCGCGCGATCGCGTAATGGACACCCCGGCCCAGGTACAAAAACTTTTCCGCCTGAAAATGCTTTTGCCCGAATTGTTCCGCCAGATCGTCCCAGTCCCGAAGATTCTTTTCGATCGCCTCCGGCAGCCGCTGCAATCGCTGCAGATAGGACCGCGTGACCTCCGACGTCATCCGGCCGCGCCTTCGCGCCAGAAACAACGCCATCAAGTAGAGAACCGTGACCTGCGTGGTGAAGCTCTTGGTGGCAGGCACGGCAAGCTCCGGGCCAGCTCCCGTGATCAAGGCCGCGCTGGCTTCCCGGGGAATCGTCGCGTCAGCTACGTTGGAGACTGCGATGGTCTTCACGCCGCGAGTCAGCGCCTCACGCTGCGCAGCAATCGTGTCGGCCGTTTCGCCGGACTGCGTGACCACCATCACGATCGGATCCACCGCGGCATGCGTGGAGCGGTAACAGTACTCGCTCGCGTATTCCACGTCGACGGCAACACCGGAAAGGTCCTCGATCATGATTTCGCCTGCCAGACCGGCATGGCGGCTCGATCCGCTGGCGGCAATGATCAGCTTCTCGAACGTCAGCAGCGCGCCATCAATCGCGTGCAGTTCCCCGGGAAAAATAATGTCATCCTTCAAATGCTGGGCGATGGTCTTCGCAATGGCCTGGGGCTGCTGGTAGATTTCCCGGCGCATCGCATGCGAAAAGCCGTCAGTGGCGGCGTTGGAACTGGCGTTGGTTGGATTCATGATCGACTGCGGCGAGAGTAAATCATTTGCCAAGTCCGGGGCAAACCGGTTCCGTGGGTGGAAGTGTCCGATTTTGTCTTTCTTAGCGACCTTTGCGAATCCTTTGCGCACTTCGCGGTTAAAGGCTTTTGCGAATCAGGACGCCACTCCGCCGGTCGCGACTGGCGTCGATCCGGGTGCCGATCCGCGGAATCGGGAACGCGCTGTTCAGGGAGGAATTCGCCCAAATTGACATGAGATAATAGCCGCACTTGCACCGGCCCCGTAGCTCAGTTGGATAGAGCAGCGGTTTCCTAAACCGTTGGTCGGCGGTTCGACTCCGCCCGGGGCCCCCATGCTTTCAATCACTTGTGCCGTTCCTGTCGATTATTACCTTCGGTTCTTGGCCCCCAGGCCGCTGCACCAAATCCTGTGCTATAATGATTCTCGAACGCTACTGCCACGGTTTGCTCGTGACGCGGTGATCCTGTTGGATCAAGATTCATCTCCGCTTTTCCTGCCCGCCGTTTATTTCAGCGTAAATCAAAACATAAGAGCGGCATGGGAACTCACGCTACGTGTGTAACATCAGGCCCCTCCAGAAAGAACAATTACGAATGACAAGCTTTACAGAACTACCGCTATCTTCTGCTTTGCAGCAGAGGCTGGCGAATGCTCAATTTATCACCCCTACGCCGATTCAGGCGCAGGCCATTCCTTGCGCCCTTGAGGGCAAGGACGTGTTGGCTACGGCGCAGACCGGTACCGGCAAAACTCTCGCGTTTCTGATTCCGATCATCGAGATGCTGCAGCGCGAACCCTCGCAGAAAGTCCGCGTGCTGGTGTTGCTGCCCACGCGCGAGCTGGCGATTCAGGTCAACGAAGAATACGAAAAGCTGCGCGGCCGGCAACTCGCCAAGGCCGCTCTGGTAATCGGCGGCGTCTCCGAGAAAACTCAGATTCAATCCGTGCGCTCCGGCGCCAGCCTGGTGATCGCAACTCCCGGCCGCCTGCAGGATTTCATTACCCGCAAACTGATTGACTTGCGCGATGTCAAAATCCTGGTACTCGACGAGGCCGATCGCATGCTCGACATGGGCTTTCTGCCCGCGATTCGCCGAATCCTTGCGATCCTGCCACAACGCCGGCAGACGCTGTGCTTCTCAGCCACGCTGGAACAATCCGTTGCCGGCCTGGTAAACGACGCCATGCGGTCTCCCGTACGAGTTGCAATCGGTTCAGTGCTCAAGCCAGTCGAAAGCATACGGTTGCAAGCCTACGAAGTACGTCCCGCCGAAAAGCCCGACGTGCTACGGCAGTTGCTCTACGCCGAAAAAGGACAGACGCTCATCTTCGCCCGAACCAAGCGCGGCACCGAACGCCTGGCCAAGGAACTGGTGCGGGAAGGCTTCTCCGCCGCCATGATTCACGGCGACCGCTCCCAATCGCAGCGCAACGCAGCTCTCAGTGGATTTCAGGAAGGACGCTTCCAGGTGCTGGTCGCTACAGACGTGGCTGCGCGCGGCTTGCACATCGACGACGTAGCGCATGTCATCAACTACGACCTGCCCAAGATGGCGGAAGATTTCATCCATCGCGTGGGACGGACGGGCCGCGCCGGATCGGAAGGTTTGGCCACCAGTTTAGTGTCGGGCGGCGAACTCATCGAACTGCGGCACATCGAGCGCGCGTTGAAGCTCAAAATCGACCGCAAGCAGGTGGATTGGTCCAATGCCGAGAAGTCCGAGCATGTCGTCCAGAACACGCTGGCCAGCCGGACACTGACCAGGCTGCCGGGCGAAATATTCGCCTAAGAGGGAAGGGAATCGGCCTAGCGGTTTGCTGGCGATTCCTTTACATCTTCGAAAACCACGTCAGTGTAGGCGTTGCGATCCTCAAAGCATAGATTCACCGTACGGGCATGTGCGCGCGTGCGGTGAACAACGCCGGCCGGGATCACGAATGCCTCCCCAGGTTTCAAACGAAATGTCCGCCCATCGGCGAGATCTATTTCCAGCTCGCCTTCCATGATCAGAAAGCACTCATCGGAACGTGGATGCTGATGCCACCGCATTTCTCCCTGCATCACTGACAGCCGGACACAATGGTTGTTAATGTTGAAGATGACGAAATTCTTGTAGGTCTGATCGACCGAGGCGGCTTCTTGCTTCAGATCGACCACCGTTAACCCAGGGAAAGCAGCCTGCTCGATGTGTGCAGCCACTTGGTCGTTCCGCTCGGTTCTGTAATCCGTCGCGCTCATGTTTGTTTGCTCCCGCCCCAATGAAATGCCACAACCAAAGGCCCGCCAATAGGCGGGCCTTAATGTCTTCAGATGATCTATTTGTAGTTACGGTTCGGTTTTTTCTGGAAGCCGTTCGCGGGGAAGGCTGGAAATGTCGCGGTCGTCGTCTCCCATTTGAAAAAGTGCGGCCTGCTCGGCAGCGTGTCTTTGTAATTCGTCCAAGTCCAGTTCGCTGGAATCACCAGGCGTGCCCGCTGGTTCATCTTTACGCTGGATGCGGCGTTCGGCCTTGTCTCGTTGTTTTTGCTGCCGCGTATGTTCTTTCTGGCGTTTGGTAAAGCTCGATCGACCTCTTCCTGGCATACCCAATCTCCAATCGTCAATTTTGGCAATAGCGGCTGGCGCTTTGCATTTTGGTGAAGTTCAGACAACGGCAACTTAATCCCCGGCGCGCCGCTACCAGCGGGGTTCCCGCGGCTGGCGTGCGTGGCCCTGATAGTCGTCGCGACCGCCGCCTCCGCCGCCCCCAAAACGCTGTCCTCCACCACCACCGCGTGGTGAATCCGTCTTCGGCTTTGCTTCATTGATCTTCAGCGCACGGCCGCCCAGTTCAGTTCCATTCAGTGCGGCAACTGCCTTGTCGGCTTCGGCAGGGTTGGTCATCTCGACAAAGGCGAAGCCACGGGCGCGGCCGGTTTCGCGATCCGTCACGATGCTGACACGTTCGACCGCGCCATGCGCCTCAAACAAGCCGCGCAGTTCCGGTTCGGTGGTGCTGTGAGGTAAATTGCCGACATAAAGATTCTTCATAGGAGTTCTTCTCTTTCCGTTGCTGCTGGTACTGCTGCTGGAGCGGTTGTGAATAACGCTTGAGGTTGGATGATTTCGGGCGCGGAATGCTGCTCGATTGCTTCTGCCCACCGCGAGGGTCTGGGTGTTTCCCGTATCGCGCGCGAACGAGCTTCGCTGACCGAGCGCACACTCGAGATTTTTCTGCAGGCTTCAAGGATTCCCCATCGCTGCTGCTGCAATGAATTGTGCGAACCTTGCGCCAGCAACGCGGCGACCATCGCCTTGTCGAGGACGCCTGCCTCTACTGGCGCTTCGTCAGAATGCGGTGCCGCCGCAAGATACTCAGGGCCGCCGACGAAAAAGGCAATCCTCTGCGGGGGGATCGCTCCCCGAATATCAGTGCAGAACTTGTCCCGGCTGTCGATTTCCACGGCCGCGCTGATCAGCACCAGATTGTATAAATCGGCTCGCCACCAGCATCGCGCCTCGAGCACATCGGCCGCGCAATCCACTTCGATACCCAGCTGTCTCATCACATCAGCCCGCAAGTCGCGCTTCGTCTGCGAAGTATCCAGCAGGAGCACGCGCTTCTTCTTGGCTGGAGTGACTTCCGGAGTCGAAGGCGGCAATGCAACGACGGACGTGGTCATGCCACTTTCTCCTTGAGATTGGCTGGCTTCGGCGGCGCAACCAGGTTTTTCTCGGCCAGGGCCTTCAACATCTTTTCATTGCTCTGGCGGCGGCTGATCTTTTGCCTGCGCCGCCGGTTGAATCTGGCTTTGTCGCCGTTGACTCCGGACATGCTTATCTCCTGCCTTGTGTGGGCTGAATAATGTTTCTTTTACACGTTCCCGCTTACCAGCGAATCGTCAATTCGGCCACCCGAATTCGGCCACCCGGCGCGGCCATTCCTTCAAGTCGGTGTCTTGGGATTGAACGAACTTGCTTTTAGAGGCGCTCAGGTTCGACACGTCATTCGCCTTTCAGGGAATTTCTCAATCGCGAAGGCGCAACGTGCTGTTCAGGGTGTCTTCGAGGTCAAGACCTTCAGTATACGCCCCATTCGTAGATCCTGCTCAGCTTTTGCCGATCGCGAGATGACCAAAGAGGAGCCGAAAATTCGCAACCAAAGCCTCAAGAATTTCACAAAGCTGGGGTTATGGCCGGGTAACTATGGTTGCGAAGGGCTCACGTTGCTGGGCGCCGAGCCTCTGCAGAGGAGCAGGCAGAGCACCAGAACTCCACCACCTATGCTGCCGCCAATCTCAATCCATTTTGTATTGAGCCCGTTGCTGGCGCCTTCGGGTCGAGGTGCGGCTCCGCAGGTGTTCGATTCGTCACGAGTCGTTTGCTGTCCCTCGTGTACGACAGTGGATACACCGGAGCCGCCCTGCGGATGTGCTTTTTGCAGAACCCCTCCCGCCGTAATATTTACATCGCTCTTGCGCGCCGCGACTTGTACCGCGCCGCTGACGTCGGCCACTTCATATTGGGTTCGTTCGCTGGAGACAGGCTCAACCTTGAGGCAGTTCACACGCACGCTCATCGAGGTCGAAGTCCCCACGGACACGCTTCCGTGCTCCAGGCTCAGGAACGTGCCCTGGAACTTCACCACTGATTCCGCCTGAATCAATATGGACGAGCCCTCGGCGTCAATATTGGCGACAAAACCTGGTTTCGTCTCCAGCACGTCTCCGGGAAAAACAACCGTGGACCCTCCAACCTCGAGGCCGTTAACCGACACCCCGCCCTCGCTATGCAATACGGCAGAGCCCGTGTCCGCCGCAGCAAGCGAAATCGGGCACAGGACTACCATCATCCAGCAAACAGATTTGCGTAACGCAGACACACTCATAGCGAAGAGCAATTCCCGCACGTCTGAGAAGAATCCTAGCGGCAGCGGGCCGGATCGTCTATTGGCTCTCTGGATGCCCGTCGCCCGCAGTAACTAAGGGGCCGATTGGCCGGAGTGTGAGCGCATGCTTTTGCTGCGCCCGGCGAGCGAACTCCGGTATGCTTGGCGAACCCGCTTCGACAGAGCACGGTGCGGAAGTTGGTTTTAACAGGACATGATTGAACCGGACACGGCTTAACCGAGCCAGACTTAACCGGCCAGACTTAACTGAACATGGAACAAACCTCCATCAGCGATCCCGTGATTGAATTCCACAACGTGGCCTATGCTCTGCCCACTGGCCGGCAGTTGCTCTCGGCGTTGAATCTGCAGGTGCAGCGCGGCGAGACTCTGGTCTTGCTGGGACGGAGTGGTTCCGGGAAAACTACTACGCTGAAACTAGTCAATCGGCTGTTGACCCCGACTGGCGGGGACGTGCGCGTGAATGGCGTGTCCACTGCCGCAACCGACGTCATTCGCTTGCGTCGCAGCATCGGCTACGTGATTCAGGATGTGGGCCTGTTCCCCCATTTCACCGTGGAACGAAACATCGGCCTCGTCCCCCGAATCGAAGGCTGGCCGGCCGATCGGATACATCAGCGTGTCGAGGAGCTGTTGCAGATGGTCGGCCTCGAGGCGCAAATGGCTTCGCGTTATCCGCAACAACTTTCCGGCGGGCAGCGGCAGCGCGTGGGAGTGGCTCGGGCGCTGGCCGCCGATCCCGCAATCCTCTTAATGGACGAGCCCTTCGGCGCGCTCGATGCGCTCACTCGCGACCAGCTGCAGCGCGAGTTTCTCTCGCTTCAGCTGCGGCTGAATAAGACAGTGGTCTTCGTTACCCACGACCTTCGGGAAGCGTTGCGGCTGGCTTCGCGCATCGCGCTCATGGAAGCCGGCCGGCTGGTCACGATTCTTCCCCCGGAGGATTTTCTGCGATCCCGCGAACCCTTGGCCGCCGCCTATGTGCGCGCTTTCAGAGATGGCCTGGACTCCGCAACAAATCGAGGCGCCTTATGAACTTCTTTCACTTCCTCTTGCAAAACCACGACCAGGTTCTGGAACTCACGCTCGAGCATCTCTGGCTGGTGGGAAGCTCCACGCTGCTCGCGGTGCTGGTTGGCATACCGTTAGGCATCCTGAGCGCGCACTGGCCCGTATGGAATAAGCCGGTGCTGGGAACCGCGAACATCATTCAGACGATTCCCAGTCTCGCCCTCTTCGGGTTCTTGCTGCCGGTGCCGTGGCTCGGCGATCGTGCCGATCGACTGGCGATTTTGGCGCTCACCCTCTACGCTCTGCTGCCCGTGATTCGCAACACCTACACCGGAATCCGCGGCGTCGATCCGGCCGTGGTCGAAGCCGGTCGCGGCATGGGCCTCACCACCAGCCAGCTCTTGTTTCAGGTCGAGCTGCCTCTTGCCTCAAGCGTGATTCTCTCCGGCATCCGCGTGGCGGTCGTCGTCTCCGTTGGACTCGCCACCATCGCTGCCGCGATTGGCGCAGGAGGCCTGGGTGAGTTCATCTTTCGCGGTCTCGCCATGGTCAACAATCAGCTCATTCTGGCCGGAGCCATTCCCGCCGCAGTTCTGGCGCTGTCGGCAGACTTCGGCCTGGGCTGGCTGGAGAGGCGTTTGCGCCCACAATGAAACGCGATCGGCACGAAGGGCATTGCGGCGTTTCCCAAGCGCAGCGCTGGAGTTCGGTCAGCTGGGGTTCGCTCAGCCTGATTCTCGCAACGTTGTTGTTGTGCTCTTGTGCATCTTCGCATTCCGATCGCGTCGTAGTCGGCTCCAAAAACTTTACCGAGTCGCTGATGCTGGGCGAACTCCTGGCCCAACAGATTGAAGCGCACACCCAATTGAAAGTGGAGCGCCGCTTCTATCTCGCGGGAACTTATATCTGCCAGCAGGCGCTGCTGGCCGGTCGCATCGACCTCTATCCCGAATACACCGGCACGGCCTTGACTGCAATCCTCAAGCAGAAAGTTGGTGGCGATAAGTCGGAGGTCTATCAGAGGGTCAAGCGTGAATACGAAGCGCGCCTCGGCCTCACATTAGGTCCGCCCTTCGGTTTCAATGACACCTTTGCGATGGAGATTCGCGGAGAAGACGCGCGCCGCCTCCATCTCAAAACCTTGTCCCAGGCGGTCGCGTTCGCTCCTCAATGGCGCGCCGGATTCGGCTACGAGTTCATGGAGCGTCCCGACGGGTACCCGGGACTGGCCGCCGCCTACGGCCTGCACTTTGCCGCGACGCCGCGCATCATGGACCTGGGCTTACTCGCCCCAGCACTAAAAGAACACCAAATCGACATGGCTGCCGGCAACACTACCGACGGGTTGATTCCCGCGCTCGATCTCTTCGTTCTCGAAGACGACCGCCACTATTTTCCTCCCTACGAAGCGGTCGCTGTCGTGCGTCAGCAAACTGAGCAGCAGCATCCCGAAGTTGCCCAGGCGATTGCCGAGTTAGCCGGCAAGATTTCCGATCAGGAGATGCAGCAACTGAATTACGCGCTAGACGGCCAGCACCGCGACGTGAAGGACGTAGCCCACGAATTCCTCCGCAGTAAGGGATTAGTTCGCTAGGTTAGTCGTATTTATGTGGGGACGGCCGCCTCGGCCGTCCTGCCAAGCGAAGCGAGGCGTCCCGGGCCGGCTTTCTGAGAATACCTCAGATCAGCAACTCGCCCCGCAACGTCAGCACCGCGTTCCCCTTAAGAATCACACGTTCCCCTTTAACCTCGCACCACAGCTCCCCGCCGCGCTCCGAAACCTGACGCGCATACAAGCTGGTCTTGCCCAGCCGCCGAGCCCAATAAGGTGCCAATGAGCAGTGAGCCGATCCGGTCACCGGATCTTCCGGAACGCCGTAGCTCGGCGCAAAATAGCGCGACACAAAATCCGAATCTTCTCCCGGAGCCGTGACCCCGACCGCCGCAGGATGAAGTTTCTCGAGCAACCGAAAGTCAGGACGCAGGGCTCTCACTTCTTCCTCGCGCGCATATACCGCGAAGTAGATGTCTTTGATTTGTACAACGGTCGCAGGAGCTTTTCCTAGGCCCTCGATCAACGCGGGCAGCGGTTCCGGGCAGGCCCAAGGTTCTAATAAAGGGAAATCCATAGCCAGCAAATCGCCGTCCCGATAAGCCGTGAGCGCCCCACTGGAACGCGTTTCAAAGCGCACCGAACTGCTCTCCGGCTCAAGAATCTGCAGGATCACCCAGGCAGATGCCAACGTCGCATGGCCACACAGCTTCACTTCGCAACGAGGCGTGAACCAGCGCAACTCGTAGTAATCCCCGCGATGCACGAAGAAAGCCGTGTCTGAAAGATTATTTTCTGCTGAAGCCGACTGCAGCAGTGCGTCATCCAACCACTGTGCGAGCGGACACACTGCAGCCGGGTTGCCCGTGAAAGGCTTGGCAGTGAAGGCGTCGAGGTGAAATACCGATAGGGACATTACCCTATGGTAACTCGGCTGTGCCGGGCATAGAATCCGTGCTCTGGTCTGGAAGGAGCGCGTTTGGCTCGCTTCCTTACCATTGCTCGATTAGGAGATCTGAATGCTAGCCACGCAGCACGACTCCGCCATCGGACATACTCTGATCGAGCGACTCGCAGATTCCCGTCAACGTACGGATGATCTGTTCGCTGTGGTCCAGCCTGATTCTCTCTACGAACGTCCGATTGCTGAGCGTCACCGCATCATCTTTTATATCGGACACCTTGAAGCCTTCGATTGGAATCTGTTCCACCAGCGCGTTTTCGAGCTGAAACCTTTTCATCCCGAGTTTGACCGCCTGTTTGCCTTCGGCATCGATCCCGTCGGCGGCGGATTACCCACCGATCAGCCTTCGGATTGGCCTTCCATCGCCGCCGTACAAGACTACGTCCAGAAAGTCCGCGCCGTTCTGGACGAAAAACTAGCTCACGCACTTCTCGATTCCGATCTTTCCACTGGAGATGGCTTTCCACTCACCACTCTGCTCAACGTAGGCATTGAGCACCGCCTCATGCACGCCGAAACGCTCGCCTATATGCTGCATCAGCTGCCGCTCGATCGCAAAAGGCCGCTAACAGAATCGCTGAGCATTGTGACTCCTGCCGTCGTTCATCGCAGCATCGATATCCCCGCCGGCGTCGTAACTCTAGGCCTTCCGCGTCACAGCGAATCGTTTGGATGGGATAACGAGTACGAAGCTCACGACGTCGATGTCCCGTCGTTCTCGATCGATCAGTACAAGGTAACGAACCGCCAATATCTCGAGTTCATCACTGCAGGTGGCTATGAAACCCGCGCTCTTTGGGGCGATGGTGACGATCACACCAGCAGTAATCACGCTGGCAGGAACGAAGACTGGGATTGGAAGTCCCGTCAGGGAATTTCTCATCCAGCTTTCTGGAAGCGCCAGGGCGAGCAATGGCTCTATCGCACGATGTTTGAAGACGTCCCGCTTCCGCTTGATTGGCCGGTCTATGTGAGTCAGGCGGAGGCAAAAGCCTACGCCCGCTGGGCGGGGAAGTCGTTGCCCACCGAAGCCGAGTGGCAGCGCGCTGCAAGCGAAGGGGCACGGGAAGCGGCCGAACCTGCGGAGCACTTCGGCAACTCCGATTTCGTCCGTTGGAGTCCAGTGCCAGTGAACGCGATTCCCCAGAGCCAGAGCGCTTTCGGTGTTTATGGCATGTTGGGCAACGGCTGGGAGTGGACTTCCACCCAGTTCGCTCCGTTCCCCGGCTTCGAGCCGTTTTCATTCTATCGCGGCTATTCTGCCGACTTCTTTGATGGCAAGCACTTCGTCATGAAAGGCGGATCGGCGCGCACTGCGGCATGCATGTTGCGCCCCACGTTCCGCAACTGGTTCCAGGCGCACTACCAATTCATTTACACCGGATTTCGCTGCGTAAGCCACTGACGTCACCAAGCTGCTCAGGCCGCTGCCGGCCAACAGGGAGTTGCCAAAATGCTGACTCAAACTATCACTCCGAATACAAGCTATGAATTCGCAGCCGACGTGCGCGCCGGGCTCACCAAGCCCGGCCAAAAAGAATTGCTGTCGAAGTACTTATACGATGACGTAGGCTCCGCCTTGTTCGAAGTCATCAGCCATCTCCCCGAGTACGGTCTCACTCGCGCCGATGAACGCCTGCTGCGGCGGCACAGTCATGACATCGTCGAGCGGCTCGCGACTCCCGTTTCCGTCGCCGAACTCGGCAGCGGCAGCGGCCGCAAGACTCGCCACATACTCGAAGCTCTTTGCCGCCGCCAGCGCACTGCTTACTATCCCATCGAGATTTCCCCGTCCGCACTCGCCATGTGCGAGCGCGAGCTCAGTGACATCGAGTCCATCAGCATCCTGGGTTTCGAACGTGAATACCTCGACGGATTGCTCGAAGTGGCCGCGCAGCGCGCGACCGGCCATCATCTACTCGTATTGTTCCTGGGAAGCACCATCGGAAACTTCCATCGCCCCGCCGGCATTCGTTTCCTGTCCGAAGTTCGTCGCATCCTTCAGCCCGGAGACTCCCTTCTTCTCGGAACAGATTTGGAAAAATCCAGCGCTCAACTCCTGCATGCCTACGACGACGAACTGGGAGTGACCGCTGCCTTCAATCTGAACCTGCTGGTCCGCATCAACCGCGAACTGGACGCTGATTTCGATCTCGGACAGTTCGAACATGTTGCCAGAATCAATCACCAGGACCGCAGCGTCGAGATGCATCTGCAGTCCATGTGCCGCCAGACCGTGAATATTCCCGCCGCCGAGCTTACCGTCGATCTTCTTGAGGGTGAAACCATCTGGACCGAAAGCAGCCACAAATACACGCCGGACGAAGCGTTTTCCATGGCTCAGAGTGCCGGTTTCCGCTGCCAGGCGCAGTGGATCGATGAGCAATGGCCTTTCGCTGAGAATCTCCTTATCGCCGAATAAGTCGCATCTCAATTCTCGGAATGTTTGGCCCTATACCGGCTTTCCCGTCCCTGCCTCGCGCGTCTAATACGTTGTTAATCTTGGGGACAAAACTTCGAGGTAAAACTTTGTAAATCCTGCGGTTTTGTGCGACCCGCAATGTACATTAGTTAATGGGCATAGGAACGAGCTAAGAGGCGTATGAACGCAACTGCCAACCGAGTTTTAACGATTGCATTCTGCACCGCAAGCGCGGCCAGCCTCTGCCTGGTTCCGTCGTATGCCGCGTCCTCGTATGCCGCGCCTGCCGGCGGTCAAGCCCAACAGGCTCCTGCCATAACCAACGCCAACCGGCGCATCGGGGCCATCAAGACAATCAACGGCACAGCGATCACGCTTACCCAGGATTCTGGTCCCGACCTCAGCGTCACGCTGCAGCCAACAACCCGCATTCTTCGCATCGCTCCCGGCGAAAAGGACCTGAAGAATGCCACGCCCATCCAGCTTCAGGATCTCCAGGTCGGCGACCGCGTTCTGGTCGCAGGCAAAGCCTCTGACGATAACCTGTCGCTCACAGCTTCTACCGTGGTCGTGATGAAGCACTCCGATCTCGAAGCCCGGCATCAGCAGGATTTGCAGGACTGGCAGAAGCGCGGCGTGGATGGCCTCGCTAAAGCTGTGGATCCGGCGGCTGGAACTGTCACGATCTCCGTGCGCAATAAAGACGTCATCATTCACGCCACTGCGACCACCGTGATTCGCCGCTATGCTCCCGAGTCCGTTAAATTCGACGACGCCAAACCGGGCACTCTTCAACAAATTCATCCGGGAGATCAGGTGCGGGCGCGGGGTGATCGCAGCGCCGATGGCAGCCAACTTACCGCCGAAGAAATTGTTTCCGGATCATTTCCCGGCATCGCCGGCACCATCGAGTCCGTCGATGCAAGTTCATCAACCCTGAGCGTTCTCGATCTGTTGTCGAAGAAAACGGTGGTTATCAAGGTCACACCCGACTCTCAGCTACGACATCTGCCTCCGGAGATGGCGCAGATGATTGCCACGCGCTTAAAGGCAGTGGCTGCCGGTGCAGCTACCGGCGGCGAATCTGGTTCCGCTTCCATGACGAAGGCGAACGGTCAAACTGCGAATCCAGCCTCCTCTCCCGCTGGCACGACTGCGGGAGGAAACGGCGGCACTGCGCGCCCGGGTGGTCCGCCAGATGTTCAGCGCATGCTCAGCCGCGCGCCGGCGGCCGCGCTCACCGATCTGCATAAGGGCGATGCCGTCATCATTCTCTCGACCGAGGGCACCGCAGGCGTAGGGACGGTCATCACCTTGGTGAGCGGCGTGGACCCGATTTTACAGGCTGCACCCAGCGCCAGCAGCGCCGCCTTGCTTACCCCTTGGAGCATGAGCGCGCCCTCAGGCGACGCGGGCGGTCCATAGCTTTTATTTCTGCCGCAACCGAACGCTGCACTTAACTTCTAGCGAAGACTCTTAGCGGAATGGAATAACGGAATGACGGTTCGGAAATACCTTTTTCTAGCACTCATCTTTTTATCGCTGGAAGTGTGTGCAAGCCTCGGCGCGACCCAGACTGCAGCAATGCAAGCCGCCGCGCCGCAGACCACAACAACTCAG
>Ga0209169_10000069_pt1 | contig 57696 bp, 43 predicted proteins | sample HubBroMetageWRM4_FD_188346 | JGI IMG/M metagenome (GOLD analysis project Ga0209169, IMG submission 188346) | Warmed soil microbial communities from the Hubbard Brook experimental Forest, New Hampshire - Hubbard Brook CCASE Soil Metagenome WRM 4... | ecosystem: Environmental > Terrestrial > Soil...
CAGTACCGCGCCCAGCAGCAGCGCCGCGATCGCCGCGTAGCCGAAAATCGGCAGGCCGCCGATGGACGGCAGCCACGCCAGCGCCGCGCCCAGCAGCAGTAATCCCAGTCCGCTGCGCCAACCGACGCGTGCCACGCTTTGATAGTCGCCATCGCCGCCTTTTAGGGCGCGCGCGGGGGGCTGGCGTGCAGCATTGCGGGCCGGCACCCAGGCACCCACGCCGGCCACCGCGACACCGACCGCAAAGAATGCCAGCAATTGCAACGGCGCGGCCCGAAGCGAGGCACCGACTGCGCGCAACTGTCCGTTGCCGAGATCGGCGGTAAGAAATTTCAAAATCGCGGCGGCGATGAGCACGCCGAGAATCACGCCGAGCAACGATCCCACTGCGCCGAGCGCCAGTCCCTCGCCGAGCAGCGCACGACGCAATTGGCTCTGTGTGGCGCCCAGCGCACGCAATAACGCCAGCGATCGTCGTCGACGCAATACCGAGAGTGACTGGGTGGAGAACACCAGGAACGCACCGGTGAACAGCGCCACCAACGCCAACATATTCAGATTCACCCGATAGGCCCGGGTCACGGTGACGGCCCGATCGCGTTCGACCTGTGGCGCAATCGCCAGAACACCCGGAGGCAGCGCTTTTCCGAGATCTTGGCGCAGGGCATCCACATCGGTCCCCGGTTTCAGGCGCACATCGATGCGATTCAAGCGGCCGAGCGCATTGAAAGTCCATTGCGCCGAGGCGATGTCCATCAAGCCCAGCGGCTGCGGATACGCGCCTTCCGGCAGGATGCCGAGGACCCGCAGCGTCCTGGCAGAACTGCCGACCGTGACCGGCAGCGGATCGCCGCGCTTGAGCTGCAGCGCCTGCGCGGCGGCGCTGCTCAAGTAGATGGCATCGGGATCGAAAAGCTGGAAGACACCATCACCGATGTCGCCGATCAGCGTGGGCTGCAAGGCTGCGGCTTGGAAAGGATCGAGGCCCAGCACCTTGAGCGTGTCGTTGCGGCCGGAAAGCGCGACCTCGAGTTCGAGCACCGGGCTCAACGCGCTGATGGAGGGGTTGTGCGCCAAGTCCACAAACACCTGCTCCGCAAATCCCTCGCGCGGACCGCGGATGACGATGTCGGCCTCGCCGACCAGTCGTTTGGTGGCCAATCCAAACTCATTGAGCGCGGAAGTGTTGACCAAAAAAACCGAAGAACCGAGTGCAACGCCGAGCGCGAGGGCGAGCACCGTCACGAGAAAGCGCGTCGGCTGTTCACGGAGTTGCGCCAGGAGCAATATGCGCCACAGGCTGAACGAGCCGGTGTCGTTCACCGCGTCGGTTCCAAGGCGCGCAGCCCGTGGGCATCGAGCACCAGGATGCGATCGGCGGTGTCCGCCGCCATTCTTGAATGCGTGATGAGAATGCCGGCGCCGGCATTGGCTTTGACCTGCGTGCGCAACAGGGAAAGAATCTGCGCCGCGCTGCCCGAGTCGAGATTTCCGGTCGGCTCGTCCGCCAGCACCAAGCGCGGCCGGTGCACCAGCGCACGGGCGATCGCCACCCGCTGAATCTCGCCGCCCGAGAGTTCCCGTGCGTGACGGCGCGCCAGCGCCTCGATCCCCACCGCCCGCAGCATGTCACGGGCGCGCTCGCCGCGCTGTGGCTCGGCGACGCCGAGCAGGTCGAGCGGCAGCGCGACATTTTGTTCGACCGAGAGATAGGGCAGAACATGAAAGGCCTGGAACACAAAGCCGACGGCGCGGCGGCGCAGCAGGGTTACGGCATCATCGTTCAAGGTGGCGAGATCGACGCCCTCGAGCAACACGCGACCGGTGTCGGTCCTATCGAGTCCGGCCAGGAGATTGAGCAGCGTCGACTTGCCCACGCCGGACTCACCCATCACGGCGACGTATTCGCCCGCCCGGACCGTCAGATCCACGCCCGCAAAAATCGCCGGCCGATCCTTGGCAAAGCGTTTGCTTAGGTTCTCGAGCCGAACAATGGCGTCGGTCACTTAGGAGCCTGTCTGCTCACGCGAAATACTCAGACAGACTCCCTGACCTTAAGCGGCGTCGACTCCGATCACGGCTTTGACTTCCAAGAAATCGCGCAATCCGAACTCGCCCCATTCGCGGCCGTTGCCCGACATCTTGAAGCCGCCAAAGGGCGTATTCATGTTGCCCGAGGCGCCATTCAAGGTCACTTGTCCGGCGCGAATCTGTCCGCCGATGCGCCGCGCGTGCAAGTTGTCCTTGGACCACACGTAGGCGGCCAGACCGTACGGCGTGTCGTTGGCGATTTGCACCGCCTGTTCCTCGCTGTCGTACGGCAGAATGCACAGCACCGGTCCGAAGATCTCTTCGCGCGCAATCGTCATGTCATTGCGCACATTGGAAAAGATGGTCGGCTTGACGAAATAGCCTTTGGTCAATCCATCAGGGCGCCCCGAGCCGCCGATGACGACTTTGGCGCCCTCGGCGATACCTTTCGCGATATATCCCTCGACCCGCTCGAACTGCAGTTTCGATACGACCGGCCCTAGGTTGGTTTTCTCGGACGTTGGGTCACCGGTGACCACCGATTCGGCCACGCGCTTCGCAATCGCCTCCACGTCGGCCAGCTTTGCGGCGGGCACCAGCATGCGGGTGGGCGCATTGCAGGACTGTCCGGAATTTTGGAATACGTGGAGCACGCTCTTGGTCACCGCGCGCTCGAAGTCCGCATCATCGAGCAGCACATTGGGCGATTTACCGCCGAGTTCCTGATGCACGCGCTTGACCGAGGCGGCCGCGTTTCTGGCGACCTCAGAGCCGGCGCGCGTCGAGCCGGTGAAGGACACCATATCCACTTCACGGTGCGAGGACAACGGCGCGCCGACGCCGGTGCCGTCGCCGTTGATGAGGTTGAACACGCCTGCCGGCACGCCCGCCTCGTGCATGACCTTCGCCCAGATAATGGCGCTGAAGGGCGAATATTCCGAGGGCTTGAGCACCATTGTGCATCCGGCGGCGAGCGCCGGTACCACCTTGGCGGCCACTTGATTCATGGGCCAGTTCCACGGCGTGATCAACGCACAGACACCGACCGGCTCCTGGACCAAGCGCACGGTGCCGCGCATTTCTTCGAATTTGAAACTTTTCAACACATCGATCATGGCGCTGATGTGGCCGACGCCAATGCCGGTCTGAGAGGTCTTCGACAGGGTGATGGGCGCGCCCATCTCGGTGGAAATGGCCTGCGCGATTTCATCGTAATGCGCCTTGTAGGCCGCGAGCATGCGTTCCAGGAGCGCCAGCCGCTCCGCAGGAGCAGTGCGCGAGAAGCTGTCGAATGCGCGGCGTGCGGCCATCACGGCGCGATCCACATCTTTGCTGCTGCCCATGGATATGACGCCGGCAACCTCTTCGGTGGCCGGGTTGATGACTTTCAGTTCCTTGGGCTCGATTGGGTCGACCCAGGCGCCGTCGATGTAGAACTGTCGATTGTCATATGTCATTGCAAAACCCCTTCAAAATGCGGTTACTTCCTGGCCCCGCATTCTAGCTGAAAGGGCAATTCGCAGGGCGATTGACCGGCCGTGGCTCGGTTTTACGGCCATAGTTCGCATTTTGGTCCCGCCAGAGTTGTTAGGCTTGCATTTATGAGACATATCAGTGCGCTGCGACTTTTTGCGACCCTGGCCGCCTGCGCGGGGCTGACCTTAAGCGTCGCGTCGGCGGCCTCGCTGGAATGGAATCCGGTTGCTTCGCATCCGGTTGAAATCGGACCGCAGGCAAGCCGCCTGGTGGTGGGCTTCAAGGCCACCGCCGGCAATTCGATCGTCAAGGAACTCAAGTCGCGCCGGCCGCAGGCGATCCTCCTCCGGCAAGCGCAGACCTCGCGCGCGGATGTCGACTCGCTGCTGCAGCGGACCGGCGTCGCCATGATGGGTTCACGCCAGTTCGCGCCGAGCATGCATGTGGTGTTCCTGGAAAAGACTTTGTATGGTGCCGACGTCGAGACGGCGCTCGATAAGTTGCGCGCGGATCCTGCCGTGGCCTTTGCGGACGTCGATGCCCGGCGCTACCCGCACACGCTGCCCAACGATCCTTTGTTTGTGCCGACGGCCACGGCCAGCGGTCAGTGGTACATGCTCACCCCCAGCAGCGCGACACCGACCAGCGATGCGGCCGCCACGGACGCCGTGTCCGCATGGGGCATCACTGCCGGCAGTTCCGGCACGGTGATCGCGGATATCGATAGCGGCATTCGCTTCGATCATCCTGATCTACTGCGGGCCGGCTTCGGCGGGCGCCTGTTGCCCGGCTACGATTTCGTGGGCCAGGACCTCAATTCTTCCAACAGCGCGCCCTTGGGCACTTACCTGGTGGCCAACGACGGCGACGGCTGGGATCCCGATCCTTCGGATCCGGGCGATTGGATCGACAGCACGGACTTGATGAACACCGCGGTATTTCCCAGCAAGAACTGCAGCGTCGAGAACAGTTCCTGGCACGGCACGCGGGTGATGGGCGTGCTCGGCGCGCTGACCAACAATGATGTCGGCATCGCCGGCATGACTTGGAATCCCTACCTTCTGCCGGTGCGCGCACTCGGCAAATGCGGCGGCTTGGACTCGGACATCATCGCCGGAATCATGTGGTCGGTCGGCATGACGGTATTCGACGACTCCGGCAATCCCGTCCCCGCCAATCCTTACCCCGCCGACATCATCAATTTGAGTCTTGGGGGAACCGGAGGCAGCTGTCCTTCCGACTATGCGAGCCTCGTGACTCAGCTCGCCGGCATGGGCGTGCTGGTGGTTGCCTCGGCGGGCAACGAAAGTGGACCGGTCGATATCCCGGGGAACTGCCCGGGTGTGCTGGCCGTCGCAGGACTTCGCAATGTCGGCACCAAGGTCGGCTACAGCAGTTTGGGACCGGAGGTCGGAATCGGCGCGCCCGCAGGGAATTGCGTGAACACCACCGCGGGCGCTCCCTGCCTGCGCTCCATTGATACCACGGTCAATGAAGGTCTGACCGGTCCGGGCGCCAATGGCTATACCGACCAGACCAATTCGAATTTAGGGACCAGCTTCTCGGCGCCGATCGTCTCCGGGATCGCGGCGCTCATGCGCGCCGCCAATGCCAATCTCACGCCGCCGCAACTGATCGCGCGCATCAAGGGCAGCGCGACGGCTTTCCCGCAACCGGCGGGCTTGGCGCAGTGCGTCGCGGGTTCCAGCTCGAGTGTCGAATGCGCCTGCACCACGGGCACCTGCGGCGCCGGCATGATCAATGCGTTCAGCGCGGTGAAGGCCGCTCTCAATCCCATTGCGGCGGTGAAAATACCCACGGGGTTCACCTCGGGCAGCGGCAGCTTCGACGCCGGCGGCAGCGCGCCGGCCTGCGGTGCCACGATCGCGTCCTACGCGTGGACCAGCACGCCGGCGATTCACATCGTCTCAGGCGCGACGAGCTCGGTGGTAAACGTGATGGCGACCGGTGCGGGAAGCTTGACTCTGGTCGTGACGGACTCATCCGGTCATCAAGACACGGCGCAGGTGACGTTCACCGCGAGCAGTGCAACAACGGCAGCGCCGACTGCAGCAGGGACTGCCGCGTCCGCCTGCATTGCGCCGATGACGGTCACGCCGGTCGCACCGATGGTGGGCGCGGCATTCTCGCCGGCCAGCGTTGCGGCGAATGTGGCCGCGGTGCTCGCGGTCAGCTTCACCAATACCAACGGATTTGCACTGACACAATCCGGCATTACTGTGTCTTTGCCGGCAGGTCTGACATTGGGGTCGCAGACCCCGGCGAGCACCTGCGGCGGCGCAGCGCTGTCGATCAGCAGCACGTCGAGCAGCGTCACCCTGTCCGGCGCGAATATTCCGGCCAATGGCAGCTGTGATGTCTCGTTCAGCGTCACGACGGGCACCGACGGCGCCTATGTGGCCAGCATCCCGGCCAACGCGCTGATGACGGGTCCTGCCGGCGGCAACGCCGCAGCGGCCTCTGCGACGCTGACCGTGACGGCTGCCGCCAGCGGTCCGACCGGTGTTGCCCCCGGCAGCGGCGGTGGTGGTGGCGGCGGCGCCCTCGATTGGACCGATATCCTGCTCATTGCGGGCGTTCTGCTCATCGCACGCGGACACGCTGCAAAACGAATGGGGCGCGCGGCTGCCGCGCCGGCAACACGCCGGCGGCGATGAAGTTATACTTCGGTCAATGGCCAATAATCCCAGGGCGCCACGCGCCACGCTGCAGTCGGTAAAAACCCATCGCGATGCGCGCGGCACCCTGTTCGAGCCGTTAACCGACGCAGAATTGCAGGCCCAGAAAAACGTCCACGTGGTGCTGACTCAGCCCAATGAAGTGCGCGGCAATCACGTGCACCGGACCGCGGTGGAAACCACCACGGTGGTGGGGCCTTGCCGTGTGCGGCTCAAGGAGGCGGGGGAGATCAAGGACATCGACGTGGCGCAAGGGGACATCCTGCGCCTGACGATACCGCCGGGTGTCGTGCACGCGTTTCGCAACACCGGCACTTCCGCCATGGTGTTGGTGTCCTTCAGCACCAACTTGCATGATCCCGAAGGTGCCGACACCCAGCGGGAGCAGATCCTTTAAATTCCCGGCAGAGGATTTAAGGTGCGGGCCATCTCGTTTAAAAACACCGCCCTGTTCAAGCGGGGGATTTGGCTGAGCGCGATCGCGCTGATTCTGTTCGTCGCCGCGCCATCGCTGCTGAATGGGAACTTGTGGAGAAATCCTCTGCCGAGCGCCATTGCCATCGGCATTCTCTGTGCGGCATTGATCTATTTCTTTTGGAACACGCAAATCCACCGGCTGGCCGATGAGGTGCTCGATTGCGGCGATCGTCTCAAGGTTCGCCGCGGGCGGCTTGAAGAGACGCTTGCCCTCTCGCAGGTCTCCACCGCCGAGGTCATCAGCCACGGCGGGTTCCATCGCATCACGCTGCGCCTGAAAGAGCACTCCAAATTATTCGGCGATCGAATTGAATTTCTGCCGCAAGCCAGTCTGTGGTCGAACCTCGCCGCTCTACAGGGTCTGGCCCAAGACCTCAGCGAGCGCGCACACCGCCCATAGGGGTCACGAGGGTTGGTTCTGCTACGAGGCGCCGGCCTCATGATGAACGTCAAGTTCATAGCCCCGCTTGAAATCGCGAATGTGCTTCTCCATCCAGGCGCGCGCCTGATCGCTTTTTCGAAGCTTGATGGCGTCGATGATTTTGCTTTGCGCCGCCTGAATTCGCGCGCGCGCCTGGGGCACGCGATCAATCAGCTGCGTCAGCGTTGGAACCAACAGCAAGTTGAGCGGCGCCTGCGACAGCGCCAAAACCTGATTGGCACTGGCGGCCGCCACTGCGGTAAAAAAATCCACCACCGCCGAAACCGCGCCGGCGGTATCGGTGATCTCGCGTTTGAAGCGCGTGCTGGCGCGCGTCAGTTCCAGCAGCTGCGCGGCGGTTCGCCGTGAGGCGGCGTATTGAGCGGCGGCGGGCTCGATTGCCATCATCGCCTCCCACAGCTCCATGAAGGTCACGTCATGCAGGGCCAGCGCGCGGCTCACCCCGGAACTGACACGATGCGGTTCCGGGCGCGTCACGCGCAGGCGTTTCTCGCCGCGCTCCCGGCCTATCAGGCCATGCACCTCCAGTTCGCGAATGGCTTCCCGGATCGTGGAGCGGTTGACCCCGAACTGACGGGCGAGGTCGGTTTCGGAGGGCAGGGCATCGCCGGTGCGCAGGGTTCTCTCGACAATGCGTTGTTCAATCAGGTTGGCGATCTGCCGGTAAGCGGGGTGGTCATCGAGCGGCACGAATAGATCGCTCATCAGCCTTCTCCGAACAGCTCGCGGCCGATCAGCATGCGGCGAATCTCCGAGGTACCGGCGCCGATTTCATAGAGCTTGGCGTCGCGCAGCAGCCGGCCCGTGGGGTAGTCATTGATGTAACCGTTGCCGCCCAACAATTGAATCGCATCGAGGGAGGCGCGGGTGGCGGCCTCGGCGCAAAACAGAATGCACGCGGCGGCATCTTTGCGGGTGTAATCGCCGCGGTCGCAGGCCGATGCCACCATGTACGCATAGCTGCGGCAGGCATTCAATGAGGCGTACATATCGGCGAGCTTGCCCTGGACCAGCTCAAAGGTGCCGATCGGCTGACCGAATTGTTTGCGCTCGCGCACGTAGGGAACCGCCACATCCAGGGCCGCCGCCATGATGCCGAGCGGTCCGCCGGACAGCACCACCCGTTCATAGTCCAGTCCGCGCATCAGCACGTTCACGCCGTGATTTTCCGTGCCCAGCATGTTCTCGGCGGGCACCTCGCAGTGATCGAACACCAGCTCGCTGGTGCTCGAGCCACGCATGCCGAGCTTGTCGAGCTTTTGCGCCGGCGTAAACCCTGTGAAATTCTTTTCGATGATGAAGGCGCTGATGCCGCGCGAGTTCGATTCGGGCGCGGTCTTGGCGTACACCACCAGCACATCGGCCTCGGGCCCATTGGTGATCCACATCTTGCGGCCGTCGAGCACGAAATGATCGCCATGACGGATCGCCTTGAGCTGCATTGAGACCACATCGGATCCGGCGCCCGGCTCGGACATGGCCAGCGCGCCGACATGCTCGCCGCTGATGAGCTTGGGCAGGTAGCGCTGTTTTTGCGCCTCGGAGCCGTTCAGCGCCAACTGATTCACGCAGAGATTCGAGTGCGCGCCATAACTCAATCCCACCGCACCCGAGGCCCGCGATATCTCCTCCATCGCCACCGTGTGCGCGAGATAACCCAAGCCCGCGCCGCCATGCTCCGGGCTCACGGTGAGCCCCAACAGGCCGAGATCGCCGGCCTCGCGCCACAGATCGCGCGGGAATTCGTTGCTGCGGTCGATTTCCTGCGCGCGCGGCGCGATGCGCTCCTCCGCGAAACGACGCACCTGATCGCGGACGGTGTCGATCACCTCGCCTAAGCCGAAGGTGAATTCTCGATATGCGGAATTGGCCATTTTCGCCGGCCCCCCATTGTCATCGGACCAAGATCGTTGGATAATCGGACTGTCCGACAATTCTGCCACGCTCAGGGCAACAAAGCCATGGCCAAAATAGCTTCGCAACTCGACACCCGCTCGCCGGAGTTCGCCGCCAACCGCGCCGCCATGCACGGGCTGGTCGATGATCTGCGCAGCACGCTGCAGCGCAATGCGGCCGGCGGCAGTGCGGCGGCGCGCGACAAGCACACCAAAGCCGGCAAGTTGCTGGCGCGCGAGCGCATTGCCGCGTTGCTGGATCCGGGTTCGCCGTTTTTGGAGCTGTCCGCCCTGGCGGCGCAGGACGTATATGGCGAGGCACTGCCGGGCGCGGGGCTCATTACCGGGGTCGGGCGGGTATCGTCCCGGCAATGCATGATCGTGGCCAACGATCCCACGGTAAAAGGCGGCACCTACTATCCGCTGACCGTCAAAAAGCATCTGCGGGCGCAGGAGATCGCGGCCGACAACGCCTTGCCCTGCATCTACCTGGTGGAGAGCGGCGGCGCCTTCCTGCCGAGACAGGATGAAGTATTCCCCGACCGCGATCATTTCGGCCGAATCTTTTTCAATCAGGCACGCCTGTCCGCGCAGGGCGTTGCGCAGATCGCGGTGGTGCACGGCTCCTGCACCGCGGGCGGCGCCTATGTTCCGGCCATGTCGGATCACGCCATCATCGTGCGCAACCAAGGACGGGTTTTTCTCGGCGGTCCGCCGCTGGTGCGCGCCGCCACCGGTGAGGAGATCGACGCAGAATCTTTGGGCGGCGCGGATGTTCACTGCCGCCGCTCCGGCGTCACCGACTACTACGCGGAAAATGATACCCACGCGCTGGCCTTCGCGCGGCGCGCGGTCGCGCGCTTGCGCCCGCTGGAGCTGCGTGCCGTGCAATCGAGCTCTCCGGTGAGCGGCCTCGAGAGTCCCTTCGATCCCGCCGAATTGTACGGCGTCATCCCGCAGAACTCGCGCAAACCCTATGACGTGCACGAACTGATCGCACGCTTGGTCGACGGGGCGTGGTTCGATGAGTTCAAGGCGCTCTACGGCACCACTTTAGTGTGCGGTTTTGCGGATATTCACGGCACCACCGTCGGGATACTGGCGAATAACGGCATCTTGTTCTCCGAGAGCGCATTGAAGGGCACACATTTCATCGAGTTGTGTTGCCGTGAGGGGATCCCCCTGGTCTTTTTGCAAAACATTGCCGGCTTCATGGTGGGACAAGCGGCCGAAGCCGGCGGCATCGCCAAGGACGGCGCGAAACTGGTGACCGCCGTCGCCTGCGCGGCGGTGCCGAAGTACACCGTGGTGATCGGCGGCAGTTTTGGCGCGGGGAACTACGCCATGTGCGGCCGAGCTTACAGCCCGCGCTTCCTGTTCCAGTGGCCCAATGCGCGCACCTCGGTCATGGGGGGCGAGCAGGCGGCGAGTGTCCTGGCGACCATCAAGCGCGAGGCACTGGAGCGCAGCGGCGAGAGCTTCAGCGATGCCGACGAGGAGAAGCTCAAGGCACCCATTCGCGAACAATTCGAGCGCCAGGGACACCCTTACTACGCTTCCGCGCGCCTCTGGGACGATGGGGTCATCGATCCGCTGGACACGCGCCGAATCCTAGGGCTCGCGCTCGCGCTGACCCGCGCGCAAGAAACGGCTGCCACGCGCTTCGGCGTGTTTCGCATGTGAGAAAGGGATAGGTCATAGAGCAATGATCCGACGACTATTGATTGCGAATCGCGGCGAAATCGTCTGCCGTATTGCGCGCACGGCCAAGCGGCTGGGCGTGACGACCATTGCGGTGTATTCGGATGCCGATCGAAACGCCTTGCACGTGCGCAGCGCGGACGAGGCTTACCACTTAGGGGCCGCGCCCGCCGCGGAGAGCTATTTAAATATCGCCAAGCTCATCGCCCTGGCCAAACGGGTGGACGCGGATGCCATTCACCCCGGCTATGGATTTCTCTCTGAGAATGCCGGCTTCGCGCAGGCCTGCGTCGATGCGGGCCTGATTTTCGTCGGGCCGCCCGCGGCCGCAATTAGGGCCATGGGCTCGAAGAGCGCCTCGAAGGCCGCGATGGCGGCCGTGGGCGTGCCCGTGGCGCCGGGCTATCACGGCAGCGAGCAGTCGGCACAGCACCTTCAGGACCAAGCCGCGCGGGTGGGCTTTCCGCTCATCATCAAGGCCAGCGCGGGCGGCGGCGGCAAGGGTATGCAGGTGGTCAATTCTGCCGCCGAGGTGCCGGCCGCGGTGGAGTCGGCGCAGCGCCTGGCGCGCACCGCCTTCGGAGATGATCGGCTGTTGATGGAGCGCTACTTTCCCAAAGCGCGTCACGTGGAAGTGCAGGTCTTTGCGGACTCGCAGGGGCAGACCATCAGTCTCTTCGATCGCGATTGCTCCGTGCAGCGCCGTCATCAGAAGATCATCGAGGAAGCGCCGGCACCGGGCCTGCGCGAGGAGGTGCGCGCGGCGATGTCGCAAGCGGCGGTCAAGTCGGCGCAGGCCGTGGGCTATGTCGGCGCGGGCACGGTGGAATTCCTGGTCGACGATGCGCAGAACTTTTATTTCATGGAAATGAATACGCGCCTGCAAGTGGAACACCCGGTAACCGAATTGATCACCGGCATCGACCTGGTCGAATGGCAGTTGCGCGTCGCCGCCGGCGAGCCGCTGCCCTCCACACAGGATCTGACGCGCCGCGGCTTTGCCGTCGAGGCGCGTTTGTATGCCGAAGATCCCGCGCACGACTATTTGCCGAGCGTCGGGCGCATCTCGCACTTGCGCTGGGCGAGCCCAGGGGCGGGCCTGCGTCAAGATATCGGGGTCGAGGAGGGTGACGAGGTATCGACCTATTACGACCCGATGCTGGGAAAAATCATTGCGTGGGGGGAGTCGCGCGCCACGGCCATCGATTTATTGCGGCGCGCGTTGGCTGAAATCGAGATCGTCGGGGTGGCGACCAATCGCGCTCTGCTGTCCAGCGTGCTCGGCGATGAAGAGTTTCGCCGCGGGGCGGTGGCCACGAATTTTTTGAGCGCTCGACGCGAGCACATCAGCTTCGGGGACGAGGCTGCCTCGGCCGCCGACATGGCGATAGCGGCGGTGTGGTGTGCCGCCCGCCGCACCGACGGCAATGCGCTGTGGGAAGACACCCGCGGCTGGCGTCCCGCGGCGCCGGCGCGCACAACCTGGCGCTTCGGAGAAACCGTGGTGAGCGTTGAGGTCGCGGCACAGGATCGCTACGTGGCGCGAATTGGGGCTGAGGAACTGAGCTTGCGGATTCTGGCGCGCGATGCTACCTCGCTGCGGGTCGAATGCCAGGGCGAAATAATGCCGGTTCGCCTATTCGAGGCCGCGCCGGCGTTGCACCTATTCGTCGGCGGCCGGCATGCCGTGCTGAATCGGGTCGGCACCGACGATTCCTTGCAGGCGGCCGACACGGCGGAGCAGGGCTCGCTGCTGACACCGCTGCCGGGCACCATCGTGGCGGTGCACGTCGCCGCCGGCCAGCACGTTGCGCGCGGTGCGCCGCTCATCACCGTCGAAGCCATGAAAATGGAGCACACCCTGACCGCACCGTACGAGGGCGTGGTTTCTCGAGTTGCGTTTGGGCTGGGCGAGCGGGTGCAAGCCGGCGCCGTATTGGTGGAACTGGCGCCGTCCTGAGGCGTAACGCCTTAGAGTGGAAAATTCAGGCGACTTGAGCGGCGTCGGCGGTCTGTTCGAGTGCCGGCAGGGTCACTTTGAAGCGCGTCTCCTGGCCCACGACGCTGGCCAGTGCGATCTTCCCGCCGGCTTCGTGTACATAGCGGCGGACGAGCGACATGCCGCTGCCATGCTTGGCATCCCCCGGGGTGTCGGTCATGGTGGTAAAGCCTGATTTGAAAATCAGCTTGATCGCCTGGCGATCGCGCAGCTGGCGCGCGTCCTCCTCGGTCAGCAGTCCCTTGGCAATGGCGACCTCGCGCACTTTTTCCGGATCCAATCCGCGCCCATCGTCCTGAAACAACAGTTCGAAGCCCTTGCCCGGCGTCGAATTAAATTCCAGATGCAAGGTGGCATTTGCCGCCTTGCCGGCTTGCTCTCGCTCCGCGGCGATTTCAACGCCGTGGACGACGGCGTTGCGAATCAGCTGGATGGCGACGTTTTTCACGGTCGCCTGATACCGGGGCGGCACCAGATCCAATCCACTGCACTCAAGAACGACCGTCTTGTGATGCTCCTGCGCCACTAAGTCGGTGAGCGTGGTCAGCGTGCTTTCGAGACTGCCGACGGCGGCCATGCGCTGCGCGGGCGGCGAGGCCTGCTGCGGGCGCTGCGCGAAAAACTCCGGGGCCTCGATGATTTGAGTACCGTTTTCGGTGACGCGCGCTTCCGGCGCGGCAGGCTCGGCTTCGCGGGACGGTCCGGCCTGCGAAGTCAGGGTGCGCAGCAGCGCAAATTGTCCGTACAGCGCATCGAGCTTGACGGCCAGCGGCAGGAAGTCGCTGCCGCTCAAGGTTTCGCGGCTGCGCAATTCCTGCAGCGCGTCTTCGAACTCGCGCGCAGCGCTTTGCAGGCCGCTCAACTTGAGCGCCGCGGCATCGCGGCGGATCCGGTCGACCTCTTCCAGTGTTTCTTCGAGCTTGTGGCGAAAGGCGCCCGCTTCACGCGCGGGCTTCTTCAGGACGCCATTGATGGTTTTCATCGCGGCGTCGGTCTTTTGCAGGAACGATCCGAAACGCGTGCCGCCGGCTTGCAGGACACTGCGCAGGATTTCACCTTGCGTGAGCACGTGGACGCGCAGGTCTTCCAACTCCCGCAGCTCCTGCACACGCGCGGTAATGTCGGTGACCCGCACCATCCAGATGCGCCCTTCGAGCGGGTTGTCGACACTAGAGAATTCGAACGAATAGTGAGCGGCGGCAAAGCTGCCGTCCGGATTCGTCAATTTCACTTCCACATCCTGCAGTGGATTGCCGACATCGGCCTCGCCGCGCGCGGGGTCGAGCAGCCGGGTCATGTAAGTGCGCACGACGCTCAAGGTCTTGGCGGAAACCAGCGGCCCGATGAGCTTCTCGACCGTTAGATTGGCGAAATCCTGGCGGCGAAACAAGGTACCGAGCGACGCGGAAACCTGCGGTTGAACCTTGCCTTTCGAGTCCATCAGAAAGAGCCCGATGGAACTGGTCTTCAGAATGGCGTCCGTAAGCCGATTGCTGGCGTTGACGAGTTCCTGTTTTTCGCGCTCGTGGCGTTTAACGGAGATGAACATGGCCCCCACAGGGTGCCAAAGCGCAGGCACGCGAGGCTTGATGGGTTTCACAGCCTCATGTAGGCGATTTACTTAACGTCCGCCGTCACAGCGGTCTGTGACAGGCGTCACGCCTTTGGGCGCAATTATGCGACTGCGGCGATCGGCCCTAAGTCGGCGAGCAGTTCATCGGCGGAGGCGTAGCGGGCGCTTTGCTGTTTCGCCATCAGGCGATCGAGCAGCGGCTGCTGCATGGAGGTGGCCTCGGGCAACGAGGGCACCGGCGAGCTGGTGTGCTGCGACATGATGGCGACAGCGCTACGGCCCCCGTAGGGCCTCTGGCCGGTCAGCATTTCGTAAAACATGACTCCGAGACTGTAGAGGTCGGTGCGTACATCGACCCGCTGACCTTGCGCCTGTTCCGGGCTGATGTAGTACGGCGAGCCGAGCACCTGACCCACGCCGGTATTGCCGATCTCATCCAGCGAGCGGCGCGCCAGACCGAAATCGATGAGCACCGGGGAATTGTCCTCGCGCAACATGACGTTGGCGGGCTTCAAGTCGCGGTGCAATATGCCGAACACATGGATGACGCGCAGCGCTTCGGCTATGGCGCGCAAGTAATACAGGCTCTCGTCCACACTCAAGGGATTGCGCAAGCGATCGCGCAAATCGCCGCACGGGAAATACTCCATTGCCAGGTACAAATGACCGGGCTGCGAGCCAAAATCGTAGATCTCGGCGATTGCCCGATGGGTGATGCTGGAAATGATCTCGTATTCACGCTGGAATCGCTCGGCGTCACCCATTTCCCGTTCGCTTTCGCCGCGGGTCATGACTTTGAGCACGACATTGCGGCGCAGCCGCTCGCTGCGCGCCAGGAACACGGACGAGAAGTTGCTGGTCGCAATCTCCTTGACGATCGAATAGCCGGGAACTTCGATGATGGTTGAATTCTCGCTCTGCGCCATCATCGCGGCCGCCTGGGCGGCGATGCGCCGTTTGGCGCACGCTTCGCCGACGGCGGTGAGCAGCTGATCTCGCGTGATTTGCGCCAGCGGCAAGTAGTCCTTGGCGCCGCCCTTGAGCGCACGCACCGCTGACATTTCATTGCCGTTATCGGCCAGCAGAATGCAATAGAGCGCAGGCTGCATGCGCAGCAGCTGCGCCATGGTGCCGAAGGTCGCGCCGGCCAGTGCCTCGCTGGCAAAATCGGCCTGTAAAATGACCGCATCCGGTATGCGCTCGCTGATGAGCCGGCTCAAGGGTGCCGATTCGCCGGCGCGCAGCGTCGTTACCTGTGCGCTCGGCCAGTGGCTGGTCACATGGTGTGTCAGCCATTGCAGACGTTTGGTGTCGCCGCCTACCACCACCAGAATTGGACCCAAGTCTGCCATGCCGACAAGGGTAGTCGGGGATACCCCCGGATTACCCGTGGGGAATTCACATTTCGAGGCCCCAGGGCGTGAATACCTTGAAAATTACCCCATTTAGCCTGGAAAATTGCAACCTATACCCCCAGGTTGGGTCAGTTGAATTCAATCCGGAACCATTCTTCTTAAGGAAGCATTTCAATGGGAAGCATCAGAACTTGGTCCCTCGCCGCAGTCGCCGGCCTCTTTGTGATGGTTGTCGCTCATCAGCGCTCGCACGCTGACAGCGGGCCGGCTCAATCGGCCGCGCCGATCCTGGTCGCGGCGGCTCCCGGGGGCTCCACGGCCGCACGGGTAACCGGCCTGCCGGATTTTTCGGGTTTGGTTGCCGAAGCCGGCGGCGCCGTGGTGAACGTCAGCGTGACCGAAAAGCCGCCGAAAGTCCCGCAGATCAACGGGCAGGGAGATGGCGACGATCCGCTGTCGCAGTTCTTCCGCCGCTTCCAACAGCAGCAGCCCGGTCCTGACCGCGCACCGCCGAGCCATGGCGTCGGGTCGGGATTTATCGTCAGTGCCGATGGCTACGTCTTGACCAACGCGCATGTGGTCGCCGACGCATCCGAGGTAACCGTGACGCTCACCGACCGGCGCGAATTCATCGCCAAGGTGATCGGCATCGACAAGGCCAGCGATGTGGCCTTGATCAAAATAGCCGCGACCGGCTTGCCGACGGTACGCTTCGGTGACCCCTCCAAGTTGCGCCCGGGCCAATGGGCCATTGCCATTGGTTCGCCGTTCGGATTTGAAAACAGCGTCACCGCGGGCGTCATCAGTGCGCTTGGCCGTCCGCTGAATGACGGCAGTCAGCAGACCAGCTACGTCACCTTCATTCAAACCGATGCTGCCGTGAACCCCGGGAATTCGGGCGGTCCGCTGTTTAACATCGATGGCGAAGTGATCGGTATCAATTCCCAGATCTACAGCCGCACCGGCGGTTACATGGGCGTATCGTTTGCCATTCCGATTGACCTGGCGTTGAACGTCAAGGAGCAGCTGCAGAAGAACGGCAAGGTGGTTCGCAGCCGCATCGGCGTGTCGGTGCAGGACATCCGCCAACAGCTCGCGCTGTCCTTCGGTCTCTCCGCACCGCACGGTGCACTCATCAGTGCGGTCGATCCGACCGGTCCGAGCGAGAAGGCGGGTTTGAAAGCCGGCGATGTCATTACCAGTGTCAATGGACGCAACGTCGATCATTCCTGGGATCTCCCCGCCATCATTTCGCAGCTGCCGCCCGGCAGCCAGGCGCGCTTGGGGATCTGGCACGATCGCAAAGCCACCGAGGTCACGGTGAAGACCGTATTGCTCGAGGACTCGCCGACTCAAGTCGCGCGCAACTCGGGCGAGGATGGCGGCGGCAAACTCGGACTGGTGTTGCGATCGCTGCAACCCAGCGAACAGCAGGAATTGCACACCAAGGGCCGCTTGCTGGTTGAAGACGTCAGCGGGCCGGCACTGGCCGCCGGTTTGCAGCCCGGCGATGTGCTGTTGGGCGTCAACGGAGTGGGGGTCGCAACCGTCGCTGACCTGAAGCGCGAGGTCGCGCGGGCCGGGCATAACGTTGCTCTGCTGGTGCAGCGCGAAGACGCCCAAATCTACTATCCGGTCGATGTCGGATAATGGGTTTTGTTGTACTTCAGCCTGAGCTTCAGGCCTAATCGCGGGCGTGCAAAGCGCCACCCCCCTATTTTCCCACAGTAGTGCTCGAGTCGCCGGCGCAACGCCGGCGACCTTCCTGCCGACCACGCGTGCAGAGATGGCGGCACTCGGCTGGGCGCAGTGTGACGTCATCATCGTCACCGGCGATGCCTATGTCGATCATCCCAGCTTCGGGATGGCCATCATCGGGCGCGTATTGGAGGCGCAGGGATTCAAAGTCGGAATCATCGCGCAGCCGAATTGGCATGGCACCCAAGACTTCCAGGCGCTCGGCGAGCCGCGCCTGTTCTTCGGCGTGACCGGCGGCAACATGGATTCGATGGTGAATCGCTACACCTCGGATCGCCGGGTGCGCAGCGACGATGCGTACACGCCCGGAGGAGCAGGCGGCAAGCGTCCGGATCGTTGCGTCATCGTGTATTCGCAGCGGCTGCGCGAGGCTTTCAAGCATGTGCCCATCGTGGTCGGTGGCATTGAAGCGAGCCTGCGGCGCATCGCGCATTTTGATTACTGGTCGGAACAGGTGCGCCGCTCGGTCCTGGTCGATGCCAAGGCGGATCTGCTGGTCTATGGCAATGCCGAGCGGCAGATCGGCGAGATTGCGCGTCGGCTGCACGGCGGGCAGTCCATAGGCGAGATCACCGATTTGCGCGGCACGGCGTATCTTCGTCGCGGCATGCCGGCCGGTTGGGTCGAGATTGATTCGAGTGAATTGGATACGCCGGGTCCTGTCGGCGTACCCGTTGATCCTTATGCCAGCGAAGAAGAGCGCAGGAGCGCGTTGCAGCCGACCCAGCCCGCTGCGGCGTCGCCTCAGACTGGCGCCGCCGCGCCGACTCAGACCGCCGCCGCAGCGGCGCAGCCCGCCGCGGTACCGTTGAACGCGTCCGAACCTTCGGAGAAGGTGGTGAAGTTCTACCGCAAGGTACCGAATGCACAGCGCGAGCGCAGCGTCATCCGCATGCCGTCCTATGAGCAGGTCAGCCAGGATGCGGTGCTGTATGCGCACGCCTCGCGCATTTTGCACATGGAATCGAACCCGGGAAACGCGCGTGCGCTGGTGCAACGGCACGGAACGCAGGAGCTGTGGCTGAATCCGCCGCCCATTCCCTTGAGCACGGCGGACATGGATGCCATTTACGAGTTGCCCTATGCGCGCCGCCCGCATCCCTCCTACGGCGAGGCGAAGATTCCGGCTTACCACATGATTCGATTCTCGGTGGCCATCCAGCGCGGCTGCTTCGGCGGCTGCACGTTCTGTTCGATTACCGAGCATGAAGGCCGAATCATCCAGAGCCGTTCCGAAGACTCCGTCATCCGCGAGATCGAGACCATCCGCGATGATGTGAAGGGATTCACCGGCGTCATTTCGGACTTGGGCGGCCCCACTGCGAACATGTATCGGCTGCACTGCAAGAGTACCGCGATCGAGTCGGCGTGCCGGCGGCCATCCTGCGTGTTCCCGGGTATCTGTCCGAATCTCAACACCGATCACGCGCCGCTCATCAATTTATACCGGCGCGCACGGGCGCTGAAAGGCATCAAAAAAGTATTGATCGCCTCAGGCGTTCGCTACGATCTTGCGGTCGAGTCGCCCGAGTACGTCAAGGAATTGGCGGCGCATCATACCGGCGGATATTTGAAAATTGCGCCCGAGGCCATCGGCGAGGGACCCTTGTCCAAGATGATGAAGCCCGGCGTCGGCAGCTACTATCGCTTCAAGGAACTGTTCGACAAGTACTCCAAAGAGGCGGGCAAAGAACAGTATCTGATCCCTTATTTTATCGCCGCGCACCCGGGTACCCGCGATGTGGACATGCTCGAGCTGGCATTGTGGCTGAAGAAGAACGGCTTTCGCGCCGACCAAGTGCAGGCTTTCTTGCCCTCGCCCATGGCGACCGCGACCGCGATGTACCACTCCTCCAAGAATCCGCTGAAGAAGATCAGCCGTACGAGCGAAGAGGTGGTGATTCCGAAGGGCATCAAGGTGCGCCGTCTGCACAAGGCATTTCTGCGCTATCATGATCCGGAGAACTGGCCGCTGCTGCGCGATGCCTTAAAGCGAATGGGGCGCGCAAATTTGATCGGCAACGGCAAACAGCATCTGATTCCCGCATATCAGCCGGTGGGCACGAGGCCGGCAATCGCAGGACGCCCGTTTCGCACCCAACACACCGGACTGCCGAAATCCGGCCGCGGTGCCGCCAAATCCCGCCGAGGTAGAGCCTAAAACGCGAACGGAATCGCTTGCTAGCGTCCCTTTGGTGCGTTTACAGTTCTGGGCTGTCTAGCGGCTTGCCGCCGCATTTCTCAACGATACCGTTTTAAGAGCGCGAAGAACGCCACGGTAGCCTAAGCGCGTGTGCAGAATGAACAAGTGGGTGGTACATAAATTTGGAGGTTCGAGCGTTGCGGATGCCGCGTGTTTTCGCCGTGTGGCGGAAATTGTCGAAGCCTCATCGAATGCGCGCGAAGCCATCGTTCTCTCGGCTTGCCGCGGGGTCACCGATTCGCTGCTCGAGTTGGTGGCTCTGGCGGAGCAGCCTCACAAGGAATTCGGTCCGGCGATTCGCGCCTTAAAGGCACGGCATTTGGACCTTGCGGCCGAGTTGATATCCAAGCCCGCGTACGAGGACTATAAGGCACAGTTCGAGCGCGATTGCCTGGACATCGCCGGCATGCTGCAGACCGTGCGCCTGATCCGCTCATCGACGTACTCGATGCGCGATGTGATCGCGGGTTTTGGCGAAATTTGGTCGACACGGCTGTTCGCTCCCTTTCTACGCGAGCGCGCCCGCATCAAGGGCGACATCCTGTGGATCGATGCGCGCGATGTCATCATTGTCGAGTGGGCCTCTTTGGGGCCTGCCGTGCAATGGTCGGTGAGCGAAGCCAATCTCAAGAAATTGGTTCCCGAGAATTTTACCGGCCGGCTCATCGTCACGGGTTTCGTCGCCACCACCACCAAGGGCAAGCAGACCACGCTGGGCCGAAACGGCAGCGATTTTTCCGGCTCGATTTTCGGCGCGCTGCTGGACGCCATCGAAATCATCATCTGGACCGACGTTGACGGCGTGCTCTCAGCCGATCCGCGCTTGGTGCCGAACGCCCAGGTCATCGATCAGCTTTCGTACAACGAGGCGATGGAGCTCGCATATTTCGGCGCCAAGGTGATTCACCCGCAGACCATGGCGCCGGCCGTGACCCGCGACATTCCGATTTTCATCCGCAATACCTTCGCGCCGCAAAAGCGCGGCACGCTGATTTGCGGCAATCCGGTCTCGGCGCTGATGGTGAAAGGCATCACCACGATCGACCCGGTGGCGCTGGTGAATCTCGAAGGCGCCGGCATGATCGGCGTACCCGGCACGGCGCATCGCTTGTTCGGGGTGCTGCGCGACTCCGGGATCTCGGTCATCCTGATTTCGCAGGCCAGCTCCGAGCACTCGATTTGCTTCGCGATCCCGGAAGCGCAGGCAGTGCGGGCCGAGGAAGCGGTGCGCCGCGCCTTCGATGCGGAACTGCGCGATGGCCAGATACAGCACGTGGACGTTGCGCTCGGCATGAGCATTCTGGCGGTCGTCGGCGACGGCATGGCCGGCGCGCATGGTGTTGCCGCGAAGGTCTTCAATTCCCTCGGCGATGCCGCGATCAGTGTGCGGGCGATCGCGCAGGGTGCCTCCGAGCGCAATATTTCGGTCGTGGTCGACAGCAAGGGCGCGGCGCGGGCGCTGCGCGCGGTGCACGCCGCTTTTTATCTGTCCCCCAATACGTTATCCATCGGCCTGATCGGCCCCGGCACAGTAGGGCGCGTGCTGCTGGCACAGATCGCGACGCAAATCGAGCGCTTACGGGAGTTGAATCTCGATCTGCGGGTCCGCGGCATCGCCAGCTCGAAGCGCATGTTGCTCGAGGAAACCAGCGTGGATTTGAGCCGCTGGGCGGAGCGCATGGCGGAGGCCGGCGAACCTTTGAATCTGGAAAAATTTATCAACCACGTTCAGGCGGACTATGTGCCGCACACTGTGGTGATCGACTGCACCGCCAGCAACGTTGTCGCGGATCAGTACCGGGACTGGTTGTCGCGCGGGATTCACATCGTGACACCGAACAAAAAGGCCAACAGCGGTACGCTTCCGTACTACCGCGCCTTGCAGGACGCCAAACGCGACGCCGGCACGCACTACTTGTACGAGGCCACGGTCGGCGCGGGCTTGCCGGTCATACAAACCTTGCGCGACCTGCGCGGCACCGGCGATGACATCACCCAGATTGAAGGCATCTTTTCCGGAACCCTGGCGTATTTGTTCAATGTGTTTGACGGCAGCGAGTCTTTTTCCTCCATTGTCCGCGCCGCCAAGGCCAAGGGCTACACCGAACCGGATCCGCGCGACGACCTGTCGGGCGTCGATGTCGCCCGCAAGCTCATCATTCTTGGCCGCGAAATGGGCCTTACGTTGGAAATTGCGGATGTGCAGGTCGAGGGTCTGGTGCCCGAGGCGCTCACCCAGTGCAGCGTCGAGGAATTCATGGCCCGATTACCTGAGTCCGATGCCGCCATGGCGGCCGCGCTCAGCGATGCGCGCGGGAAGAATCAGGTGCTGCGCTATGTCGGGCGAATCGATGCGGCCGGCAAGGCGACTGTGGGGCTGATGCGCCTGGAAGCCAAGCATGCCTTTGCGAACATCGCGCTAACCGACAATGTGGTGCGTTTCGCAACGCGCCGCTATTGCGACAATCCCTTGATCGTGCAGGGCCCGGGCGCGGGGCCCGAGGTAACCGCGGCCGGCGTGTTTTCCGACCTGTTGCGATTGTCCGCCTACCTTGGCGCACACATTTAATAGAGGACACCGTGCTCACCGACGTCACCGCCTTCGCCCCCGCCACGGTTGCCAATGTCGGCATCGGCTTCGATATCTTGGGCCATGCCGTCGACGAAGTGGGCGACCGGGTACGCATACGCCGAATTGAGGACAATGAAGTTCGAATCCGTTCGATCAGCGGCATCGCGGGCGAGCTCCCGGTCGACCCGCAACACAACACCGCCGGGCGCGCAGTGCAGGCGATGCACGAGGCACTGACGCCGGGTTTTGGATTCGAACTGGATATCGAAAAAGGAATTCCCTTGGGATCCGGCATGGGCGGCTCGGCGGCCTCCGCCGTGGCTGCGGTGGTCGCGGCCAACGCGCTGCTGCATGCGCCCGCGCCGCAGATTCAGCTCCTTAAGTTTGCGATGGAGGGCGAGATTGTCGCGAGCGGCGCGGCGCATATCGACAATATCGCTCCCTGTCTTTACGGCGGATTGACGCTGACCGTGGGCATCGACAATCCGCGCGTCAAGCAGATTCCGGTTCCGCGCGGACTGCGCTGCGTGCTGGTGCATCCGCATATGTATCTGGGGACTCGCGAGGCGCGCGCCATCCTCAACATCAATGTCAGCCGCTCGGATTTTGTATGGCAGAGCGCGAATTTGGCCGGATTCATCAGCGGCTGCTACTCGAACGATCTGGAAATGATCCGTGAGTCTTTCAATGATGTCATCATCGAGCCGCAGCGCCATTCATTGATCCCGGGCTTCAAGGATGTGCAGCGCGCGGCGATGTCCGCCGGCGCCCTGGGCTGCTCGATTTCCGGCGCGGGGCCGGCCGTCTTTGCCTGGTCCGCGATTCAGCATGCCGAGGCCGTGCGCGGTGCCATGGTCGCGGCCTTCGCCGTGCATCAATTGCAGTCGGATTCCTGGGTGTCCCTCATGCAGAACTACGGTGCCCGAGTGGTAAAGGCCTGATGCCTGACATGAGGTTTGCAAGCTCGCGCGGCGGCGCGCCGCCGGTGAGCTTGAGTCAAGCCATGACGCAAGGCCTGGCTCCGGATGGCGGCCTGTATGTCCCCAGCGCGATGCCGACGATCGACGCGGCAACCCTTCCCAGTGACCTGAGCGTGCCTGAGATCGCGCGCTTGAGCCTGGCCGGATTCTTCAGCGGCGACGGCTTGCACGAGGAGCTGGGGGCCATTACCCAGGCCGCGCTGAATTTTCCCGCGCCGACCACGCCGGTGGCCGGTGCTCGCGATCCGCTGTTTGTGCTGGAGCTCTATCATGGCCCGACGGCCGCATTCAAGGACTTCGGGGCGCGATTCCTGGCCGAATGCCAGCAGCGGTTGCAGCCGGCGGCCTTCGCGCAGCCGCTGACCGTTCTGGTTGCCACCTCCGGGGATACCGGGGGAGCGGTTGCCGCGGCTTTTTACCGCCGTCCGTGGGCGAGGGTGGTCATTCTTTACCCCAAAGGACAAGTGAGTCCGCGGCAGGAGCGCCAGTTGACCTGCTGGGGCGAGAATGTGTTGTCGCTGCGCGTTGACGGGACCTTCGACAATTGTCAAGGATTGGTCAAGACGGCGTTCCGCGATCCCGAATTGAGCCGTGCGCATCGCTTTAGCTCGGCAAACAGCATCAATGTTGGGCGTCTGCTGCCGCAGATGGTCTACTACATCGAATCAAGCCTGAAGATCGCCGCGAGTACCGGCAAGAAGCCGTCCTACATCATTCCGGCGGGAAATTTGGGCAATGCCTGCGCGGCGCTATGGGCGCGCGCCATGGGATTCCCGCTGGCGCGCATCATCCTGGCGCATAATCTGAATCGCACAGTCCCTGATTTCCTCGCCACCGGCCGATGGCAGCCCCGGCCCAGCGTCGCAACGCTCGCCTCGGCGATGGACGTAGGAGATCCCAGCAACATGGAGCGCATTCGCGCGCTTTATCCGACTTGGGAGACAATGCGCGAACATTTGAGCGCAGAGAGCGTCGATGACGCTACAATTCGCTCTCGTATCGGAGGGGACTTCATGCAATTCGGACGCGAATGGTGCCCGCACACCGCGACCGCCGCGGAAGTCTACAACCGCTTGAGCAGCGAGGATAAGCGCGATCAGCCATGGGTTGTGGTTGCCACGGCGCATCCGGCGAAGTTCAATGAAATTGTGGAGCCGATCATTGGCAGGCCGGTTGCGGTTCCCGCAAGTCTCGCCGACCTGCTGCGCCTGCCCGAACACCGTGCGGATATGCCGCCGACGCTCGAGGCCTTGAGCGCTGCGCTCGAATGAGCAGCATTCCCATCGAACCGCAGTGGATTGGGCTCGGCGCGGCGATCTTGCTGCTGGCCGCGCTGACGTTCTTTGGGCTGCGCGCCTACCAGCGCCGAGCGCGGCGAAAATCCCTGCTGGCGCGGCTGGAACGAGTTGCGTCGGCCGCCGCCCACCAGATGCTGGTTCCCGACGGCATGGGCGGCTTCATTCACATCGATCATCTGCTGCTGACCCCGCGCGGAGTTTTGGTGCTCGATACACGCCGCGTCGCGGGCTTGATCTTCGGCGGCGATCAGATGAGTGATTGGACCGTCATGGGTCGCGGGCATCGTTATACCTTCGATAATCCGCAGCCCGCCCTCTACGATCGCATCGCGGCCGTCAAAGCCATTGTCGGCGACGTGCCGGTCGAAGGACGATTGCTGTTTTCCAACGTCGGAAAATTCACCAAGGGAATTCCGAAGTGGGTGGTGATGCTCGATGGCATCGAAGTGGAATTTCCCGTCGTCGAGCGCGGCAACCAGACATTCGCGCCAACCGAACAATATCAAGAAGCGTGGAACCGCCTGACCGCGCAGTTGCGGCCGAGCCCGCACCTGTTTACGAATCTGTAAGGGCGAATAGTGCGACGGCGTTGCGCGTGGTGGCGGCGCCGATGGTTTCAAGGGTTTCACCGCGCAGGCTCGCGACGGTTGCCGCAATGTGCGGCAGATAGCACGGCTCGTTGCGCCGTGACCGGGGGCTGGGTTTGATGTCGCGGGGCAAGAGATAGGGCGCATCCGTCTCAATCAGAACCCTCTCGAGCGGGATGTGCGCAACGCTGCTGCGCAGCTCGAGTCCTCGGCGCTCATCGCAAGCCCAGCCGGTGATGCCGATATAAAGGCCGAGCGCGAGATAGGCCTCCAATTCAGTTTCGCCTCCGGTGAAGCAGTGGGCGACTCCGCCGTGCAGCCTGCCGGCAAAATCGCGCAAGATCGCCGTAAAGTCGTCATGCGCATCGCGTTGGTGCAAAAACACCGGTTTGCGGACCTGGGCGGCGATTTCCAGCTGGGCGATGAAGGCCTGGCGCTGCGCGTCGGGCGGCGAGAGGTTGCGAAAATAATCCAGCCCGCACTCGCCGACGGCAACCACCTGCTCGAGGCGCAGCAGCTCGATCAGATCCGCGCGTTGCGAGGCGGCGAAGGATTGCGCATGATGCGGATGCACGCCGGCGGTGCTCCACAGGCGCGCGGGATGCTGGGCGGCGAGCGCCGCCGCCTGATGCGAACTGACCAGATCCGCGCCGGTGATGATTTGGCGGTGCACGCCGGCCTCCCATGCGCGCGCCATGACCGCGTCACGGTCTGCATTAAAGCTGTCATGCGTAAGGTTTGACCCAATGTCGATCAAGTCCAGGCCCAAGATTTGCAACCTCGTTGTGATATCTTCGATCGTCATTGTAAGCGCGAGCTTTAGATGCTGATCAGAAACATTCTGTTAACCGTTCTGCTGCTGGCGGCGGCCGTAGGTTGGGCTCAGGAAGGCGGCGACACCCAGGCGCAGATCGACTACGCCTATCAAACGGAAGACGGCAACCGGCTGGCGAACCTCATCCAAAACCTGACGACCCGGGTCAAGGATAATTCCGCGGATATCGCCTTGCGCTATCACTTGGCCCACGCCCAGTACCGCCTCGGCCAATTGTCGGGCGAACGCCATGCGCACGCGGCGGAGGCGGCATTTTCGGATTGCATCGATGAACTCAAGCCTGCGATCGACACCAAAGATGTCAAATCGGCGGAGAGCATGGTGCTGCAGTCTGCCTGTTACTCCGGGCTGGCCGACTTGAAATCGCTGGAGGCGGTGCTGTTGCGCTCGCGGGCGGCCGATCGCCTCAGTGCCGCGCTCAAACTGCAGCCGCGAAATCCGCGTGCGGTGCTGCTGTCCGCCATGCAGGACCTGCGGCACGCGAAACCCGGGTCCCCGGAAGGCCAACGCGGCTTGGCCGAATTGCGCTCGGCCGCGGATTTGTTCGAACAGTCCTCCGGCACCAGCGACGACGCGCCAGGGTGGGGGCATGCGGAGGCCTATCTGGCCCTGGGCCGTGAATTGCAAATGCGCGGCGATCATTTGGGTGCGCGCAACTGGATCGAAAAGGCCCTGATTGCGGCGCCGGATTTCAAGACGGCGCAGCGTCAGCTCGCGTCATTGTCCAAGCCCTGACCGAAGTCCACGCCCTGACCTCAGCGTTGCGGTCCGTTGCATTGCTAACCTGGTATCATTTAGCGCGATGAAGCCACAAGGCACGCAGCTATCTTTGTTCGAGACGCGCAGCTCCAGCGACCCGTTTGCGGTCCGCGTCAGCCCGCGCGCGCGCCGCCTCACGGCACGCGTCCATGTGGGCGGCCGCGTCGAGATCGTCGTGCCGGTCGGCGTCAACGCACACGCCGTGCGCGATTTTGTGCAGCGCTTCACGCCGTGGATAAACCGCAAGGTCGCCGCGATGCGCTGCTTCGTTGCGCCGGTCGAGCCGGTGCCGCCCTCGATTCAGTTTGGATTGACGGGCGAATACCTGGATGTGGAATGGAGCCGCGGGCCTGCCCGCAAAATCGAACAGCGCAGCGACCGGATCATGGTGCAAGCGCCCGATGATTCGGCGGCGCGGCTCCTGCTGCAGGGCTGGTTGAAGAGTGCCGCCGAGGAGCGCCTCGTGCCGCAATTGCTCAAGCTGGCGGCGGAGCTGAAGTATTCCGTGTCGCGTGTGAGCATTCGCTGTCAGCGAACCCGATGGGGAAGTTGTTCCACGCGCGGCACCGTCAGCCTGAATTGTTCCCTGGTGTTTCTGCGTCCGGATGTGGTGCATTATTTATTCATTCATGAACTGGCCCATACCAAGCACATGAATCACTCCGCGAGCTTTTGGCGCTTGGTCGAAAAGCTCGAACCCGATTACCGGCGCCTCGACCGGGAACTGCTGGCCGGTTGGCGTACCGTACCGGCCTGGGTCTTCAAGAACTAATGAACGAAACGCCGCCCCGGGTCAGACCCTTCGTGGACTTAAGCGACGAGGAGGTCCACTGGGATTTGCGCGAGGCGTTGAGCTACTCGCAATACCTCAATCTCGACAAACTGCTCGATGCCCAGCATCCCTTGTCCTATCAGCACGACGAGATGCTGTTCATCATCATTCACCAGGTGTCTGAACTGTGGATGAAGCTGTGCCTGCATGAGCTCGGTGCCACGGTCGATTGCGTCCGGCGCGACGATCTGGGCCCGACTTTTAAAATGCTGGCGCGGGTATCGACCATCCAGCAACAGCTGCTGCAATCCTGGGATGTGCTGGCGACCATCACGCCGCACGACTACTCCGCGTTTCGCAATACCCTGGGGAAGTCCTCGGGATTTCAGTCGCCGCAATACCGTCAGCTGGAGTTTCTGATCGGCAACAAGAACGCGGAACTGATCAAGGTCTTCCGCAATGACCCCTTGGTGTTTGAGACGCTCGAACGGGCCTTGCGCGCACCCAGCCTGTACGACGAGGTGTTGCGGCTTCTGAGCCGGCGCGGTCTGGACGTGCCGGCGCAAGCCATCGACCGCGACTTCACCCAACCGTACCAGGCCAGCAAGCAAGTTGCCGCAGCATGGCTCAGCGTCTACCACAACTCCGTAAAGGAATGGGACCTCTATGAATTGGCGGAACGGCTGGTGGATCTCGACTATAAGTTTCAGCTATGGCGATTTGCGCATGTGAAAACGGTCGAGCGAATCATCGGCTACAAGCGCGGCACCGGGGGCACCGGCGGCGTGTCGTATTTGACCAAGGCGCTGGAGTTGAAGTTCTTTCCGGAACTTTGGACCATTCGCACTGCCATGTAGCTTAGAAACCATGGCCAACATTCAAGATCAGCTGCAAAACGTCAATGTCGCCTCCAGCGATCTTTTGGCGACGCCGGAAGAAGTCAAGCGCCTGCTGCCATTGACGGCCAAGGCTGCCGACACCGTGCTGAAGTCGCGCGAGGTGGTCAGGGCGATTTTAGAGCGACGCGACCCACGTCTGTTCGTGGTCGTGGGGCCGTGTTCGATTCACGATGTCGCCGCGGCGCGCGAGTACGCGGGCCGCCTGAAAGATCTGGCGCAGCGCGTCAGCTCGACGCTGTTCTTGATCATGCGCGTGTACTTCGAGAAGCCGCGCACGACGGTCGGCTGGAAGGGACTGATCAACGATCCGGATTTGGATGACTCTTTCCACATCGAAAAGGGCATTTTGCTCGCGCGGGAACTGCTGCTGTTCGTGGCAGAGCTGGGCCTGGCCGCCGGCACCGAGGCCCTGGATCCGATCATGCCGCAATACCTGTCGGAGTTGATCACCTGGACCGCCATCGGCGCCCGCACGACTGAGTCGCAAACACACCGCGAGATGGCGAGCGGCTTGTCGACTCCGGTGGGATTCAAGAACGGTACGGATGGCGCATTGGCGGCGTCCATCAATGCGCTGCAATCCGTGCGCCATCCGCATCACTTCCTCGGCATCACGCAACAAGGCCAATCCGCGGTGTTCCGTACCACCGGAAATCGACACGCGCACATCGTGCTGCGCGGCGGCGGCGGCCGGGTCAATTATGATGCCGTGAGCATCGCCGTCGCAGAACGGCAATTGCAGGCGGCGGGATTACCGGCCACCATCGTGGTGGACTGCAGTCACGGCAATTCAAACAAGGACGCGGACCTGCAGCCGCTGGTGGCCGAGAATTGCGTCACCCAGATTGTCGATGGCAATCGCTCCATCGTCGGCCTGATGCTCGAAAGCCACCTCAAAGCCGGCAATCAATCGATTCCGAAGGACTTGAGCAAGCTCGAGTACGGCATGTCGATCACCGATCCTTGCATCGACTGGCCGACGACCGAGAGTCTGTTGCTCAAGCTGCACCGGGCGCTCGAGGGCGTCGCCAATCGAAGCTGAGGCCTCGGCACTGTGAGTTTGACCGGCTCGGATGGCTTACGCGGACGGGAGGCTTCGAGGTCCGAAGACGCAGGACCTCGAAGCCTCCCGTCCGCGTAGGCCTTTCGGGTTCGACGGTCGAACTCACCGTGCTGGAAGACGAGTTTCGAATGGCGACTGCCTGGCGCGTGGCCTCGTGCGCGCTCACTCAAGATCAGCGCGCCGCAGTACGACTAATTCCAGTACGACACTGAGATGTTAAATTTGGCGGCCAAGCGCCGCGCCGCGCTGTTCCCGTTGACCAACAGCGCACGATCCGCTTGGCGCAAATGATCTAAATCGGAGGCGGAGTTCCCGTAAGCAATCACCGGCGATCCGGGGTATTGCTCGCGGACCCAGGCCAGGCAGTGAAGTTTTTCCTCACCGCGGCGGTTGGGTGTTTTCAGCCGCCCGTCGAGACGCTCACCGCGCCATTCCATCTCCGTGCACATCGTGCGCTCGAAGCCGAGCAGTTGACCAATCTGCGGAACATAGAGATCCGGGCTTGCCGACAGCAAGACCAAGTGGTCTCCGGCCGCGCGGTGTGCCTCCAGCACGGCCAGGGCGAGCGGGCGAAATCGATGTTGAGGTTTGAGCGCGGCCACGAAACTTTGCGCCCAGGCATCGAGCACCGAGCGCTTTTCGTTGCGCATCAGCATGCGGATGACGCTGGATTTGAGCGCGCCGCGGTCACGGTCCTGCCAATAGCGCGCGAGCGCCAGCGGCATTCGCCACAGACCCAGCGCCCGGTGCGGCCGCCGCCGCACGAATCCCAGCAAGAAGGGCAACAGCGTATCGCGCCAGGTCAGCGTGCCATCCAAATCGAAGAGAGCGATCCAGGGCTGGGTCGCGCTCTGACCGGCAGGTGCCGCGGCATCGACGGCTGATTTTGTAGGCAACTATTTACCTTTAAATACATTAAGATAGATGGTTTATATCGAATAACTATCACGCCCTTACCGGCTTGAGCGCTCGCGAGCAGCACATGCATGCAAGCCACCGCGGCAGCGGAAACAACTAGAATCGAATATTACGCGGTTAAACGGTGGGCTGAAGGATGTTGGAGAGTATCAAGAGGATAGGGTGCATGGGCTGGACGGGACTCGCCGTCTTGGTGCTGGGGAGCGCCGCCGTGCAAGCCGCGCCGGATAAGCCGACGCCGCCACCCGCGGCCGCCCAAGGTTCTGCCGGATTTTCTCATGTGAAATCGCTCGGCGGCATTGACGAATATCGCCTCGACAGCAACGGTCTGACCGTGCTGCTGGTGCCGGATCAGTCCGCGCCCGTGGTCACCTTCGAAGTCACTTATCAGGTCGGGTCTCGCAATGAAGTGACCGGCACGACCGGCGCCACGCACATCCTGGAACACATGATGTTCAAGGGCAGCGACGCTTTCAACGACACCAAGGGCAACAGCATCAAGCAGATGCTGGAGCGGGTGGGCGGGGAGTTCAATGCGAGCACTTCGTTTGATCGCACCAATTACTTCGCAACCGTCGGCCGCGAAAGCTTGGAGGGTTACATCGCAATTGAGGCCGATCGCATGCGCCATCTTTGGCTGCACGAAGCCGACCGGCAGGCGGAAATGACCGTTGTTCGCAACGAATATGAACGCGGCAAGAACGATCCTGAAAACGTACTGCTGGAAGAGGTGATGGAGGCGGCCTATGTGGCACTGCCATATCATCACCCGACCATCGGCTGGAAGAGCGACATCGAGCACGTGCCGATCGGCAAACTGCGCGAGTTCTACGATACTTTCTATTGGCCGAACAACGCGACCCTTACGGTGGTCGGCGATATCGAGACCGATGCGGTGCTGGGGCTGATCAAGAAGTACTACGGCGTCTACCCGCATTCGCCCGCGCCCATTCCGGCGATCTACACCGAGGAACCGGCGCAAAGCGGTGAACGGCGAGTCGTCGTCAAGCGCCCGGGTGAGTTGGGTGCCATCATCATCGCCCACAAAGTCCCGAATGGCAGAGACGCGGATCAAGCGGCGCTCGAGATGCTCGATGCCATATTGAGCTCGGGCAAAAACGCGCGCCTGTATCGCGCGCTCGTCGACCAGGGATTGGCATTGACGGCAGCTTCCGGGACCGATGTGTTTCGCGACCTGTCGCTGCATACCTTGTATGCGGCGCTGACACCTGGAACCACGCACGAGCAGGTCGAGAGGGCGCTGGTAGCGGAACTGAACAAAATCAAGACCAGCGGCGTAACGCCTGCCGAAGTCGCCAGCGTCAAGCAGCAATACATCGCCCAGGATGCCTACAAGCGCGATGGTACCGCGGCGGTCGCCAGCGAACTCAGCGAATGGATCGGCGTCGGCGACTGGACCTTGTATGTAACCTTTCCGCAACGAGTCCAACAGGTCACGCCTGCGGATGTGCAGCGAGTGGCAAAACAATATTTCGGGGCGGATCAGAGCACGACCGGATGGTTTGTGCCGGTGGCGCCTAAAATGGAGAAGGGCTCGTGATTCGACTTTCTATGATGATGGCGCTGTTGGCGATCGGCAGCCCGGCGGCGGCCAACATGGCGGATCAGGCGCATCGATCAAAAGTCGATGGAATCGATCTGATCACCTATCGCAGCAACGTGAAAGATGTGGTCGTCATTATCGGCGTGTTGCCCGCCGGCGATGCGATGGTGGAAGCGGGCAATATCGCCATTCCGACCCTGTCGGGGATGATGCTCGACCGCGGCACCAAGTCGCTCGATAAGTTTTCGATCTCTGAGAAATTGGATAATGTCGGCGCCGAGATCACCTTTACCGTTGGCGTGCAATCGCTCGAGATTCGCGCAAAATGCCTGAGGAAGGATTTGCCGTTGATCATCGACACGCTGGCGGCGGAATTGCGCACCCCGGCGCTGCTGGGGGGCGAGTTCAACAAAGCCAAGGAGCAATTCATCGGTGAGCTCGAGGCATCGACGCAGGACAGCAGCGTCCTGGCGTCCGAGGCCTTTGGCCGGGCGGTTTTTCCCGAGGGACATCCGAATCGCCCGCACACCTTGAAGGAGTACATTGCGGCGGCGAAAACCGCGAACCTCGAAGAGCTCAAGGCGTTCCAGGCAAAGTACTATGGGCCTGCGCACATGACCTTGGTGGTCGTGGGCGACGTTAGCGATGCGGATACGCAAGCCGATGTCGCCAAGGCCTTTTCCGGTTGGTCGGGCGGTCAGGATTACCTGCGCGCCGCGAAGCCGGCCGCGGCCGCTGCCGCGAGTGAACTCACGGTTCCTCTCACGGACAAACCCAGCGTGAGCGTGCTCTTCGGTCAGGCCAGCGGGCTGCGCTATAGCGATCCCGATAATTTGCCGCTGCGCCTCGGCACGGCGATTTTGGGGCGCGGCTTCACCGGCAGATTGATGAGTACGGTTCGCGACAAGGAAGGGCTGACCTACAACATCGGCGCGAGCATGGGCGATGACAGCATCGTTGATGGCGTGTGGGAGGTCTCCGCCAGCTTCGCGCCGGCGCTGTTGAACAAAGGCGTCGAATCGACTCGGCGCGAGATAGCTAAGTGGTGGAAGGATGGCGTCAGTGAGCAGGAATTGGCTTCGCGCAAACAGGGCGTGATCGGCGGCTATTTCGTGAGCCTGTCGACGACTCTCGGGTTAGCCGAGACAATCCTGGCCAATGCGCAGCGCGGCTACGATCCGAGCTGGCTCGATGGATACCCCAAAGCGGTGAAGGCGTTGACCCGCGACCAAGTCAACGCCGCGATCAAGGCGCACATCAATCCCAACGCCATGGTACTGGTGGAGGCCGGTAGCGTGGCAGCACCGGCCAAGTCGGCCAGCACTCACTGAAAGTCCCTGGGTAGTGATATTGACCGGTCCGAGCACTCGTCAGACAGGCTGAGAGAACTCAAGGCCCTGTTCCTTCGGGCCTTGAGTTCTCTCACCCTGCCTGACAAAAGCTACCAGTCAAAATCACTAAGCCGCTTTCGCCGCCAGCTGCCGCAACACATACTGCAAAATCCCGCCATGCTGGTAGTAGTCGAGCTCCTTCGGCGTATCGATGCGCAGACGCGCCTCGAACTCGATGGTTTTGCCCGCATCGGTCTTGGCAATGACTTTGACCGTCTTTGCGGCGCCTCGGTTCAGCCCGACGATCTCGAAGGATTCCTTGCCGCTCAAGCCTAAGCTGTGCGCGTTCTGGCCGTCTTTGAATTGCAGCGGCAGCACGCCCATGCCGATCAGATTGGAGCGGTGAATACGCTCGAAACTCTCCGCGATCACGGCTTTCACACCGAGGAGCATGGTGCCCTTGGCAGCCCAATCGCGCGAGCTGCCGGTGCCGTATTCCTTGCCGGCGAGAATCACCAGCGGCGTGTTGGCTGCCTTGTATTTCATCGCGGCATCGAAAATCGACATCTGCTCGCCGCTGGGAATGTGCAGCGTGACGCCGCCTTCGGTGCCGGGAAGGAGCAAATTTCGCAAGCGGATATTCGCAAAGGTGCCGCGCATCATGACTTCGTGATTGCCGCGGCGCGCGCCATAGGAATTGAAATCCGCGGCTTGTACGCCCTGCGCCATGAGGTATTTGGCGGCAGGACTGCTTTTCGAGATATTGCCGGCCGGCGAGATGTGATCCGTGGTCACTGAATCGCCCAGCACGGCGAGCGCGCGTGCGCCCTTGATGTCCACCATCGCTGCCGGTGTCATCGTCATCCCGTCGAAGTAGGGCGGATTTTTCACATAGGTGGATTTTGCATCCCAGGAATAAATCTTCCCCGCCGGGGTCTTGATCGCGGCCCAGTTGGCATCACCCAAAAATACATTGGCGTAGCCCTTCTTGAACATCGCGGAGTCGACCGACGAGCCGACCGCGGCGGCCACATCCTTCGTGCTCGGCCAAATGTCCTTAAGATAAACCGGCTTGCCGTCTTTGCCGGTGCCAAACGACTCGGTGGTGATATCGATGTTGAGGCTGCCGGCGAGCGCATAGGCGACGACCAGCGGCGGCGAGGCCAGGAAATTCATTTTGATTTCGGGATGCACGCGGCCCTCGAAATTGCGATTTCCGGATAGCACCGCGCATGCGACCACATCGCCAGCTTTGACTGCTTCGGAGATCTCGGGTTTCAAAGGGCCGGAGTTTCCGATGCAAGTAGTACATCCATAACCCACCGTGTAAAAGCCCAGCTGCTCCAAATCATGCAGCAAACCGGCTTTGGTCAAGTAATCCGTGACCACACGCGAACCCGGCGCAAGCGAAGTCTTCACCCAGGGCTTGACGTTCAAACCCTGCTTCAGGGCATTGCGGGCGAGCAACCCGGCGGCCACCAGCACCGCGGGATTCGAGGTGTTGGTGCAGCTGGTGATCGCCGCGATCAATACCGCCCCGTCTTTGACCTCGAAACTCGCGTTGCCCACTTTGGCCGGTGCGCTGCCGCTCGCCTTGGGATTCTTCTGCGTGCGCTCCTCGGCCATTTTCTTGACACTGCTCTGATAGACGCTCTTGGCCTTGGTGAGCGGCACCCGGTCTTGAGGGCGCTTCGGCCCTGCGAGTGAGGGTTCAACCGTCGCTAGATCCAATTCCACCACATCGGTGTAGTCGGCTGCCGGTGCGCCGTTGATCCGCCACAGTCCCTGGGCTTTTGCGTAGGCCTCGACTAGAGCAATTTGCTCGGCGGATCGGCCGGTCAATTCCAGGTAGCGGATGGTTTCCTCATCGATGGGAAAAATTGCGCAGGTGGAACCGAACTCCGGCGACATGTTGGCAATCGTTGCCCGATCGGCGAGCGGCAGGCCTTTGAGCCCATCGCCGAAGAATTCGACGAACTTGTCGACCACGCCCTTCTTGCGCAACATCTCCGTCACGGTCAGGACCAGATCGGTCGCCGTCGTGCCGGCCGGCAGCGCGCCGGTGAGCTTGAAACCGATGACCTGGGGTATCAGCATGGTGACGGGCTGACCCAGCATCGCCGCTTCGGCCTCGATGCCGCCCACGCCCCAGCCCAAGACGCCCAATCCATTGACCATGGTGGTGTGCGAATCGGTGCCGACCAGGGTGTCCGGATAAGCGGACTTTTTATTCGCGGACTCGTCCGAAAAAATAACCCGCGCGAGCCGTTCGATATTGACCTGGTGCACGATGCCGGTGTTCGGCGGCACCACCTTGAAATTGCTGAACGCGGTTTGCCCCCAGCGCAGGAACATATAGCGTTCGCCATTGCGCTGAAATTCAATCTCGTTGTTGTGTTGCAGCGAATTGGCGGCGCCGTATTCGTCCACCTGCACCGAGTGATCAATGACCAGCTCGGCGGGGGCCAGCGGATTGACCTTTTGCGGATCGCCTCCAAGCTTCACAATCGCTTCGCGCATGGCCGCAAGATCGACGATGCAGGGTACGCCGGTGAAATCCTGCATGATGACCCGCGCCGGGGTGAAGGCGATTTCGTGGCTCGGCAGCGCCTTCGGCTCCCATTTGAGCAGCGCCTCGATATCGGCCTTCGTCACATTGACGCCGTCCTCGAAGCGCAGCAGGTTTTCCAGCAAGATTTTCAGCGAAAAGGGCAGGCGGTCCACATTCTGCGACTTCAGCGCCGCGAGACTTAAGATGTCGTATTGTTGCGCGCCCACCTTGAGCGTCGTTCGCGCCTTGAAGCTGTCCGTCATGACCCCTCCACCGAAAAAAGAGAATTATAAGTGATTCTTCCCGCCGCGGGCGCGAGCTCAGAATTGCAGCGCGCCGCGATGATGCCGCCGCCGAGACAGCGCTCGCCTTGGTAGAACACGGCGTATTGGCCCGGCGTCACCGAACGTGCGCCGCGATCCAATGCGACGTGCCATGACCCATCTGCAGCGGCGCGCACCACGCAGGCCAAATCATTCTGCCGATAGCGCGTCTTGACCGCGCATTCGCGCGGCAGCTCTGCGGCGTCGCCCGGATTGATCCAATGCATCTGCTCGACGCTGAAAGCATCCGAGACCAACAAAGGATGATTCTGATCCTGGACCACGATGAGCGCATTGCGTGCGATCACCTTGTCCGCCACATACCAGGGCGCGGCGGCGGCTCCGGCGCGCCCGCCGATCTTGAGGCCGGAACGCTGGCCGAGGGTGTAGAGCGCGAGACCTGCATGCTCGCCGAGGATTCGTCCGTCGGCTGTCTCGATGGGTCCGCGCTCGGTGCGAAGATGCTGGCTCAAAAATTCTTGGAACGGCCGCTCGCCGATGAAGCAGATGCCGGTGCTGTCGGGCTTGTCGAAAACCGGCAGGCCGGCGGCATGCGCCATGGCGCGGACCTGCGCCTTCTGCAGGCGCCCGAGCGGAAACAGTGTCTTGGACAGGGCGGAGGCTGCGACGCTGTGCAGGAAGTAGCTCTGGTCTTTGGCGGAATCGGCCGCTTTCAGCAATTCAGGATACGGGCTGGTGTGATGGATCTGCGCGTAGTGCCCGGTTGCGATCCAGTCGGCGCCCAAGCGCTGCATGTACTCCAGACAGATACCGAACTTGATTTCGCGATTGCAAAGAACGTCCGGGTTCGGCGTGCGGCCGGCCGCATATTCACGCAAGAACAGGCTGAACACGCGTTCGCGATATTGTTGGGCGAAGCTGACGCGATGCAGTGCAATGCCCAATATTTCGCAGATGCGCCGCGCGTCTTGGAAATCCGCCGCCGCCGTGCAGTAGCCGTCGTCGTCGTCCCAATTGGACATGAACAGCCCCTGTACGGAAAACCCCGCATCACGCAGCAGCAAGGCCGCAACGGCGGAATCAACGCCGCCCGACATGCCGACGATGACGGTGCCTGCAGAAGGGGAAATTGGCTCAAGGCTGGGCATCGGCCCATTATACGGACAATGCCTTGAGCAGAAGCGTTACATGAGCATTTGCCGCATTTGCGATTCTTGCATGCTCGTTTGCCACACTTCATCGAAGAAATTCAAGTAGCGGCGCACGACGGCCGGATCGTTCATGTCGGATATCCCATCCCAACGATCAGCCTGCAGGCGATACACCAGCGCTTTGTCGTCGGCGATGATGAAGGCGCCGGCGCTGGCCGGATAGTCCGGACTCATGGCACGCAGGTCGATGCAGCTGGTCAGACGGCGGGCCAGTGCGAGAAATCGATTATTGTCGACCATGGCCCTGGAGGGGTCTGCCAGCAACACCCTGACTTTGGCGTAGGAGCGTGCCAGCACCAGTCGCTTGATGGCTTCGAGGAAAGGCTCCTCGCCGTATACCAAAGGTTCCAAATCTTGCGTAAAAATCGAGAGCAGGCGCTGTGCGGACTTGGCGACCTTCAAGCTGGCGTCGCGCACCTCCGGCATGGTGCTCAAAATGGTGCGGGTCCCCGACCCCATGGAAGCGTCGCCGCCGGGCGCGGATACTTTGGCCGCCGCCGCCGGTTTTGAGCGTTCTTCCGTATTACCCGCCATAAGTTTGACCCCGACCCCGCGTACTTTGAGCCTGATAGTACCGTTTGCATCAGGCGGCCCCGTGCTAACTGCGTCACGTTTCAAGCAAGCCTGGAGGCCTTAAGGCACGATCTCTCGCAGCGCCAGCCGCGGCGCCAAGCCGACATAAGTCGCAGGCGTCAGTGCCAGCAGGCGAGCCTTATCCTCGGCCGGTAAGGCGAGGGAGGCGATAAATTCGCGCATGGCATGCTCATCCACCGGGCGGCCGCGTGTGTAGGTTTTGAGCTTATCGTAGGCGTCCGGAATGCCATGGGCGCGCATCACAGTTTGCACCGCCTCGCCCAAGACTTCCCAGGCGCGATTCAGATCATCGGCCACCCGCGCCGCGTCCAGATCGATCTTTCCGAGCCCTACGCCTAAGGACTTGAAACTCAACACCGAATGACCGAGCGCCACGCCTATATTGCGCAGCACGGTCGAGTCCGTCAGGTCGCGCTGTAACCGCGAGACGGGCAGCTTGTCGGCGAAGTGTCCCAACAGCGCATTGGCCAGTCCGAGGTTGCCCTCGGCGTTTTCGAAATCGATCGGATTGACCTTGTGGGGCATGGTCGATGAGCCGACTTCCCCGGCCACCAGCCGCTGCTTGAAATAGCCGATCGAAATATAGCTCCATATATCGCGCGATAAATCCAACAGCACGGTGTTCGCGCGCATCAGCGCGTGACAATACTCGGCGATCCAATCGTGCGGTTCGATCTGCGTCGTATGGCGGTTCGATTCAAGCCCGAGCGAGCCGACGAAAGTTGCGCTGAATGCCGGCCAATCGACCTGCGGCAGAGCGGCGGCGTGTGCGTTGAAATTGCCGACCGCACCGTTCATTTTGCCAAGGATGGCGACGCGCTCGATCCCGTTGCGTTGCCGCTCCAGGCGTGCGGCGACATTGGCGAGTTCTTTTCCGATGGTGGTCGGCGACGCCGTCTGCCCGTGGGTGCGCGCCAGCATTGCGACGTTTGCGTAACGCTGCGCCAGCGCGTCCAGTGTGGCGCCCAGGCTCTTCAGCATCGGCAACAATATGGTCGTGCGTGCGTTCTTCAGCATCAGCGCGTAAGCGAGGTTGTTTATATCCTCCGAAGTGCAGGCAAAGTGGATCCACTCCAGTTGCGGCAGCGTCGCGCCGCGTGCTTGCAGCTCGGCGCGCAGCCAATATTCGACCGCCTTGACGTCGTGGTTGGTGCGCGCCTCGATTTGCTTGATGGCGGCGACATCGGTTGACTGCGGATCGGCGGCCAGCGTTGTGAGCAGTTCGCGGGCGGCGGGCGGCAGTTTCGCCAGCGCGTGGGCCGCAGGACCGGCTGCCAGCGCCAGAAACCAGGCGCACTCGACGCGCACACGTTCGCGCATGAGGCCGGCCTCGCTGAAGATGCGGCGCACTTCGGCGAGTTTGGCCGCATATCGGCCATCGAGGGGAGACAGAGCGTCTGACAAGGAGGTGGACATCGGAGCGCCGGCGACTAAAGTGTAGAATAGTAGATTCTACCGTAAACAACCTTGATCCTGCGGAGTAAGGCGCGATGACAGCAACTACCCGCGTCGAGCGCGACAGCCTAGGATCGCTCGATGTGCCTGCCGAGGCGTTGTGGGGCGCCCAAACCCAGCGGGCGATACAGAATTTCCCGCCCAGCGGATTGCGAATGCCGCGGGCGTTCATCGAGGCACTGGCGCTCATCAAGCATGCCGCCGCCGGGGCCAACGCTGAATTGGGCGATCTTCCCGCAGCCACCGCCGCAGCCATTCAAGAAGCCGCACTCAAAGTCGCCGCCGGCGCTTACGACGATCAATTTCCCGTGGATGTATTCCAGACCGGTTCCGGCACCAGCAGCAACATGAACGCCAATGAAGTGATTGCCTCGCTGGCGTCCCACGCGCTGGGCGCCGCGGTCCATCCGAATGACCAAGTGAACATGAGTCAAAGCAGCAATGACGTGGTGCCGACTGCGATCCACGTGTCCGCCGCGCTGCTGCTGCAAAGATCATTGCAACCGGCACTCAAGCGCTTGCAGCAAGCCTTGGGCGAGCGCAGCGTGGAATTTGCCGATATCGTCAAGACCGGCCGCACCCACTTGATGGACGCGATGCCCATCACCTTGAGTCAGGAGCTCGGCGCATGGCAGTCGCAAATCGCCTCCTGCGAAGCACGCTTAGGCTCTGTGACGCCGCGGCTGCACGCCCTGGCGCAAGGCGGTACGGCGGTGGGCACCGGGATCAATGCCCGAGCACAATTCGGCACGGTCTTCGCGCGCCACTTGGCCAGGCGCACCGGGATCGCATTTCGGCCCGCTGAGAATTATTTCGAAGCGCTGGCGAGTCAGGATACCGCGGTGGAGCTCTCGGGCCAGCTCAAGGTGCTGAGCGTCAGCCTGATGAAGATCGCGAATGATTTGCGCTGGATGAACAGCGGTCCCTTGGCAGGTTTGGCCGAGATCGCATTGCCGGCGCTGCAGCCGGGCAGCAGCATCATGCCGGGCAAGGTCAATCCGGTGGTGGCCGAGTCGGTCACCATGATCGCCGCGCAAGTCATCGGCAATGACTCCACCATCACCATAGCCGGTCAGTCGGGAAACTTTCAGCTGAACGTCATGTTGCCGGTGATTGCCTACAACCTGCTGCAGAGCTTGGAGCTGCTGACCATCGGCAGCCGCAATCTGGCGGATAATGCCATCGGCGGATTTACCGTGAACCGGGAACGAATCCAAGATGCGCTCGCGCGCAATCCCATTCTGGTGACGGCACTGAATCCGATCATCGGCTATGAGAAGGGCGCCGCGATCGCCAAACGAGCCTATAAGGAAGGGCGCCCGATTTTGGATGTCGCCGCGGAAATGACCGGCATGAACCTCGATGAGCTGCGGCGGCTGCTGGATCCAAAATCCCTCACGGAGGGAGGCATCAAGGGTGCCGGCGGCTAAATTCAACGATGGACTCGCCCTATACCAAACAGCAAATCCGCGATGCGTTGGATCGTGCGCCTTCGACGCCTGAAGAAGACATGCATTGGCTCAGCGCCGCACCGCCGGAAGTCGCCGCGCGCGTGCGGGCGACATTGACGACGCGCCGTACGCCGGCAGCGGTGCTGATTCCGCTGGTTGAACGCGATACGGGCATGACGGTGTTGCTGACGCAGCGCGCGACGACGCTGAAGGATCACGCCGGCCAGATCAGTTTCCCCGGCGGACGCATCGAGCCGCAGGATGCCGATGCCTGGCACGCGGCGCTGCGCGAAAGCTTCGAAGAAATCGGGCTGAGTGCCGAGCTGGTGGAATTGGCCGGCTACCTGCCGGATCACGTCGTGATCTCGGGGTTTCGAGTGACGCCGGTCGTGGGTTTTGTCAACGCGTCTTATCAGCTCAAAATCGCCGCCGCGGAAGTGCATGACGTATTCGAGGTGCCGCTCGACTACATATTGGATGCCGCCAATCACAAATCGCGCCAGCGCAGCATCGGCGAACTGACCGTCGATATTCACGACATTCCCTACGGCGAGCGCAATATCTGGGGCGCCACCGCGGGGATGCTGATGACCTTGCGCAGACGGCTGTTGCAGCAGCAGCCGCCGACGCCTCAGGCGCGTGCGGTTCCGTCCGAATGAGCGCGCGAATCACCGAACTGCTTGCGATCATGGCGCGGCTGCGCTCCGCCGACGGCTGCCCCTGGGATCGGCAACAAACCTTCGCGAGCATCGCGCCCTACACCATCGAGGAAGCTTACGAAGTGGCTGACGCGATCGAGCGCAGCGACCTCGGCAGCCTCAAGGACGAATTGGGCGATCTATTGTTCCAAGTCGTGTTCCATGCGCAGATGGCAAGCGAGTCCGGTCAGTTTGATTTCGAGGCGGTCGCAGGCGCGATTTGCGACAAGCTCACGCGCCGCCATCCCCACGTGTTCGGCGATGGCGCGCCCCTGAGCGTCGCCGAACAATCTTCAGCCTGGGAGAACATCAAGGCCGAGGAGCGCAGTGCGGCTGCGGAGCGCGGCGCCGCGGGAGTGTCGGCGCTGCAGGGTGTGCCCAACGCCTTACCGGCGCTGCTGCGCGCCTATAAACTCAGCAAGCGCGCCGCGCGCGTCGGGTTTGATTTCGAACACGCCGGCCAGTGCGCCGACAAGGTGGATGAGGAGCTGTTGGAGGTGCGCGCCGCATCAGCCGCCGCGTCAAGTGCCGGGTCAGGCGCCGCATCAGCCGCCGCGTCCGGCGCCGGGTCGGGCGCTTCGCCGAAGGCCTCGGCCGAGATTTTCGAGGAAGTCGGCGATCTGCTGTTTGCGGCCGCAAATCTGGCGCGCAAGCTGGAGGTGGATGCCGAGGCCGCGTTGCGCGCCGCCAATGCCAAATTTGAGCGTCGCTTCCGCGGCATGGAGTCGCTGGCGGCGCAGCGCGGACAAGTGTTCTCTGAGTTGGATCTCGCGGCCCAAGAGGACCTCTGGCAAGCGGTCAAGCGTGGCGAGTGAGCGATGATCCATGACGACACCGCCGCGCGGCGCGCCGCTGCCCGCGCCGCGCAGCCATTGCAGTTCAAGCACGATCCCGAACTGCCCATAACGATCAGACGCGAGGCGATCCTAGCCGCGCTGACCGATCGGCAAGTGCTCATCGTGGCCGGAGACACCGGCTCCGGTAAGAGCACGCAGTTGCCGCAGTACTGTCTGGAACTGGGTCGCGGTATGACGGGGCTGATTGCCCACACGCAACCGCGACGTCTCGCCGCGCGCGCCTTGGCGGCACGCGTGGCGGAGGAATTGGGCCAGACGGTCGGCCGTAGCGTGGGGTTTCGGGTTCGCTTCGCTGACCAGCTATCGGACGCGACGCGCCTCGTGCTCATGACGGACGGATTGCTGCTGGCCGAATTGGCCTCAGATCCGCTGCTGCGCCGCTATGACACCGTGATCGTTGACGAGGCGCACGAACGAACCCTCAATGTCGACCTGTTGCTGGGGGTGCTCAAGCGGCTGCTGCCGCGCCGGCCGGAGCTGAAACTCATCGTGACGTCGGCGACGCTCGATGTTGAACGGGTTTCGCGCTTCTTCGACGATGCCCCGATCATCACCGTGAGCGGCCGCGGCTATCCGATCGAAGTGCGCTATCGGCAATCCGAAGAGGGTGATGAGGACCCCGACCTGCCGCTGGCCGTGCTCGAGGCCTATCAGGAAATCGCCACCGAACCCGGCGCGATCGGCAACGGCGACATCCTGGTGTTTCTGCCGGGCGAACGCGAAATTCGCGACGTCGGCGAGCTGCTCGAGCGCGAATTGGGAACGCGCGTTGAGGTATTGAGCCTGTATTCACGCTTGTCCTGGGAGCAGCAGAGCAAGATTTTTCAGCGCGGCTCCAGGCAGCGCGTCGTGCTCTCGACCAATGTCGCCGAAACCTCGATCACGGTGCCCGGCATCCGCGCCGTTATCGACTCCGGATTAGCGCGCATCAGCCGTTACAGCGTGCGCAATCGGCTGCAGCGCCTGCCCATCGAAGCGGTATCGCGTGCCAGCGCCGATCAGCGCAAGGGCCGCTGCGGCCGGCTTGCAGCGGGCCTGTGCATGCGGCTGTACAGCCAAGAGGATTTTGAACAGCGCGCGGCCTTCACGGAGCCCGAGATCCTGCGCACCAACCTCGCGGCGCTGTTGCTGCGTCTCGCCGCGGATGGATTGGGGCAGGCCGAAGACTTTCCTTTCATCGATGCGCCGGATGCGCGCGCCCTCAACGATGGCTATCGCCTCTTGCAGGAACTGCAGGCGCTCGATGACGATCGCCGTATCACGCGCCGCGGCCGGGCCATGGCGCGGCTGCCGCTCGATCCGCGCTTGAGCCGTGCCCTGCTCGAGAGCAAGCGCTTCCACGCCGAGAGCGAGCTGCTGGCGATCGTCGCGGGATTGAGCGTGCCCGATGTTCGGCTCGGCGAGGAAGCGCCGGACGGCGCGGTTTTTGACGACAGCAAATCGGAATTTTCCGCGCTGCTCAAATTGTGGCGCGCCTACCGTGCGACGCGCGCAGGTCCGCGGCGTGAGTTGCGGCGTTGGTGCAAGGAGCAACATCTATCGGTGCTGCGGCTGTCCGAATGGGATGACGTCTATACCCAGGTGGTGGACCGGGCGCGCGAGATCGGTATCGTGGCGCAAAGCACCAAGGCGAGCTACACGGGTGTGCACCGCTCTTTACTGGCGGGCTTTTGCACCATGGTGGGAACCCGGGGCGAGGATGGTGCCTACTTGGGGACGCGCGGTGTGCATTTTCATATTTTCCCAGGCTCGCCGCTGGCGCGGCGCCGTCCCCGCTGGATCATGGCGGCGGCCATCGTCGAGACCTCGCGTGTGTTTGCGCGGCGTGTTGCAGAAGTCGAGCCTATGTGGATCGAATCCGCGGCGGCGCACCTGGTGAAGCGCGAATATTTGGAGCCGGATTGGGATGAGTCGCGTGAGCAGGTGGTCGCGCGCGAACGCATTGGCTTTCTGGGACTCATTTTGAGCGCCGGCCGCCTCGTGAACTATGGACCGATTGCTCCCGAGGAGTCGCGCCGCATTTTTTCGCGCGAAGCCCTGGTGTATCAGCGGCTGAAGCGGCGGCCGGATTGGTTGTTGGCGAACGATGCGGCGCTCCGGCAGGCGCAGCAGACGGAGGAGCGCCTGCGAACCCGCGATTTGCTGCATGGCGCCGAATCCTTCGTTGAATTCTACGATTCCCACCTGCCGCGCCAGATATCGAGTGCGGCCACGCTGGAACATTTCACTCGACACCTCACGCCGCGGCAGCGCGAGGCGCTGACGCTCACCCCGGCGCGCATTTTCGCGCGCTTACCGGAAACCCAGGCGTTGGCGCAATTTCCCGAGAACACCCGCGTCGATGCGCTCACGGTGCCCGTGGAATATCGCTTTGCACCCGGCGAGACCGATGACGGCGCCAACCTCAAAGTGCCGCTGTTGGCGTTGCCGTCCCTGACGCGCGCGGAAATTGACGCGGCGATTCCCGGTTTGGCGGCGCCGCGCATCGAGGCGCTGTTGCGTTCGCTGCCGAAGGACGCGCGCCGCAGCTTGATTCCGGTGGCGGAAACCGCCGCCGCGTTTCTCGCGGATACGCACGGAGCGAGCGCAGACACCACCCATTTGAAAACCTGGCTCAACGAGCGGCGCGGCGTCGCCGAATCGCTGCTGCGATTCGATATTTCGGCGGTGCCGGCTCATTTGACGCCGCAACTGAGTGTCGTCCAAGACGGCCGGGAAATTGCGCGCGGTGCGGATCTTGCGCGGTTGCGCCGCGAATGTGCGGCGGCGGCCCGGGCCGAACTCGAACGCCGGGCGCGCGCCGCTTATGCCGGCAGTTGGCGCCGCTTTGAGGTCGATCAATTGCCGGACGTGCTGCCTCTGGTATTGGAACAGGGCACGATTTCGGTGTTTCCAACGCTCGAGAAACGCGACTCGGGCTTGCACGTTCACTACGAATGGTCGGCCGAGGAAGCACAACGCACCTGGCGGGCTGGGGCCGTGTACCTCGCGCGAACGATCCTGGATCGGCAAGCGCGAGATCTGGCCAAGTCCGTCGCGAGTTCCGTCCCGCTGTTGCTGAGCGCCAGCCCTTACCTTGGCAGCGATGGACTCATCGAGGCCCTGTTGCAGCTGACCTTTCGCGACGCCTGCTTTGCGCAGGCGGAACCGTCCCGACAGCGGCAGGAGTTCGAAGCCGCCGTCGACAGTGGGCGGGAGCGCCTCTACCCCAGTCTCGAGCAGATGAGCGCGATGATCCAAAATTGGCTCAAGGAGGCGGGCGAGGTAAGGCAAGCCCTCAATGACTCGCGCGTACGGTTGCTGGCCGATGCCGCCGAGGAAACACGCCGCCACCTCAAGCGTCTTCTCGACGCCGCCACCATCAGTACGGTGCCGCTGGACTGGCTGCGCCAATTGCCGCGTTATCTAAAGGCGGAGCAGCGGCGCTGGCAGCGCAACGCCGCACGCGGCAGCGAGTCCAGCCACATCGCACGGGAACTCGAGCACTGGTCCGCCCGCCACGCGGAACTGGAAAAGCGTCTCGCCGCGGAATTGCGCTGGACGCCCAAGCTCACCGAATTGCGCTTCTGGATCGAGGAATATCGCGTGTCGTTGTACGCGCAGGAATTGAAAACTCTCGGGCCGGTTTCCGCCGCACGCTTGAGTGCGCGGGCCGACGAAATCGAGGCGTGGCTCAACCGCTAGCAGTTCGGCTTAGTGATATTGACCGGTTGCTGTGGCGTTTGTGCTCGAGCCGGTCACTACGCCGACGCCACGAGCGTGTGGTGGGCCACGCCGCTCCTAGACGTCAAAGCGAATTCCTTGCGCGAGCGCCATCTGGCCGCTCCAATTGATGGTGTTCGTTTGGCGCCTCATGTAGGCCTTCCAGGAATCAGAGCCCGCTTCGCGGCCGCCGCCGGTGTCCTTCTCGCCGCCGAACGCACCGCCGATTTCTGCGCCGGAAGTTCCCAGATTGACATTGGCAATGCCGCAGTCGCTGCCATCCGCGGATAAGAACCGCTCGGTTGCCTGCAGGCTGTCGGAAAATATCGCCGAGGAGAGTCCGTAGTCCACCGAGTTTTGCAGTGCGAGGGCTTCCTCGAGCGTCTCGAAGCTCATCAAGTACAGAATGGGCGCGAAGGTCTCGGTGCGCACCACGGCCATCTTCGGCGTGGCGCGAATAATGCTGGGTTCGACAAAATTGCCGGGCCCGGGCAACACTTTTCCGCCGCACAACACGCGTCCGCCCTCGGCCTGCGCCGCGGCGATGGCGGCGGAATAGCGCGTGACCGCGCCCGCGTCGATCAAAGGCCCCATCAGAGTACCGGGCTCGAGCGGGTCGCCGATACGCACCTGCGCGTAAGCGGCAAGCAGGCGTTTTTCGAGCTCGGCGGCGCGCGAGCGGTGCACGAGCACGCGTCGCGTGGTGGTGCAGCGCTGCCCGGCGGTACCGACGGCGCCGAATACAATCGCGGGCACCGCCAGGTCCAAGTTGGCGTGTTCATCGACAATCAAAGCATTGTTGCCGCCGAGCTCCAGAAGGCTTTTCCCGAGACGTTGCGCGACGCGCACGCCGATCTGCCGTCCCACATTCGTGGATCCCGTGAAGGAAACCAGCGCGACGCGCCGATCGTCGACAAATCGTCCGGCGAGTTCGGTACCCGCATCAATGAATATCTGGAATATCGGCGGCAGCTCGAGCCGCTGCAGCACGCGATTGCAAATATGTTGCACGGCGAGCGCGCACAGCGAGGTCTTGGGCGACGGTTTCCAAACGGTCGCATTGCCGCTGATGGCGGCCAAGAATGCATTCCAGGCCCACACGGCCACGGGAAAATTAAATGCCGAAATGACGCCAATGACGCCCAGCGGGTGCCACTGCTCATACATGCGATGCTGCGCGCGTTCCGAGTGCATGGTATTGCCATACAGCATGCGTGCTTGGCCCACCGCGAAATCGGCGATATCAATCATCTCCTGCACTTCGCCATCGCCCTCAGCCTTGATCTTGCCGTTTTCCAGCGACACCAGGCTGCCGAGCGCGTCTTTAAAAGCACGCAACTCTTCGCCAACTTGGCGCACCGCCTCGCCGCGCTTGGGTGCGGGCACGCGCCGCCAGGCGGCCGCCGCCGCGAGCGCCGAATTCATGACGTGTTCGTAATCCGATACTGTTGCGCCTCGCACCTGCGCCAAGCGCTGTCCGGTGGCTGGATTGATCGATTCAATCAACGGCCCGCTGCTGTCGGTGCTCCAGCCGTGGCTGCCGGACCAGACGCCGGGGTTAATTTCCCGAAGTCCTAAGGATTCGAGCGGCTTGCTGTGCTTCATAGTTCGATTCTCGATTGAACAAGGGTCAATGGCGGGGCCGCATTTTGACTTGGGTTGGCGTACAACGCTAGCATCGATGCCATGTCGACTACTCCTGCCTTGACTAACTGGCACCCGGCGACCTGGCAAAGCCGACCAGCCGCACAGCAGCCCAAATATGCCGATGCGGCCGCGTTGGAGCGCGCCGTCGCCGCCCTGAGCCGGCTGCCGCCCCTGGTCGTTTCCTGGGAAATTGAGGCGTTGACCGCCAAACTGGCGCAAGCGCAACGCGGCGAGCAGTTTTTGCTTCAGGGCGGCGATTGTGCCGAAAGCTTCGAGGACTGCGAGTCTGACAATATCGCGCGGCGCCTGAAGATCCTGCTGCAAATGAGCTTGGTATTGCTGCAGGGCCTGAAGAAACCGATTCTGCGCGTTGGCCGATTCGCCGGCCAGTACGCCAAGCCGCGCTCGGCGGATACCGAAACTCGCGACGGACTGACTCTGCCGACGTATCGCGGCGACAACGTCAACCGGCCCGGTTTTAGCGCGGCGGAACGCGAGCCGGATCCGGAGCTGTTGCTGCGCGGCTACGAGCGCGCCTCGTTGACGCTCAATTTTGTGCGCGCACTGATCGACGGCGGCTTTGCCGATTTGCATCATCCGGAATACTGGGACTTGGGCTTTTTACGGCACGCACCGCTGCGCGAGGCCTATCAGCAGATCGTCGATTCGATTGCCGAGTCGATGGATTTTTTCGAATCCATGAGCGGGCAGCGCGTGCATGCGGCAACCCGTGTTGATTTTTATACCAGCCACGAGGGATTACACCTCTACTCCGAGCAGGCGCAGACTCGCTATATCGAGCGCCAGAAGCGCTGGTACAACCTTTCGACGCACATGCCTTGGATTGGGATGCGCACCGCCAATATCGACGGCGCACACGTCGAATATTTTCGAGGAATCTCCAACCCGATTGGTGTGAAGGTTGGTGCATCGATGAGTGCGGAGTGGTTGCAGGAGTTGATTCAGGTGCTCAATCCCCAGAATCAGCCCGGGCGCCTGACCTTCATTCATCGCTTCGGCATCAAGGATATTGAACAGCGATTGCCCGACATGATCCGCGCGGTGCGCGCCACCGGATCGCAGGTGCTGTGGGTGTGTGATCCGATGCACGGCAATACCGAAACCACGGCGGGCGGCATCAAGACGCGCCGCTTCGACAACATATTGGGCGAAGTTGAAGCGGCTTTTCGCATTCACAATGAAGAAGGCTCGATGCTGGGCGGCGTGCACATTGAGCTCACCGGCGAGGATGTCACCGAGTGTGTGGGCGGAGCTCGGGGCTTGACCGAGGGCGATCTGGCGCGTGCTTACAAATCGCAGGTCGATCCGCGGCTAAATGCCGAACAAGCGTTGGAGCTCGCCATGTTAATTGCGCGCCGCGCGGGTGCGGGTCGCCGGATTGCCAAGATAGCGCGGCCGACAACTTAAGGCCGCGCGTGAACATTACGCAATTCGTCAAGGAGCCGCTGGAAGGCAAGACCTCGCTGTCGCGTGTTGTTTGGTTGTATGGCCTTCTCGGTTCGGTCTTGTACGGCTCGCTCGAATTGTTTCTCAATCCAGAGAATCAATTCGTGATGCGGGTTTACACCATCATCGGCTTGCTATTCACCGTGTATTGCATCGTTGGCACTTACCGATGCTCCAACAACACCAAGTCGCCCTGGGTGGCGCGATCCGCGCGAATCGGTTCAATTATCTTGTTGTTGTTGCTGCCGGTGCTGACGTATCTGGAGCTCACGGGAGCCTCGACGATCGCTGATCTGTTGGGAGGACAACTGCCTGAGTGACGCTGGCGCGGCCGGGCTCGAAGTCGACCATGTGTTTATTGGGTGCACGACGGGCCCGTATCGCATGCGCTGCCCATCCGCCGGATTCGCGGGTTGTCGGCGGGTGTGCGAGGTCGGGACGCACTACCGGCTGCCGCTCGTTATGCCGAACAACACGGGCTCGTGAGTTATTTCGAGGCGCCGCAGCCGCTGCTCGGGATTTCATTTGAAGGCTCGGCCGGCATGCGAATCGACCTGCGACCTGAGTTGCCGTTGGTGTTTCGCAGCGCCTGAGCATCGAATGACAAGGGCCGCCGCTTTAGCGCAAATAACTCGCGCCATTGACGTCGATCACGCACCCGGTCATGGCCGCCGGCGCATCAAGAGCGCAGTAGACGGCGGCATTCGCGACTTCGTCGGTGCGATTCACGCGGCCCAATGGGTGCTGCGCGAGAATTGCCTGTCCTTCCGGGCCTTCCAGATGGCTCGTGGCCATTTCCGTTTCCACCCAGCCCGGCGCCACGCAGTACACGTACACGGCACTCGCAGCGAGGGCTCTGGCCAGAGATTGCGACAGCGCATTCAGTCCGGCCTTGCTGGCGGCGTACGCAGGTGCATCAGGCTCGCCGCGAAATGCGCCGCGGGAGGAAATATTGACGATACGCCCGCGGCCGAATTCCGCTGGGGTTGGTTGTTGCCGTGCCGCCATACTTTGCGCCGCCAGCAGCGATAGATCCGCCGGAGCGAGGAGGTTTGCCGCCAGTGTTTGCCGCCACGTTGATTGCCACGCGTCATACGCGGTCGTCAAAGGCGGATGGAAAATATACAGCCCGGCATTGTTGATCAGGATGTCGACCGCGCCGAGAGAATCGGTGACCCGTCCCCAGAGCAGACTCGCCTCCCTGGGATCGGAGAGGTCCGCGTCAAAGCTTTCATGCCCCGTGCCCGGAAGACTCGCGAGACTTGCCGCCGCGGCCTCTCGATTGTTGCGATAGTGAACCGCCACGCGTACGCCGCGCTGCGCAAGCTGCAGAGCGATGATGCGCCCGATTCCGCGCGATGCGCCGGTCACCAGCGCGACCTTGTTGGCGTCAGGGTGCGACGTCTTGCACCATCGCGGTCTTGATCGCGGCGATTTGGGCTTTGTCGGTGATGCGTGTTGCGTACACCGCCTTCAGGAAGGATTCGTCCCAGACCGTGAGTCCAGGCGGGGCCTTAGCCGCGCCTGAAAACAGATTTAGGATGGTCGGTGCATCGCCCACGTTCGCCTGCGGGCGCATTTGCACCAGTCCGACCATGGCCGCATAGGCGGCTATTTGTCCGTAAGACACGTCCTTCAAGCGCCGCGCATCAACGATTGCGATGGCCGACGACAGCGCCCGATAACTATTGATTTCGATGCGGGTGGCACGAGCGCTCAGGTCTTGGCGGCCCTCCACAAAGTTGCCGAGCGGGGTCCCATCAAGCTCATAGAATTCGGTGTTGTACCAGACGCGAACCGGACTGGCCGCTATGAATTCACGGATCGTCGATCCGCCCTGATCGGCCTCGTCGCCAAACATACGAACGTCGCGCTTGCTCCAGGCCTTGAGCACGCCTTCTGGATCGGTCGTCACGACGATGTAGAAGTTGGCCTTGCAATGCTCCGGCGCCAGTGGCGCGCGCGCGGCAGCTGCGATTTTCGAAACGCGCGCTAGAATGTACTCGCCGTCGCTTTTCGGCATACCGGCGACCAGCGGACAAAGCGGAATTTGCGACTGCCAGCGCGCTAGGGACTCGCTGCCCGGCTTGACGGCGATTGCATTGACGAATGTCCCCACCTCGCGCTCGACGGTTGCGCGGTCCCGCTGGCCCACCACCGTCGTTGAGTCGACTGCAGCCTTGGGCGCCTCGGCGGGCGGCGGTGTATCTGCGGCCGCCGACGGCGCATCTGCGGCGGCCGTATTCAGAAGCCAGAACGCCATCGCCATCGCGACGCTGAGGCGTGACTGCCTTTCGCTGCCCTGGTTTGCAGATTCAGCCATCGCTCCTCCCTGCGGGTAGATTCCCAACATTCAGTCCGGCGGTCAAGGCGCGTTTTGCCGGGTCATCACCTGGGCACGATCTCCTGGATCATCGTGGTTTTGATTTCGCCGAGCTGTTGTCTGTCCGTTTGCTCGGTGTGGTACAGCGCTTTGAGAAAGGCTTCATCCCAACTGCTCAAGCCGGGCGGCCGGTCATTCTCGGGGCGCGAAAATAAATGCAGAATTGAGGGCGCATCCGCGCCATCTGCGCCGGCGCGGATTTCGGCAAGCGCGAGCATCGCAATGTACGAAGCCAACTGCCCGAACTTGACCCCGCGCGCCCGCGTGCTGTCCACCATGATTAGCGCCGAGGTCAGGTCTCGAGTGTCATTGAAGACTATACGCGTTGCATTCGCGCGAAGATTCGTGCGGCAAGTGAGCGCGGATTGGCAGTCACCCGTATTGCCGAGCGGCGTACCTTCGTCGCTGTACAGCTCGGCGTTGTACCAGACCCTGATGGGGCTATCGGAATTCAGAAATTTGCGAAACTTGGTTCCGCCTTGATCGGACTCATTGCCGAACATCCGAACGTCGCGCTTGTTCCAAGCCTTCAGCAGCGCATCCGGATTTGCGCTGACCACGATATAGAGATTGGGTTTGCAATTTTCCGGCGCCATGGGTGCCCCGGCGACGGCGGCGATTTTCGATACTCGCGCCAAAATGAATTCGCCGTCTTCACGCGGCAGACCAGCTACCAGTGGACACATTGGAACGACCGTCTGCCAGCGTGCCAAAGAGGATTCGTACGGCTTCACGGCGATTTGCGCCACGAATGCCTTCACCTGGCGTTCAACTTCCGCACGGTGCCTGGCGGCTTCGACCGTTATCGTGTCGATATGCGGCGCAGGCGCGGCAGTTGTCGATTGTGCATTGGCGCTGACGCTGAAAAGGAGCAAATTGGGGGCGAGCAAACTGCCCAGCGCTAAGCGGCTACGGGCGCGCAAACGCTTTAGTATCGCCGCACCGGCCCAGAGTTGTGATGAGCGGGCGGAGCAGGCGGAGTGGGCTGAGCGGGCGGATAGTGCGGCCGATGGATATTCTCTCGGCGTCTGGGCACGAAACCCACTCCCTGGACAATGGTGTAGGAGTTTCCGCCCGTGTCCCCGGGTTGGTCGGAATAGTCGTCGTCCTCGGCGGCCGCGCTCTGATCCGGATAGTGAGCGTAGCGCGGATCGGGGGCATAAGCGCGCGCGTAGCGCATCGGAGCAGGACTCATGGTGTTGACGGGGCCGACGTCAAGCAATGTTGATTTCTCGCCGCAGGGATTATTGGAAAAGGTTTTCACGCCCTTGGTCGTACATTCCCATATCTGCCCTGGTTGCACTTCCGGCGCAACCGCAGTTTGTGCCTGCGTCGACAGGGGCGCTGAATCAGGCTGCGTTGCGGGCGAAGTGGCTTGTGCGACCGCGGCCATCGGCTGCACCGGCGCAGGCGCAGTCGGGGCCAGGGCCGGCGGCGTCGGGAGTGGAGCGGCGGGTTGCGCGGCCAGGACCTGCGGCGCCAAGGTTGGCGCGTCTCGGTGGGTTGACACCGCTGCGAAGGCAACCGCAATCGCCGCAGCCGATAGGCCGCCGAGAATCCAGGGCAGCAAATCGCGTTCCTTATTCATGAGCCGATTATCCTCCGCTGCTCAACAAGAAAGGATGAAGATGCGCATAGATTGACGCCCACCTAACCGAGCAGCGGATTCCGTCAGTTCATAATGTAAATTCTATAATAGTATTCTATATTATTGTTTTATCACGTAATATATCCCGCCGTAAGTCGTCGAGACGGGATCGTTGTACATAAGGTGGCGCACGCCGGTCAGTATCCGGCGGCATGCTAGATTGGCGCTATGACCACGCTCGAAAATCCAGTCTCCGCGCCGATCTTGCCGGCACCGGTGCCGCGGCCGCGTCGCTTGTCTTTCTTTGAGTTCGTCGGCGCGCTTGGCAACAGCGTCATCGACTCCTTCGCGCAAGAGGCCTATGAACTCGACATTATCGAGCGAAGGATTTTTCGTCGGCGCTTATACGTTCTCAACGACCTGGCCGCGATCAAGCACGTGCTGATCGACAATGCGGCGAATTATCGGAAGACGGAAATCACGCGTCGCGTTCTTGAGCCGGGTCTTGGCAAAGGGTTGATTACCTCCGAAGGGGAGACGTGGCGGCAACACCGCCGTGCGATGTCGCCGGCTTTTGATCATCGGAGCATCGCTGCCTACACCCCCGTCATGACGGGGGCCGCTGAAGAACTTCTGGCGGAATGGGACAAGGTTCCCGCCGGGACCGGCGTCGATGTGCAGACCGCAATGATGGCGGTGACGCTCGACATCATTTCGCGCACCATGTTTTCGAGCGATTCCGACGATATCGTCACGATCATGGAGCGCAGCGCCGGCCGCTATCAGGCAGAAATGCGCCCGAATATCATGGACATGATGGGCTTGCCGAAATGGCTGGCCGGGTTGCCGAGAAATGGAGTCGCGCGGCGCACGCTGGGCGAGTTCGATCGGGTCATCGATCGGCTGATCGATGAGCGGACACGCGATCCTGGAAAATATCCCAAAGACCTCCTGGCAAGACTAATCGCGGCCCGCGATGAGCAAAGCGGCGGCGGCATGAGCACGCAAGAGGTGCGTGACCACGTCATCACGATTTTCCTGGCCGGTCATGAAACCACCGCCATGGCGATGACCTGGACCTGGTTTCTGTTGTCGCAACACCCGCAAGAGGAATCGAAATTGCACGCTGAACTCGATTCCGTGCTCGGCGGCCGCGCTCCCACGTTCGAGGACTTGGGCAAGCTCATCTACACCCGGATGGTGATTGAGGAATCGATGCGGATTTATCCGCCGGTGCACACGATCGGCCGCGAGGCGATTGGCGCTGATACCTTGGCGGGGCGGCATATTGCGAAGGGTTCGACGATTCTGATCGCACCCTGGCTGCTTCACAGGCATGTGAAGCTCTGGGAGAACCCCGGTCGATTCGATCCCGAGCGCTTCTCGCCCGAGCGAGCCGCGACGCGACCGCGCTTCTCGTACCTGCCGTTTGGCGGCGGCAAGCGCATTTGCATCGGTGCCGCCTTCGCGCTGGCGGAAGCGACCGTTCTGCTTGCGGCCCTGGCCCAGCGCTATCGTCTGCAGCTCCTTCCGGGGCATAAAGTTGAGCCCCAGGCCCTCATCACCCTGCGCGCCCGCCATGGCATGAAAATGCTGTTGCAACCCCGCCGTCGCGGAGACCGCGTTTAAGCGTCGAGTCGCATCCGGATGACATGCTGCGGAGCGGATCACGATTGAGCGTATTTGGGAAACAACGATATATAATTCAATAGGTTATAAGATTTAGCTCGATTTTGATTCCCTGACAGCCGGCAGTTTTTAAAAAGCCGGCTTGCCCCGCTGGCAGCAGGTGCTATCCTGACTCCCGAACCTTCCCCGTAGCCGAGCCGTAGGGCGCCCAAAGCCGCTTAAGCCCGGATAGCCAAGCAAATATTGGCGGCCGCGAGGAATCTTTTCCCCCAGGCGGGGGTCTGACAGGGTTCGAAAGCCTTCTGGGCCAGGTTCAGTTGCGCTCGGGTTAGTCCAAAGTCCTAGCGCGATCGATGGCGGGCTACGCGGTGATCTGCGTAGCCCGTTTTTTATTTGCGTTCCGCGTGTGATACACCTCTCCGAGCATGAACTCGATTTTCGACGTTGATTGCAGGCGCTGCCCGCGCCTTGCGGCATTTCTGGATACCGTCCACGCCGAGGAACCGAACTACTACTGTCGGCCGGTGCCGCCATTCGGCGATCCGAGTGCGCGTCTCATTCTCGTTGGACTGGCGCCCGGGATGCACGGTGCCAACCGGACCGGACGGCCCTTTACCGGTGACCATGCGGGCATCTTGTTGTACCGCACGCTGTACAAATTTGGGCTCGCGACCGCGCCTGTATCGACCGCCGCCGGCGACGGCCTGCGACTGATCGACGCGCGCATCACCAACTCGGTCAAGTGTCTGCCGCCGGCAAACAAACCGCTGCCCGCCGAGGTCAAGCAATGCAATGCATTTCTGCAGGCCGAGCTCGAGCAAAGTCCGGAAGCACGGGTGATTCTCGCCTTGGGCGCGATCGCACATCTGGCCGTGCTTCGCGCCCACGGCTTGCCACCGGCGCGATTTCGCTTTGCGCATGGCGCCCAGCACGCTTTGGGCGCGGGCCGGCTGCTGCTTGATTCGTATCACTGCAGCCGCTACAACACCCAGACGCGGCGGCTTACCACAGAAATGTTTGAAGCAATCATCGAAAAGGCCCGGGACTTGGCGCAGCCTGTGGGCGCCTCGTGAACACCGTTTCCGAACATTTCGACGCCAAGGTGTTCGTTGACAGCCTGCCGGCCCGCCCCGGTGTCTATCGGATGCTCGATGGCGATGGGCAAATTCTCTACGTCGGCAAGGCGCGCAACCTCAAGAGCCGTGTCGCGTCGTATTTTCAGCCGAGTAATGTGCAGCCGAAAGTACAGGCTTTGATCGCCAAGACGGCGAATATGGAGGTGACGATCACCAACTCGGACACCGAAGCGCTGCTGCTCGAATACAACTTGATCAAAAAGCACCGGCCGCGTTTCAACGTGGTATTGCGCGACGACAAAAGCTTTCCCTATTTGCATCTCGAGACCAATCACGAATTTCCACGCTTGAATTTCTACCGTGGTTCGCGCAAGGAGCCGGGTAAATATTTCGGACCTTATCCCTCCGCCGGCGCGGTTCGCGACACGCTGCAGCAGCTGCAGAAGCTATTTCGCATCCGTAATTGCGACGACAGCTACTTCGCGAACCGCTCGCGGCCGTGCCTGCAGTACCAGATTCAACGCTGCACGGCACCCTGTGTGGGTCTGGTCTCCAAAGAGCACTATGCACGCGATGTGAGCGCCGCCATCAAGGTGCTGGAGGGCCGCAACGACGAGGTCGGCGAAGAGTTGGGCCGGCGCATGGATGCGGCCGCCGAGCGGCTGGATTTCGAGGAGGCCGCGCAGCTGCGCGATCAACTGGCGAAGCTCAAGGTCATCCAGTCGCAGCAAATCGTGACCGCGGGCGCCGATCATGATGCGGACGTCATCGCGATTGCCGCCGCCAACGGCGAGTACTGCGTGGCGCTCATGTTCGTGCGCGCGGGCCGCAGCCTGGGCAGCACCACGTTTTTCCCAAAGGCACCGTTTGCCGAATTGCCGGAAGTTCTAGCGGCATTTGTCATGCAATACTATTTGGAACGCGACGCCCCGGCGGAGATCATCGTGGAGCAAGACTTCGATGAGATGCAGTTGCTGGAGACGACCTTGACGCAGCGCTTGGCGCACAAGGTGCGCATTTGCAGCTCGGTTCGCGGCATTCGCGCGCGCTGGCTGGAGATGATGCATACCAACGCGGAGCAGGCGTTGAACATGCGGCGGTTGGCACGCGCCGGCATCGAATCGAGCCTGGAGGATTTGCGCGAGGCATTTGATCTCGAGGAAGCCCCCAATCGCCTGGAGTGCTTTGACATCAGCCATACGGGCGGCACCGACACCGTGGCATCCTGCGTCGTATTCGGGGTCGAAGGGCCGCTGAAGAGCGATTACCGGCGCTTCAACATCGGCGGCATCCAGCCCGGCGATGATTACGCGGCGATGTATCAGGCACTGACGCGACGCTACAAGCGCGTGCGCGACGGCGAGATCGCGAAGCCGGATGTACTGCTCATCGACGGCGGCAAGGGCCAGTTGGCCGAAGCAGCCAAAGTTCTCGAGGAGCTCGGCGTCGACGGAATCACGCTGATCGGGGTCGCCAAAGGCGTAGATCGGAGGGCAGGGCAGGAACAGCTGTTCTTGTTGGGCCAGGACACCCCTACTATACTGCCGCCGGACTCCCGTGCATTGCACCTGATTCAGCGCGTGCGCGACGAAGCGCATCGTTTTGCAATCGCAGGACACCGCAAAAAGCGCGCCAAGCGTCATAGCCAGTCGATTCTCGAAACCATTCCGGGGCTCGGGCCGGTGAAGCGGCGCGAGCTGCTGAAGCAATTCGGCGGCCTCCAAGGGATACTGCGTGCCGGCATCGATGATTTCATCCAAATTCGCGGCCTCGGGCGAGAACTCGCCCAGGTGATCTATGAACACCTCCATCCCGGGCGGTAAACCTAAATCGCACTTCAATCTGCCCAACACGCTGACGTGGTTGCGCATCTTGATGATTCCGGGCGTGGTGATCCTGTATTACCTGCCGTTCTG